>Ga0209344_10006071_pt1 | contig 10100 bp, 10 predicted proteins | sample Cruoilmetagenom6_FD_187293 | JGI IMG/M metagenome (GOLD analysis project Ga0209344, IMG submission 187293) | Oil polluted marine microbial communities from Coal Oil Point, Santa Barbara, California, USA - Santa Barbara Oil Seep Sample 6 (SPAdes)... | ecosystem: Environmental > Aquatic > Marine...
AACACATCTATTGTCCAGTCATCACCGGTGGCGCGGCGTTTGCCGCCCGTCTTCGGCTCGCAAGACGAACCGGCTCGCTAGGGCGATCCCAGAGCATTTATCTGTAGTGAAAGCTGACCTGGGTTAGGACCCTTTTATTGGTCCTATCGCTTCGCTATTTGAGGACCCTGACATCTCAGTTGATTTTCTTGGTCTTGTCCGGCGTCTGACCCTTGGCGATGGCTTCGCGCTCGGCGATGCGGCGAATATGAAAACGCTGAAAGTGTTCATCGCCCTCATAGCCCTTCATCCTGACCCAGGTGAACATGTCGTAAAAAGTTCCAGGTCCAATGCCTAGCCCCATGCGCATCACTTCCAGGTCTTGAATCTCTTTGCCGTCAATGCCGGTCAGATCGTCCTTGAAGAAAACAATCCACGGCGTGAAAACAACTCTCCAGCGCCGCACCAACTGCTTTTCAGTCAGCACTTTTCCATCAAAATCCGTCACCTCGCGGTCGCCCCACATATTGATCTGAACGATGCGGTAATTCTCGCGCACATAATCGTTGATATATTTTTTGGCGAGCACTTCTTTATGCATCTTGATGCAGTAGATACATCCGCGCTGCTCGAAGATGACGGCAAAGCGTTTGCCTTCGCGCTTTGCTTCTTCAAAATCCTCACGCAAGTTCAGGAAGGACTCATTGAACCATTTCTGGTGATAGAGAGCATCATCGCCTTTCTCCGGCTCAACCAGGGGGAGTTCCGGGCCGATTGCCGGAGGCAGCTTGATTGAAGTCCCCGCCCCTGCCGGTATGATTCCGGCGGCAAACCACAATAGTGCGGCAATCAGGAGAGCGGAAAAACCGATCATCGCCTGACTATGCGCCGGCGCGCGAACTGCCTGTCTAGTCATGGATTTCTTGATCTTAACGTTCATGGTGAGCTTGCCCTTCAGAGGCGGGAAAAAGAAATCCCTATGCATAAAGCGCCCCGCAAACACGCTTCAAATTTTCGCAATTTGATTTATCGACAACGGTATATTTGCCGATTATCAGTCAATATTCAAACAATATATATGAAATCATATAACTATTGGAAATCATTAGGATACGTGACAAATCGCTACGCGCCCAGCTAAGTACGAATGATGGAAAGGTGGTACCCGTGATCCGCTGGCTACTGATGCCAATCTTGTTTCTGATCGCGCTCGTGATGTTTCTATGGCTGAGCGGGTGAATATAGATATCTGCATTAAGGTGAAGCACTTGTTTGGCGCTATTTCCACGAAACTATGACATGGCACGCATGGCCCGATCGGCACTGGAGATCGCGCGCTGGTTTACAGTAATTATTTTTACTGCATTCTTGATTGTCCAATGTTTTCCGAATGACCCTCCAGTAAGGATGACTACTCATCTGCAGGCCTTCGATCTCATGAAGGAGGAAGTGCTGAAAAACCATATGAACAAGCTGAGATCTATTGGTGCCGACGCCTCAATTTTCGAAGGTGTCGAGATGGATCTTAGTGACGATTGGCCCTGCAATTAGCCTGCTCGATATTCAAGCTCAGTCCCGACCGACTTTAAGGGGAAGGTTATCAAGCTCTTCGACAATCGTCGTGGTCGTTATCCCAATTGTTGGAACCTTTCGATAATTAGCGCCTGGGTAACGCGTGCAGGCGATGTCTATGACATGAAAATCTACAAACGACACGGAATTAGAAATTCCCTCCATAGGTTTTTCGAGATAAGGCGCATGAGCATAAGAAAAATTCGGACCGCGGGCACAGCCAACGCCCCGTATTTTTCGTTGTCACCGCGTCAGGAAATACGTAATTGTCGTCACCACCCGCACTTTCTTCTTCACCTGCTTGTCGCCCCGCTCATTAGGGATCTGGATGGCCGGGCCGATGGTGAACAGGCCCTGGTTGGCGCTGAATATCGCCCCGACCTTGGCGCCTGATTCCCGCGCAAACTGCTCCGCCGCCTTGCGGGCGCGCTCGGTCGCCTGGGTCAGCATCTCCGGTTTGAGATCATTCAGCCCTGTGAAGATGAAGGATGGTCCTGAATTATATTGCTCGGAAGTAAGCACGACGCCCTGACGCAGAAGGTCTGAAATGTTGCGTGACGCCGCCACGAGTTTGTCGACATCAGAGGAGCGCACGACAATGTCTTCGGTGAGGACAAAACGGTTGGCGCGCGGCGCGCCTGATGAATTGTAAGCCGTCAGCCTGTCCTCGACCTTGATGTTCTGCACTTCCCAGTCAGCGGGGGCAAAGCCCTTTGATTTGAGATAGGCCAAAACCGCCTTCTCGGAGGTCTCCAGGGCAGTGCGCGCGCTTTCCAGATCCGCGCCAAGTGCGTTGAAGCGTACAGGCAGGAAGCCGATATCGGCCTTCACCAGACGCTCGGAGAAACCTTTCACGATCACCGTACGGTGCCCGAGCCGGCTCTCGACAAGCCCCTGCCCGGCCAGCCAGCCGGCAAGTGCAATTCCGATCGCGAGAATGATAGCGGCAGGCAGGGTCGCGCGCATGTTCATGAGATGCCTCGGCAAGGGTTTACTGAACTGATCACTTATCAGAGAGTGTCTTAGCCCTGAAGTGATGCCAACAGTTCAACAGATAAGCCTGCAATGCGTATATTCAACCGGCCCACCCGAGCGTTCTTTCAGATCATCGGCATTTTGACCGTACTCGGTTTGTTTACCGCGATTGCCGCCGCAATGGTTTTGCCGCGGCTATTGCAACTCGAAGACCCGCTGGAGCGGGCCGATTATATTCTCCCCCTGGCCGGTGACTGGCACCGCCTGATCCGAGCAGCGGAACTCTACAAGGCAGGGTCCGCGCCGCTGGTTGTGCTTTCCAACTCCCGCCTGCGGCCGCCAAGGCGTATCGACCGCCTTAAGGAAGAAATGGGGATAGCGCGAAAAAACCCGCGTGAGTTTCGCAACCGCCTCATGACTCACCTTGGCGTCCCGGATGAGGCCCTTGCCGCTTTTGGGACGGGACATATTTCGACAGCCGAAGAAGCGGAGGCATTCGCAGGATTTCTCAAACAAAAAAACGCCGCCAACCCGCAAGAGAAAGCTGTTCGCATCATCCTGGTGACATCGCCCTATCATACCCGGCGCGCCAAGATGATTTTTAAAGATGCGATGCCCGATGCGCATTTCATGGTTACATCGCCGCCCGAAGACAGGCTCAAGTCGCGGTGGTGGCGCGATCAAAGATCCGCCCAGCTTGCCGTCTCCGAGAGTTTCAAATTTGCATATTATTTGCTCGGCGGGCGTTTTCAATCACGCGCCGTAAAACCCTGATCATCGTTAACACTGTTGGAAATTACTCAATTATCTCAACATTCGCATCTGGGCATTTGGTAAACAAAAAGTTAAACTTCCCGAAATGCGAACTTTTGGGAGGATTTGATGAAACTCACTGAAGAACAACGGGCCGAATTCGATGAGCAGGGTTTTTTGTTCCTGCCTGATCAATTCTCGGAAAAAGAAGTCTCAGTATTGCGCGCCGAGGCTGATGAAATCTTCAAGACCAAACGCAAGGAAATATGGTACGAAAGCTCTGGCGCGCCACGAACCGCATTTGCCGCACACACATACAATGAAGCCTTCGGTATTCTGGGTGCACATCCGCGGCTTATCGAACCTGTCTCACAGCTTTTCGATGAGCAGCTCTACATGCACCAGTTCAAGGTGAACGCGAAAGCGCCATTCGACGGCGAAGTCTGGCAATGGCATCAGGACTATGGCGTCTGGTCGCGTAATGACGGAATGCCAACTCCTCGCGCCATGAATATCTCTATTTTTCTTGATGAGGTGATGCCGGTCAACGGGCCTTTGATGTTCATTCCAAAAAGCCATAAGCATGGCGTGTTTGAAGCCGGACATGATCTAGAAACTACATCCTATCCGCTGTGGACTCTGGATAAGGAAACCATCACCGTTTTGGCCGAAAACGGTGGTATCGTCGCACCGACAGGCAAGCCCGGCTCCGTGCTGATGTTCCACGGCAATCTGGTGCATGCTTCACCGCCAAATATCAGCCCTTACCCGCGCAAAATCGTCTATCTCACGCTCTGTGCCGTCTCCAACCACATCACCAAGTTCAACCGGGATGAATGGATCGCACATCGTGATTTCACTCCGATTGAGCCGGTGGCGGACGACGCGCTTCTGGAATATGCGCGCAAATATTCGGTAGCTGCTTAGTAGCCCTAATTCGAGACCGGCCTTCCGCCTTCCATCACTTTGCACCTGGTAGAGCTATAGCCAGGGCCCAGGGATATTGGCCATGGTCAATTCCGGCCATTTGAAAGTGAGATGATAATGGCAAGGCCGGTAATCGCCGCTAAAGAACCGATTAAGGCGGATCTAGTGGCTGGCGACTTTCTTTGAGGCGTCAGTGCATCTCATGCAGGTCATGGCGCGCGCCTGCGGCCATGATCATCTCTCCAAATTCCGCAGGCAAGACCTCACAACCTGGAAACGGGACATAGCGGATTTGTCGGGTGTTAAGTTTGGCGGTGTAGAGGGAGATGATCGTTAGGGCGTAGCGACCAAAGCTCCGCCGATGATGATCAAATACAAAAAAAGGGAAACACACCCATGAATCTCAATTCACTCGCGCTTCAACGCATTGAAAATGGGGAAGGCCCGGTCCGGGTTGGCCTGATTGGCGCAGGCAAATTCGGCTCCATGTTCCTAAATCAGGTCCCTACCAGCCCGCTTGAAGTCACCGCCATTGCTGATCTCGACACAAGCCGTGCCCGCGCCGCCTGCCGCAATGTGGGCTGGGAGGATACGCGCATCGAAGCCACTCTCTTTACTGATGACGGCAGGGACCTGTGCGCCCGCGACGATGTCGATGTGGTGCTGGAAGTCACTGGCTCTCCGCCCGCCGGTATTGCCCATGCCCGCACCGCTATCGCCAATGGCAAGCATATCGTCATGGTCAATGTGGAAGCCGACGTGCTGGCAGGGCCGCTGCTGGCGCGCGAGGCAAAAGCCGCAGGTGTTGTTTATTCCATGGCCTATGGCGACCAGCCGGCGCTTGTATGCGAGATCGTCGACTGGGCGCGCGCAGCTGGCTTTGAAGTGATCTCAGCCGGCAAGGGCACCAAATATCAGCCCCACTTTCACGCTTCAACGCCCGATACCGTCTGGGAGCATTACGGTCAGACGCCCGAAGGCGCAAAAAAAGCCGGCATGAACCCGCAGATGTTCAACTCCTTTATCGACGGCACCAAGTCGGGCATCGAGATGACGGCCATCGCCAACGCGACCGGCCTCACCCCCTCACCCGATGGACTTGGGTTCCCGGATGTGCCCACCGATGAATTGCAGAACAAGCTGATACCGATTGAGGATGGCGGTCTTCTCGATCACAAGGGGCAGGTCGAAGTGGTTTCCTCCATCTATCGTGATGGCTCCGAGATGCCAAATAATCTGCGCTGGGGCGTCTATGCGGTATTCGAGGCTCCTAATGAATATGCCCGCGCCTGCTTTGCCCAATATGGTTTGAATACTGACCCGTCGGGGCAATATTCCTCCATGTACCGCCCCTATCACCTCATCGGGCTGGAGCTTGGTATTTCCGCGCTCTCGGCCGTGCTGCGTAATGAGCCAACGGGCCAGACAAGGAATTTTGTTTCTGATGTCGTATCCGTCGCCAAGCGCAACTTGAAACAGGGCGAAATGCTCGATGGCGAGGGCGGCTTTACCGTCTGGGGCAAGGCGCAACCTGCCTCCAAGAGTTTGCAATTCGGTGCGCTGCCCATCGGTCTCGCACATGGGGTGAAATTGTCTCGAGACATCAAGGAAGGCGAAACCGTGCGCTGGGATGATGTGTCGGCGGATGAAACCATGGACGCTGTTAAAACCCGCCGCACCATGGAGCTATCATTTAGCTGAACAGCCCTCAGGCCAGGGAAGTCAAGGGCATTTTATCGCGGATGGAATTTGATCAGTCTAATGAGATTTTACGGCCCTCCATCGCACTATCTTCTGAAAACCGTTCATAGCAACAGCCATCTTCAGATTCTTCAAAGCCGGTATCGCCCATAGCTGCCAGCAGCTGCTTTTTTTCCCTCTCACAATAGGGTTCAAAATGCACATTGCCATATTTGCAGAGCACCCCGACTGTCTTGGATCCTTCCGCACAAAAATTTATGTAAGGAGCGCTCGCATTGCATCTTACAATCCAGAATATTGGCGAGAAAAACTCCTGGATCGAAGTGGATTCCAAAATGATGCCACCTGAAAAATCATGTTCCAGACCCATATCGTTTAATTTTTTTTCCGCCAGCTTTACAGGTGGATATGCGTTGTCCTGTAGAAGATAAGGGCTGCGTGAATCAGAAATAATATGTATCTGAGACCAGTTCATATGATCACAAAGCGCTTTGAGCTTAATTCCAATTTGCGCCATGAACACTTCGAGTTCATCAATGGGCAACTCCGCAATAACGATTTCATATTTCTTAAGTCGGGGCGGTACTTGCTCAAATATATCGCGCATTGATTCGCTATATGATATCGCCTGCCGGTTGACCTCTTCGGCCAGTTTTTCAGATAAAACAGTCGGTTTTTCATCACTTAATTCGAGGTAAATTTCTTCGCCAGCCTCGACGAAATGTTCAGCGGGATCGTAATTGAATTTCTGCCAATCAAATATGTGCCAGGCGAGAACGGAATTTCGATCAAAAATGATTTCCCGAGTAACAAATTCTACACTCATTTCAACACAACCACCTGTTGGAGCAAAACGGTTCGTCACCGGCATTCCTAACCGTAAACCATTTACTGGCTTCAAGCCTAAAGCGGACGAAATATATTACCAATAGCCAAGTCATCTATGACCATAAAAAACAGAACATTGTTCAATATAGATTGGAATGCGCTCGCCAGCAGTCAGAGAAAAACAATATCCCGCAGCTAACAGTCGGCAATTCGGTGCACTGGGATGATATAATCAGTGAATGAGACCATGGTGGCGGTAAAAACGCGCCAAGCTATGGAACAGGCTTTCCAAAACTAGATCGGGATCCAATTATATGGCTAAAACGACTTCTGAAGGGGATGCGAGCGCTACCTTGAATTGCCTATTATCGGCTCTCAAGGAGGTGCAGGACTCGATCCGATCATATGATACCAAGGCGCAGATAGTCGGCGTTGGCTATATCTTTACATTGAACGTCATCACAACATTTGGCGCCAATCTGCCCTTGATCAACGTGCTCAATGCCATAGCTGTCATCTCGTTCTGGATACTTGCAATCGGGCCGATCATAATGTTCGGCTTCGTCCTTTATCCTTCGCGCAAAATGGTTCAAAGCCCACACACCCGTAAAGACGAAATTCGTCATATCTATTATATTTCCAGCGCCAGCCCGCAAAATCTTGATGACTATCTAAAAGACATCGAGTCGGTGAACTGGAGCACTGAAATAGCCTTTGAAATCATAAAGGTTTCCGGCTTGAGAGACCTGAAACGCGTGCGTTTCATCCGAGCCCTCAGAGCGTCAGCGATCAGTTTACTCACAATCGCTTTTATTCAGATTCTGAGAACCTCGGGCCTAAATCCTTTCTCTTGATAAATTGATATCAATCCCAACTATAACGCAGCAACGGCGCTTGCCAGTTGTTTGAGGGCTGCCTCCAGCCTTGCTCTAGTGCAGGCGATGTTGAGTCTCGCAAAACCACCCCCCTCATCGCCAAATGCCGGCCCGTTCACAACCTTCCATCTGGCCTTTTCAATCAAGAACGCCATCAACGCATCGGGATGCAAATCCAGCTTCCTGAAATCCAGCCACAGAAGGAACGTTCCTTCAGGCTCAATGAGCTCAACACCTGGAATGGCGGTCAAACGCACCCTGACCAGTTCTATATTTTTCTCCAGATAGGCCAGAACGTCATCCATCCAGGGGCCGCCATCTGAATACGCAGCCTCCATCGCCGCATTGGCGAAGGCGTTGTTCTTGTTGACTGTCAGCCGGCTGTTTTCAGCCTGAAATGCTTCGCGTTTTCGTTTCTCCGTGATGATCGTAAACGCGGAGCAGCAAGAGGCAATATTGAAACTTTTCGCCGGTGACAGGCAGGTGATGCAAGTGTCTGCATAATCAGGCCCCAGAGACACAAATGGCGTGTAATTGTGGCCGGTAAATGTAATGTCACCATGTATTTCATCGGATATCACCATGACATTGTTCGCGGCGCAGATGTCTCCGAGGGTGAGCAACTCATCACGGCTCCAGACCCGCCCGACCGGATTATGAGGGTTGCACAAAAAGATTATCTTTGTGCGCGGATTAGAGGCTTTTTCTTCAAGATCGGCAAAATCCATGACGTAACGGCCATCTTCAAGGATCAGCGGATTGAAGATCACCTCCCTGCCGTTCTCTCGAATGATATCGAAAAAATCAAAGAACACCGGCGGCTGGACAATGATGCCGTCGCCTTCTTGCGTGAACAGGGCGGCTGCCATGGCAAGCGCATTGAGGACATTGGGAGCGCGAAGGATGTGACCTTCATCAACGTTCCAGCCATGGCGGGCATTCAACCACCCCGTCAGGGCGGGAATCAGCCCATCGGGCACGGCTTCATAGCCGAAGACCCCGTGGCTGAGCCGGTTTTGCAGCGCTTCAAGGACGCAAGGGGGCGCCTTGAAATCCATGTCAGCGACACCGGCGGCAAACAAACTTTCGCCGCCCGGGCCCAACACATTTGAGTGGACTTTGAGTGCCGGCACGGCTCGCCGGTCGATGTCCTCATCGAAATTAAATGGCCCGGAGTTGTCACTCATCAGCCCGCACCTTCACTTAATCCTCAGCATTCAGCCAACGAAAGACAAATGTCGCAACGGTGGCCGCGAGAAGCTGAACCGCTATGAAGGCGGCGATATGCGCTGGGTCTATACCCGCAAATGTGTTGGTCAGCCCCCTGGCGATGGTTACCGCTGGGTTTGCGAAGGATGTTGATGAGGTGAACCAGTAGCCCGCCGTGATGAACAGGCCAACGGCGTAGGGTACGGCGTCGGGGCGCGCTTTTATGCAGCCCAGGATGGTCGCAACTAGGCCGAAGGTGGCCACGAATTCACCAATCCATTGCCCGGTTCCCGTTCGGGCCGTGGTCGAAGGGTCGATCAAGGGGTTATCAAACATTGCGTGGGCAATGATGACGCCGGCAAGACCTCCGAGAATTTGAACACCCACATAGAGTACCGAATCCGAGGGGCTGATTTCCTTGCGGATCGCAAAGGCAAGGGTCACGGCCGGGTTGAAATGCGCACCTGAAATTGGCCCAAAAATCAAAATGAGAACAACCAGGATCGCCCCTGTCGGGATGGTGTTGCCGAGCAGCGCGATGGCGACATTACCGCCCGCAAGCCGCTCCGCCATGATGCCGGACCCGACAACAACCGCGAGCAGAAAAAGCGTTCCCAGCCATTCAGCGAATAATTTGCGTTTCATCGCATTCAATTCCTTAAAATGATGTTCAGTCAATAATTTCCAGTGTTCCCGGCATAAATTCAGGTTGCGACGCAGACACGTTCCATAAAGCCCCGCATAAAGGCTTCACATTTCGCGATCTGATCGATCTCAATATATTCATTGGGTTTGTGGGCCTGATTGATATCTCCAGGCCCGCAGATGATGGTCGGAACGTCGGCTTCATGAAACAAACAGGCCTCGCAATTGTAGGAGACCTTTTTAAGTGTACTGTCACCCAGCACCTGAGATGCCAGTTGAGTCACCAGAGCATCCTCATCCGTATCAAGGTATGGAATGACGGCCATGGTCTCAAATTTTATGCTTGCATCCGGGTGGACAGCCTGCATTTCCGGCAACAGGTCATTGTCTACGTAATCGCGCACTTTGCGGAAAATCTCCCCCGGATTATCGACCGGAAGGTGGCGGAATTCGAACTCGAACACACATTCCGTCGGCACGATATTCAGCGCCGACCCGCCGCTAACAGTACCCACATGAACCGTCGTATGGGGGCAGTCATAATGAGCATCAAACGGACCCGTTTCACGGAATTGGCGCGCCAGCTTCTGCAGCAAAGAAATGATCGCACTTGCATATTCGACGGCGTTTACGCCG
>Ga0209344_10006072_pt1 | contig 10097 bp, 8 predicted proteins | sample Cruoilmetagenom6_FD_187293 | JGI IMG/M metagenome (GOLD analysis project Ga0209344, IMG submission 187293) | Oil polluted marine microbial communities from Coal Oil Point, Santa Barbara, California, USA - Santa Barbara Oil Seep Sample 6 (SPAdes)... | ecosystem: Environmental > Aquatic > Marine >...
CTATCCGGTCAAGGGCTATTCGGTGACGCTGCCGGTAACCGAGGATACCTTTGCGCCGCAATCGACCATCATGGACGAGACCCACAAGGTGGCCATCACCCGGCTGGGCGACCGCATCCGCGTCGCCGGCACCGCCGAGATCGCCGGTTATTCCGACCGCCTCGGGCCGCACGCCACCGACACGGTCAAATACGTCATCAGTGACCTTTTCCCCAAGGGCGGCGACATCACCAAGGCCGAAGGCTGGACCGGCCTCAGGCCGATGACGCCGGACGGCACGCCGGTGCTCGGGGCTTCGCGCTACGACAATCTCTATCTCAACACCGGTCACGGCACCTTGGGCTGGACCATGGCCTGCGGCTCGGGTCGCGCGGTGGCCGATGTGGTGCTGGGCAAGGAACCGGAGATCTCGTTCGAGGGGCTGACGGCAGAACGCTATGGGTGAGGCACCCGTTCGGGGGTAGCTTGCAGGGCCTTTGCGTATGGGGCTCAGGCGAGGCCGAGGAAAACCGTCAGCGACCGGATAACCGCGAGCATGGTTTCCTCGTCCAGCCGGCCAAAGGGCGGGCCGAGCTTGTTGCGTTTGATGGTTGTGGCTTTATCGACCATCACCTGAGACACGGCTTGCGCCCTGCTTTTCTTTTGCTCAATGAGCGCCACTGCCGGCGTCGTCCCTGACTGACTGGGGAATAACTTCGATGATTGCACCATCCCGGTTAAACATCGAGTCCCTGTTGAACCAGATGGCACCAAGTGCTGCCAAAACGAAAAAGATCGTGTCATAGGGCTGTGCATCCGGCCAAAGCGGATTGTTCAACTGAAAATGAAACAAGACGGCGATCAGAATGCTGCCGCGTGCATTGTTGAAAAAAAGGCGTCAGTATCAGGCTGACCGCGATGGAGCCGATGAAGAACGGTGTAAATCCCCAAGCGCTTTGCGGTGTGCCGCTCAGGAAAAACGCAGGCAAATGCCAAACGCCCCAAATCATGCCGAGGACAAGTCCTGCCCAAATCGGCGCCACGTGTCTTTGCAGCAGTGGCAACGCCACGCCTCTCCAGCCAAACTCCTCAACCGGCCCAAGGATCAGCATGAAGCCCAGGCCGGCAAGCGCTGCACTTACGTTCTCAAAAGGAAATGGCGTATCAAACAGGTTACCTTTCACGGCGGAGCCGGCGAAATAGATCCATGGAATGCCGAATATCAGGAACGCATACCAATAAGGTGATGCCCGCCAGAGGAAGAGGCGCGAGAGAAATCGTTTTGCCGCATCTAATCCTCCGGTCCACAGCACCAGCGAGACAGCGGCAATCGCAGGTGCATAGACCGATACGATAAAGAGCGGATTGGTTGCGCTGACCGGTCCAAATATTGAGACAACCTGATCTTGATAAAGCATCAAGATCACGAACAGCCCCCATGCCAATCCGAAGGTGATGATCAGGTAAGGGATCATTGCGCGTATGGTCATGTTCACTCCTGGAGGCCGCATCTGCAAATACGCTTGGTTGAGGTTTTGATGTGTTACCCGCCTTGGCCTCGGGGGGCGGTAGAACTTTGAAGTCCGCGATGAGCCGGAACTCAATATTCTGCAGATAACAGCGTGAGCCGTAAACCGGCGTTTGCGGTTTCCGTTTCCGCTTCTTGCCGGAAGCGCCTGGCTCAGCTCCCCACCCGGTGCTCCCGCCAGATGATGAACACGCCGCTGGCGATGATCACGGCCGCGCCGAGGAAGGTCAGCGCGTCGGGGATTTCGTTCCAGAACAGCCAGCCGAGAGCCGTGGCCCAGATGATGGCTGAGTAGTCCAAGGGGGCTACGACCACGGCGGGGGCCAAGCGGAAGGCCTGGGTGATCATGGTCATGCCGGCGGTACCGAAGATGGCGATGGCCCCAAACAGCCAGAGATCCTCCGGCCGGATCGGGTTCCAGACGAAGGGGACGATGAACAGGCTGATGGCTGCGCCGGTGCCGGTCATGTACAAAAGCAGGGTCCAGACGCTTTCGCGGCTGTCGACCCAGCGGGCGGAAAGCATCAGCAGCGCGTAGACGAAGGCGGTGGCGACGGGCAGCAGCGAGATGGTCTCAAACGCCGATGTGCCGGGCCTCACGGCAATCAGCACACCGGCGAAGCCCACAAGAACGGCAAGCCAACGCTTCCAGCCGACCTGCTCACGCAGGAACAGCGCCGAAAGGGCGGTGATGAAGAGCGGTGCGACAAAGATGAGCGCCGTGGCTTCGGCGAGCCCCATATAGGTGATGGAGGTGAAGAACAGGTAGGTTGCGCCGACCCAGAGCCCGCCGCGCATCAAATGCGCCAGCGGCTTGTGCGAGCGCAGGGCTGCGGCGCCGCCCAGCTTCCAGGCGATCAGGATGGCGAAGGGCAGGGCGATCAGGTTGCGCAGAAACTGGATCTGAAACGGCGAATAGTGCGCCGTCAGGGTCTTTGCCAGCGCGTCGTTGACGCAGAGACAGGCGACGCCGACGCACATCATGAGGATGCCGGCCGAGGTGTGGGTTGGCGATTGTATCGGTATTGGCTGCAAGATTCTCACCCCGGGGCTGGTGGCGCGAGACTAACAACATCAATGCGAAAATCGAGCACGAAGTTTGCCTACGAAGAGGTGCGTGGATTTGGATGCAGCCTATGACGCAAGGTTGTGTTTGGGGCGGCGGCATATCTTCAGGCTCCGTCATCCCGGCCTTGTGCCGGGATCCAGCGACCCGGCGTCCGCCGGGTCAAAGGTTCTCTTCAGCCGCGCTGGTAATTTTGCCCTGTAGCCTATGTGATCAGCCATATTCATTCATCGTGTGCAGTTCGTATTCGGCCACGTCGTCGCCATCCTGATTGGTGAGGGCGACATGCCAGCGGACTTCGCCGTACTCGTCGGTGCGGCGGGTCTTGCGCTTGACGGTGAGGCTCACCGAGATGGCGTCGCCGGGCGAGACCGGTTTCATGAATTTCAGCCCGTCGAGGCCGGTGTTGGCCAGCACCGGGCCCGGGTCGGGGGAGACGAACAGGCCGGCTGCAAAGGACAGAAGCAGATAGCCGTGGGCGACGCGGCCGGGGAAGAATGGGTTGGCCTTGGCGGCTTCCTCATCCATGTGAGCGTAGAAAGTGTCGCCGGTGAAGTGGGCGAAGGTCTCGATGTCTTCGAGCGTGACTGTGCGCGGGCCGACCTCGATGGTGTCGCCGATGGCGAGTTCGTCGAAGGTGCGGGTGAACGGATGGGCCTTGGATATTGGCTTGGCCGCGCCCTTGATCCAGGTGCCAGTGATGCCGGAGATGATGTCGGGGCTACCCTGGATGGCGGTGCGCTGCATGTAATGCATGACGCCGCGGATGCCGCCGAGTTCCTCGCCGCCGCCGGCGCGGCCGGGGCCGCCATGGACCATGTGCGGCAGCGGCGAGCCGTGGCCAGTGGCTTCGTGCTCGCTGTCGCGGTTGTTGACATAGATACGGCCATGCGAGGCGCCGGCGTCCATCAACAGAGACCGCGCGACGGCGGGATCATGGGTGATGACGGAGGCGACAAGGCTGCCGCGTCCGCGGTTCATCAGCTGGCCGGCATGGGCCAGATTACGGTAGGGCATCAGCGTTGCCACCGGGCCAAAAGCCTCGACCGAGTGAACGGCATTGGCGGTGTCGGGATCATCGCAGGCAAACAGCATCGGCGGCACGAAGGCGCCCTTGGTCTTGTCGGCGCCATCGACCTCGAAGGTGTCTGGATCGCCGGTGAGAACCCGGCATTCGGCTGCGATCTGGCGGGCCTTGTCGAGCACGTCGGCTTTCTGGGCGGCCGATGCGAGTGCGCCCATGCGGGTGGTTTCCAGCGCCGGGTCGCCGATGCGGATCTTGCCGAGCTTTTCGGCAATCGCCTCGCCGACCGGGCCGAGCAACGCCTCAGGCACGATGATGCGGCGGATGGCGGTGCATTTCTGGCCGGCCTTGGCGGTGATCTCGCGCACCGCTTCTTTGACCAGAATGTCGAATTCCGGGCTGCCTTCGGTCACATCGGGGCCGAGCACGGAGGCGTTGAGGCTGTCCTGCTCGGCGACGAAGCGAACGGATTTCTCAAGCAGGATCGGATTGGAGCGCAGCATCAGCGCGGTCTTGGCCGAGCCGGTGAAGCCGACCACGTCCTGATAATCGAGCCGGTCAAGCAAATCGCCCAAACCGCCCGAAACCAGCTGCAGCGCGCCTTCGGGCAGGATGCCGCTTTCGATCATGCGGCGGACGGCTTGCTCGGTGACATGGCAGGTGGCGGTCGCCGGTTTGACGATGGCCGGCATGCCGGCGAGCAGGGTAGGGGCGAGCTTTTCGAGCATGCCCCAGACCGGGAAGTTGAAGGCATTGATGTGAACCGCGACGCCGTGGAGCGAGGTGGCGACGTGCTGGCCGACGAAAGTACCATTGCGTGACAGCATCTCCAGCTCGCCATCGACATAGATGTGGCCATCGGGCATTTCGCGGCGGCCCTTGGAGGCATAGACCAGCATGGTGCCGATGCCGCCATCGATGTCGATCATTGAGTCGGGCTTGGTGGCACCGGTGGTGTGGGACAGCGCGTAAAGCTCGTCCTTGAACTTGCCGAGTTCGAGCGCAAGCTCTTTCAACATGCGAGCGCGGTCATGAAAACTCATCGCTCTCAGCGCTGGGCCGCCCTTGGTCCGGGCGAAATCGGCCATGGATTGCGTATCGAGTGCAGCCTGACCGGCAATCGCTAAGGGTTCGCCGGTGACAGCACTGGCGATGGAGCGGGCGCCGTCATCGGCAGCGGTCCATTGTCCGGCAAGATAGCTGTGCACATTGATCAAACCCATGTCTCTCTCCCTCGTGGCGGACCGCTGAACGTTTTGTGTTTTCTCGGGCAGCGCGGATCAGCGCTTGAAAACGCCTGCGGCTCTCCACGAACCGGGGCTTTGCGCCTCGATGGCGGCGAAGGCTTCGCGCATCCGGTCCATGCCGGTCTCTTCGGCCCAGAACATCGGGCCGCCGAGATGTTTGGGGAAACCATAGCCCTCAGTCCAGACAATATCGACAGCCGTATCGCTGGTCGCGATGCCCTCTTCGAGGATCAGATTGGCCTCGTTGACGATGGCAGCCATGATGCGCATGACGATCTCCTCAGCGGTAAAGCTTTGCTGCGCGGCGTCGTGTTCGGTGCGGTATGCGGCGACCATGGCTTCGACGTCCGGATCCTGTTTGCCCGCAACCTCGGAATGATCGTACCAGCCCTTCTTTGTCGGGCTGCCGCGGCCCTGACGGCCAATTTCGCAGAGCTTGTCGGCGATATCGACATAACGGCCGGGCCAGGTGCCTGCCGCCAACTGCCGCTTGCGGTTGGCCCAGCTGATCTGCAGCCCGGTGCGGTCCTGCAATTCATACGGTCCCATCGGCATGCCGAGGCCCCGCATCGCCGCATCGACATCATAGGGCGAGGCACCGTCGGCGACCATGTAATCGGCCTGGCGGCGATAGGCCGAAAGGATGCGGTTGCCGATGAAACCGTCGCAGACACCGGTCTCGACCGGGATCTTGCCGAGGCCGCGGGCGAAGGCAAATGCGGTCGACAGGGTCTGGTCGGTGGTGACCGAGGTGCCGACGACTTCGACCAGCTTCATGATGTTGGCGGGCGAGAAGAAGTGCAGGCCGAGGAAACGGCCCGGGCCGGGCATGCCTTCGCTGATCATGTTGGGATCGAGATAGGAGGTGTTGGTGGCGATCAATGCTGTCTCGGACATGACATCCGAAAGCTGCCTGAACACTGCGCGCTTGACTTCCGGATCCTCGAACACGGCCTCGATGGCGATGTCGGCGTCACTGGCTGCAGCGTAATCAGCACCGGCATGGAAGGCCGCACGGCGGGCGTCGGCCTTGGCTTCGGTTATACGGCCTGAGGCCAGATCCTTGGCAATGATGGCTTCGACGCGGGCCGCGCCGGCATCGGCACTTTCAGTGTCGCGCTCAAGCAGGGTGACGCGGTGGCCGGCTGCAAGACTGGCTGCTGCGATGCCGGCCCCCATCAGGCCGCCGCCGACGATTGCCACATGGTTGATCGGGGCAGCTTCGATGGCTTTCAGGCGGGCCGGCCTTGTGACCGAGCGGCTGGCGAAAAATAGCCGCCTGAGCGCCCGCGACTGGGCGCTGTCGCGCAGGTCGAGATGGGTCTGGCGTTCGATCTTGCTGCCTTCCGCGAAGGGCAGGGTGGCTGCGAGCGCGGTGGTTTCGAGCGCGATCATCGGGGCGTTTGAGCCCTTGGCCGATTTGGTGATTTCTGCCTTCAGTGCGGTGAGGTCCGCATCTTCGACCGGGCGGGTCGAGGTGTTGGCGAGTCGGGCGGGCAGGGTGTCGCGGAATCCGGCGAGCGCCGTCATTGGGTCACCTGAAAAGACGAGATCCAGTCCGCCGAAGTCTTCAAACGTTTTGGCACTCACCGGCTTGCCATTCGCGGCCATGCGGGCGGCGCGTTCCAGTCCGATGACGCGGGGCAGGCGCTGGGTGCCGCCGGCGCCGGGGATCAGACCGAGATTGACTTCCGGCAGGCCGAATTTGGTCTTGTCGTCGGCGATGCGCCAGGCGCAGGCCAGCGCCAGTTCCAGCCCGCCACCGAGCACCGTGCCGTGCATGACAGCGATGAACGGTGTGGCACTGGCTTCGATCGCATCAAGCACATCGGGCAGATGCGGCAATGGCGGCGGTCCGGCAAATTCCGAGATGTCGCCGCCTGCGACAAATGTGCGACCGGCGCAGACCAGGGCTGCGGTTGCGCATCCGGCCTCGTTGACGGCGCGCAGCGCTTCCATCAGACCCTTTCGCACACTGACAGCGAGCGCGTTGACCGGCGGGTTGTTGATCGTCACAAGGGCGTGGCCGTCCTTGATGACCACGTCAACAACCTTTGTGTCCGGACCGGGGTTCGGTGTTGGGGTGCGGGTGGTCACGATGGCGGCTCCTGCAAATTTTGGCGTGAAGATTTCCAGCACCAAGTAGAAATTTTAAGCATCAAATACCAGTGGATTATTAATTGACCAACCGGTCGGCTTATGCAACCCTTTATTTGAGGAGGACCCTGGCGATGAGCGAAACGGTATTGCATTCGTGGAATGATGGCGTGCTTGAAATCACGCTGAACCGGCCCGACAGGCTCAATTCTTTCAATGACGAGATGCATGAGGCGATGGCCCTGAATCTCGATCTGGCGCGTGACGATCGGCGCTGCAGGGCGGTGCTGCTGACCGGGGCGGGGCGGGGCTTTTGCGCCGGCCAGGATCTTGATGCGCGCAATCCGGAGAAGATGAGCGGTCCGCCGGATCTTGGCGAGACGCTTCACAAATTCTACAATCCGATGATCCGCCGTATCCGTGAGATGGAAAAACCGATCGTCTGCGCCGTCAATGGCGTGGCCGCCGGGGCCGGGGCCAATCTGGCGCTCTCCTGCGACATCGTGCTGGCGGCACGCGGCGCCAAATTCATCCAGTCGTTTGCCCGTGTGGGACTCATTCCCGATGCCGGCGGTTCCTGGATGTTGCCGCGGCTGATTGGCGAGGCGCGGGCCAAGGCGATTGCCCTGACTGCCGAGCCGGTAAGTGCTGAAACTGCCGCCCAGTGGGGCATGATCTGGCGGGTGGTCGATGACGCCGACCTGCTTGCCGAAGCGCGGGCGCTGGCGGGCAGGCTGGCAGCAGGGCCGACCTTCGGACTTGGCCGCACCAAGAGCCTGATCCAGGCCGCCGCTGGGCATGAACTTGACGCACATCTGGAGCTTGAAGCCCGCGCCCAGGGAGAGGCTGGCCGTTCTGCCGACTATGCCGAGGGTGTGCGCGCCTTTCTGGAAAAGCGCGAGCCCAAATTCGGAGGTGGGTCATGAGCGGGATCAACGACCAGCAACGCGCCGAGCGCTCTTCGGCTGCGATGTGGAAAGACGATCACACCAGCCAGGCTTTCGGCATGGAAATCGAGGCGGTCGGTCCCGGCACAGCGACGCTGTCGATGGTCGTACGCAAGGATCAACTCAATGGCCACGGCTCTTGTCATGGCGGGGCGATCTTCACGCTGGCCGACAGCGCCTTCGCATTCGCCTGCAACAGCCACAACAAGGTGACTGTGGCGCAGCACTGTTCGGTGACGTTTCTGGCGCCGGGACGAGAAGGCGACCGACTGACTGCTGTGGCGCGCGAAGTGACGATTGCAGGTCGCTCCGGTGTCTATGACGTGTCGGTTGCGCGCCAGGACGGCGTGACGATCGCAGAATTTCGCGGCCTGTCGCGGACGGTTTCGGGAACGCATTTTGAGGAAACGGCCGGCTGACAGCCGGTGGCAACAGCTATGGGGGGAGCGGCGCGGGGAGCGTTAGCAATCCACCCGGACCAAGGAGGATATCATGCTCGACCTTACGCCTGACCGGGCCAGCCTCGATCCGATCGAGATCGCCTCGCGCGACGAGATTTCAGCCCTTCAACTCGAGCGGATGAAATGGTCGCTGGCCCATGCCTATGCAAATGTGCCGCATACCAAGGCCGCGTTTGATGCCAAGGGCGTGCATCCGGATGATCTCAGGTCGCTCTCCGATCTCGCCAAGTTTCCGTTCACCACCAAGCTCGATCTGCGCGACAAATACCCATTCGGTATGTTTGCGGTGCCGCGGGACAAGGTGACGCGGCTGCATGCCTCGTCGGGAACCACCGGCAAACCGACGGTGGTTGGCTATACCGCGGACGACATTGATGTGTGGGGCGATCTGGTGGCGCGCTCGATCCGCGCCTCGGGTGGCCGGCCGGGCGATATTGTCCATGTCTCTTATGGCTACGGGCTTTTTACCGGCGGGCTCGGGGCGCATTACGGCGCCGAAAAACTAGGCTGCACGGTGGTGCCGGTGTCGGGCGGCATGACCGAGCGGCAGGTTTCGCTGATTACCGATTTCAAGCCGCGGGTGATCATGGTCACGCCCTCCTACATGCTGTCGATCCTCGATGAGTTCCGCGCCAAGGGAATCGACCCGCGCGAGAGTTCGCTGGCGGTCGGCATTTTTGGCGCCGAGCCTTGGACCAATGCGATGCGCGCGGAAATCGAGCAGGCCTTCGACATGCATGCTGTCGATATCTACGGACTTTCGGAAATCATGGGGCCGGGCGTTGCCAATGAATGCGTTGAGACCAAGGACGGGCTGCACATCTGGGAGGATCATTTCTACCCCGAGATCATCGATCCGGTGACAGAGGAAGTGTTGCCCGATGGCGAGATCGGCGAACTGGTGTTTACCACGCTGACCAAGGAAGCACTGCCGATGGTGCGCTACCGGACCCGCGACCTGACCCGGCTGCTGCCGGGCACCGCGCGCTCAATGCGGCGGATGGAGAAGATAACCGGCCGCTCTGACGACATGATCATCCTGCGCGGGGTCAATGTGTTTCCAACCCAGATCGAGGAGCAGATCCTCAAATGCTCGGGGCTGGCGCCGCATTTCCAGATCGAGCTTACTCGCAGCGGGCGGTTGGATGACATGACGGTGCATGTCGAGTGCCACATCAGCGCCGCAAGCGATGAGGCTCGCGCTGCGTCCTCGCGCGAGCTGGCGCATCACATAAAGAGCACAGTGGGGGTCAGCACCCGCGTCAATGTGCAGGAGCCCGGCAAGGTCGCGCGCTCCGAAGGCAAGGCCAAGCGCGTTGTCGACAACCGGCCAAAGGCGTAGATCTTCATGGCGCGAACCATTGCCAAGGACCACGAAGCCAAACGCGAGGCGATCCTCAGAACCGCCGCGACGTTCTTCGCCGAGCATGGCTATGACCGGGCCTCGATGGGTAAGCTCGCGGAGGCCTGCGGGGTCTCGAAGGCGCTGATCTATCACTATTACCCGTCCAAGGACGCATTGCTGTTCGATATTCTGGACACGCACCTGACGGCGCTGGTCGATGTGGTGGAAACCACGGCCGCAGGTTCGGCTGAGCCTGACGCGCGGCTGCGGGCGCTGATCCGCGCGGTGCTGATCGCCTATCGGGATTCCGATAGCGAGCACAAGGTGCAACTGGATGCGCTGTCATCGCTGCCTGAGGAAAAGCAGGAGCATCTCAGGGCATTGCAGCGGCGGCTGGTTGCCA
>Ga0209344_10006073_pt1 | contig 10097 bp, 8 predicted proteins | sample Cruoilmetagenom6_FD_187293 | JGI IMG/M metagenome (GOLD analysis project Ga0209344, IMG submission 187293) | Oil polluted marine microbial communities from Coal Oil Point, Santa Barbara, California, USA - Santa Barbara Oil Seep Sample 6 (SPAdes)... | ecosystem: Environmental > Aquatic > Marine >...
GAAAACAAAGTAAAGATCATGGTGGCCACCAATGCTTTTGGGATGGGTATAGACAAGCCGGATGTTGGACTCGTTGTACATTACCAAATTCCGGACAGTATGGAAAACTACTTTCAGGAAGCGGGACGGGCCGGACGGGACGGAAAACCGGCAAGAGCGGTTTTAATTACCAACCCCACGGATGAGGCCCAGGTGCGCAAGCAATTTTTAGGGGTCTTGCCCAATGTTGACTTTCTTAAATTATTGTATAGAAAATTGGCCAACTATTTTCAAATCCCCTTTGGGGAAGGTAGTGGTGAAACCTATCAATTGCCCTTTAATGCCTTTTGCGAAACCTATAAACTGAATACTACCTTAACATATAATGGTTTAAGGTTATTGGATCAAAACTCTGTAATATCCCTAACGGAAGCTTTTTCTCAAAAAACCACGATCCGCATGTTAGCTTCCAAGCATCAAATTTTCGATTACTTGGATAAAAACCAGGCATCGGCACCTATCATACAAACCATTCTGAGAACCTACGGCGGTGTTTTCGATTTCGACACCAAAATAAATTCCCTATTGATTTCGCGAAAAGCCAACAAGAGTGAAAAGGAGGTAATAACCGTTCTGGAAAAACTGGAAAAAGATGAAATAATTGAATACCATGCACAACACAGCGACCTTGAAATTACATTTTTGGTACCTAGGGAGGATGAACGCACGATCAATATCTTTGCTAAAAAAATAAAACAGATACAACAGGTAAAAAAAGACAATGTAGAAAGTATGTTGTCTTATATTAAGGATGTCAATCTTTGCAGAAGTAGGCATATTCTAAACTACTTTGGTGAAGCTGCCAACGCCAACTGTGGAAAATGTGATGTGTGTCTTCAAAAAAATCCAATTGGCAATGAAGTATTAAAAATTATAGAGCAGGATATCTTACAAGTTTTAATGGTAAAAAAAGAAAGCTCCAGAAGCCTGATGAAATTATTGAGCTATAAGGAAAGTTCCATTATTTTGGCTTTACAGAGATTATTGGAAGAGCAAAGAATAAGGGTAAATTCTATTAACCAGTACGAAATAATCAAAAAATGAGCAAACCACGAATAGTGTTTATGGGTACCCCGGATTTCGCCGTGGCCATTTTGGATAAGCTAGTAAAAAATGACTGTAATATTGTTGGGGTCATTACTGCACCGGACAAGCCTGCCGGCCGAGGAAGGAAATTACACGAATCTGCCGTGAAGGTGTATGCCGTGGAACATGGCTTACAGATTATGCAGCCCACCAATTTAAAGGATCCCAATTTTATAGAGGATTTGAAAAGATTACAACCCGAGCTTCAGGTAGTAGTGGCTTTTAGAATGTTGCCCAAGTCTGTATGGGATATGCCCAAGTTGGGCACTTTTAACCTTCATGCTTCCCTCCTGCCCCAATACCGGGGAGCGGCTCCAATTAATTGGGCCATAATAAACGGAGAAAAGGAAACCGGGGCAACCACTTTCTTTATTGATGATAAAATTGATACCGGCGCCATATTGCTTCAAAAGAAAACGAGCATCACGGAAGAGGATACTGCCGGTACCTTACACGATAAGTTAATGCATCTTGGGGCGGATCTGGTCTTGGAAACCATAAATAAATTGGAGAAGGGGGAAATTGAGCCTAGTGAACAACAGGAAGAAAAACCATTAAAAGAGGCCCACAAACTTCATAAAGAAACCTGTGAGATCAATTGGAACCATGATATTGCAAGCATCTATAATTTTATTAGGGGATTAAGCCCCTATCCCACTGCATGGACTACCCTGCACAATGGGCAGGATAAACTTTTCCTAAAGGTATACTCCGCCAAAATGGATTTGGAAGAGCACCATTTAAAGGTAGGAAGCGTTGTAGCTACCAAAAGTGAACTAAAGGTGGCTGTAGTGGGAGGTTTTATCCATTTATTGGAAATTCAATTACCCGGGAAACGAAAAATGAGCACCAAAGAGGTGTTGAACGGACTAAAATTAACAGAAAACGTCTATGTTCGGTAAACCCCCATGTTCATTGGGGGTACGACAAAACGTAAAAAACCTCCTACTTTATCAACAAACGTTTCAAGTTATTAACAAAAATGCGGATTTCCCCCTGTTTTACTTGTGTTAATGGCAAATCCGTATAAATTTGTTGAAGTATTTAATTATAATTAATAACACTTAATTTATCGAAATTATGAACAAAACAGAATTAATCGATGCAATGGCAGCTGATGCTGGCATTACTAAAGCAGCAGCTAAAAAGGCATTGGAATCTTTCCTTGGAAACGTTGAAGGTTCTCTAAAAAAAGGTGGTAGAGTATCTCTAGTAGGTTTCGGATCTTGGTCTGTATCTAAAAGAAATGCAAGAGAAGGTAGAAATCCATCAACTGGAAAGACTATCCAAATTGCAGCTAAAAATGTAGTGAAGTTTAAGGCAGGTGCTGATTTGAGCGGTGCAGTAAACTAATCATAATATTATTATACATTGAAAGCACTTCTTTAATCGGAAGTGCTTTTTTTGTACAAAAGACTTTTCAGATTAACGGAATTGTTATATTTTAGAGATACTAGAACAAACAATATGGTTGCTGAAAAGCCAAAAAAAGGCAAACTCCTTATTGCTGAGCCTACACTTTCAGGTGATGTTTCCTTTAACAGATCTATAGTCCTGTTAGCGGAACACAACCAAGAGGGGTCCGTTGGTTTTATTTTAAACAAGCCTTTGGACTACAGTATAAATGATCTGGTTACCGAAATAGATCTACCTTTTCAGGTATACAATGGTGGTCCGGTAGAACAGGACAATCTTTATTTTATCCATAAAGTACCGGAACTCATAGAAAATAGCATTGAAATTTCTGACGGCATCTATTGGGGTGGGGATTTTGGAGCTATTGTGGACTTAATCAACAATAAGGTCATTTCTGAAAACGATATCCGCTTCTTTTTAGGCTATTCGGGATGGTCTTCCCTGCAATTGGATCAGGAATTAAGTTCCAAATCGTGGGTCGTAGTAAAGAATGTCTATGAAAGTGCCATTATTCAAAAGTCTTCCAATGCTTTTTGGAAGGAAAAAATGATGGAATTGGGTGGAAATTACCTCATATGGTCCAATGCCCCTGAAAACCCCAACTTAAATTAATTTTACTGATCCAGCCGGGCAGTCGCATTGAGTTTGCCCAATAGATCGGCAGCTACTGTTGTTTCGTACTCCTTCTTTCTGTACTTTGTAATGGGTTGTATACCAATTATGGCATTGGTTATGAACAACTCATCCGCCTTCTGTAGCTCGAAGGGAGAAATGAAAGATTCCTCAAAATGGTACTTGTCCAGTGCCCCTAGAATAGCGATCAACTTTTTCCTAACTATTCCATTAAGACAACCGTCTTTTAAGGAAGGGGTCTTAATTGTATGGTCTTTCACTAAAAAGAGATTGCCATTTAAGGCTTCCACTACCTTTTTTTCATTGTTGAGCAATAAACAATTCTGGTAACCATTCTCAGCTGCAAAAATACTCCCCACTACGTTGATTACCTTATTATTGGTCTTTAGGGTAGAGAGCATATCCGGATTCACATAAAAATCCTTAAAGAGCTCTACTTCGTAGGCACTATTATCCAATGTATAGAAAGGGGAATCCATTAAACTTGCTTCAATGATATAGGATACGTCATTGGTTTCCGGAAGATATAGTCCGCCATTATTTCTAAAAACCGTAAAGCGTAGCCGGGCCGGTTTATCCAATAGGCCATTGGCTTCCACGCAGGCCAGAAGCTGTTCCTCTAAAAATTCCATGGTAAAATCCATGGGAATTTCCATTCTCAAAATCCGCATGGAAGCCATGAGTCGGAGATAGTGGTCTTCCCAAAAGAATATTTTTCCGTTTACTACCCTAATGGATTCGAACAGGGCATCGCCATAGCGCAGTCCCCTATTCTGGTGATTAAGGTAAGAAGTGTTTTTAGAAAGTAGGTTTCCGTTAAAATTAACCATAAAAAAAGCCTTGAAAAATCAAGGCCAAAGATACATTATATTCCCTTAATGTATTAGGCGGAGCCCAATACCTGTTTTAAACTGGATACTTGGTTCTCCCATAGCATTTTAGATTCGTCCACTTCATCCTCATAGGCAAAATCTGTTATAAATAGGGAAACGTCCTTGGTTATTTCATCAACTATTATGCGCATTTCAAAAAAACTATCATCATCTTCCGCTACCCAGGTGAATTTTACAAATTCATCGCTTTTCCGCTTTAGTAATTTAGCTTGCTCTTCGGAACCATCCCAAATAAAATTGAACATTTCACCCCTGGAATTTACATTATCTGCGAACCATTCGGAAAGTCCTGAGGGGGTAGATATATATTGATATAATAGTTGTGGTGAGGATTGAATTACAAATTCAACTTCAAATTTAATTTTATCGCTCATTCTGAATAGTGTTTATGGCGGACAATATATATATTTATAAATGATTAAAAAATAAAACCGAGATAATATTTTTAGCAATCTAATTTGGAAAGGACAGAAAATTAACTTTATATTTGCACCCGTTAAAAACGGCATGGCGAGGTAGCTCAGTTGGTTAGAGCGTCGGATTCATAACCCGGAGGTCACGAGTTCAACTCTCGTTCTCGCTACAAAACTTAAGTTTATAAAAATCAACGGATTGGTTACTGCCAATCCGTTTTTTTATGCCTTCTATTTCCGTACTTTTGTCTACCGTAAACGAAAACGCAAACGTTTTTAGGGATCAAGAACAATTTGGATGAAATTGAACTATTCCAGAAATAAGATATGGTTTAAATAGAGAAATATTTAACACCTATCCAAACTGGAATTCTAAATATAATTCTCTTTCCATTATTCTTGGATATAGTATCTTTTAAAAACAATAACTTTAATGAAGTTTTAGAAAACTAAGCAGTTCCAATTAGGGGAAGCTAACAAAAATGCATAGCCATCGAAGGGAATGGCTATGACATCTTATACAGAAAACCTTGTGCACAATAATGACGAATCGTATGAAATTAATATCAACTGTTATTCTGATTGCTACAGCGTTAAGTGTTTATGGACAAAACAAAGTATTTGACAATTGGACTGAAAAAGAAAAAAAGCAGTATCAGATACTGACTGAATTAGCAAAATATGTAAACGGAAAGGATAGTACTGAACTATCTAAGAAAATCCTATTTGACAAATACGTTGAATTAAACTACGTACTAAAAGACACATCAGAAATACATAAGAAGGAACGGTTAAAGGCTTTTGATGGATTATTCTACTATTTCCGTAAAACGGTGGATAGCATCGGATTAAAAAATTTGGATGCCAAACCAGTTCGATTTTATAAAAACCACAAGATTTATGAGCCATTTGATAAGGACGTGGCAATGGAGAGCATTAGTGGCAAAAAAATGTACACTCAGGATTCCAATGTTTTTGCTTATTATCAAAAGAAAGAACCTGAAGAGCCATTAGGAACATTGCTATTTGATTCAGAAACTGACAAATTGGTTGCTTGGATTATGCTAAAGCAAGGCAGATACAAATATTTTCTAACCTTCAATCTATTTTAATTACTGTGCACATCAGAAGCTATGAAGTAATGCGGGCAAAGGTTTTGAATCGAATCGTTTGTGTATTTTTATGTGACCGCAAAATCTTTGTGATTTCTATTTTTTGGAAAGGAATTCGTAATAACGCTGTGCTAATTTGGGAATTGAAGAATAATTACAAAACAAAAAGCTTTGGCTAAGGGCTTAAACGGAAAGGTCAGTGCTTGTCCACTACCCCACTTGCCTTAACCGGGTCGTTGTGGTGCATTCGGCACATTAAATAATTCTTGACAGATGTTTGCCCTCCTCCTTTGCTTCTTTTCCCCCTGTTGCTTAAGCCATTCCCCATTTTTAGTGTAGGTAAATGTTAAGCAGTTTAAAATGATAAAGACGTATCCTTTAGAAAAATGTTTTCCTTTGTAACAGATAGATTAACTTGATACCTTAGTATCGTGATTTTAAAGAAATATGAACAATAACGATAAAGAGCACTTCCAAGAGAACAGTCCCTTTTATTTCCCATTGGAAGTTACCCCAAGAAAAGGGCTACTACCTATATCACGGGAAGACTATGAAGACAAGCCCAGTGGTGACATCTTTGGTAAAATACAGGATGCCGGGATGAAGTGGAACCCTGAAGATGTAAATCAATCAGAATTCCTTATAATGAGTACTGCTGGAGGATTAAAGAACGGTGAAGAGACACTGGCACTGGGCATGCACTCAGGACATTTCGAATTGGGAGATGCCGCAAAGGTTGCTGCAAGTACTTTCAAAGACCTGTTTACCAAACCCTATTATGTATCGGTATCAGATCCTTGTGACGGACGTACCCAAGGCACTACAGGTATGATGAATTCATTGGCCTATCGCAATCATGCCGCCACAGTTTTAGGAGATTTAAGACGCTCTTTGCCCAATCGCAAAGGCGTAATGGGCATCGCTACTTGTGACAAAGGCCTACCTGCGATGATGATGGCATTGGCCAATGAATCCAATCTTCCAACGATTATTATGCCCGGTGGGGTAACATTGATCGCCAAAGGAATCAAAGACTTGGGTTCGGTACAGTCTTTACCATCGCTTGTTTCCCACAAAGAAATATCCTTGCAAGAGGCACAATCCCATGGATGTGCTTCTTGTGGGACACCAGGGGGCGGTTGTCATTTTTTGGGAACAGCAGCCACCTCCCAAGTCATAGCAGAAGCATTGGGAATGGCATTGCCACATTCGGCACTGGCCCCCTCTGGTGGTAAGATTTGGTATGCCCTTGCCAAAGATTCAGCAATTGCTCTGGTAAATCTGGCAAAAAACAATATAAATACTAGTCAGATCCTTACTCAAGATGCCGTTTACAATGCTATGGTAGTACATGCAGCTTTTGGCGGATCTACTAACCTCTTACTGCATATCCCTGCTATAGCCCATGCAGCGGGACTACAGATGCCTACTCGAGAAGAATGGGAGGATATTAACCGAAAAACGCCACGATTGGTCAATGTGCTTCCAGCAGGGAAGTACTCCACAGCACACGTTTATGCTGCCGGAGGAGTACCAGAGGTAATGATACATTTGCGAAAATTAGGGCTACTCAAAGAAGACTGCCTCACCGTTACAGGAAAAACCTTGGGCGAGAATTTGGATGTCTGGGAGCAGGGCGGCAAAATGTTCTCTTGGGAAGCAGAGAATAAAAGAGATAGGCGTCAACAAGTACGATTTAACCTCCAATCATTTAATCCCGATGCACATCCTGATAAAGTGATACTATCCCCTGAAGCGGCGAAGAAGGCCAAGATGAAAAGCACCTTGACTTTCCCCTCCGGAAACTTGGCACCAGAAGGAGCGCTGATCAAAAGCGGTGCAATTGCTCCTGAGATGATCGATGGCAACGGCATATACTACAAAAAAGGAGTTGCTAAAGTATTTGTCTCTGAAGCAAACGCCATTAAGGCAATTAATCATGGAGAGGTAAAGCCAGGTCATATTGTAATATTGATTGGGACAGGGCCAAGTGGCACAGGAATGGAAGAAACCTTCCAAATCACAGGTGCTCTGAAACAATTATCCTTTGGAAAAGAGATAGCCCTGATTACCGACGGACGTTTTTCTGGCGTTTCCACAGGTGCATGTATAGGACATGTTGGTCCAGAGGCTCTGGTAGGAGGACCTATCAGTAAGGTTCAAGATGGAGATGTCATTGAGATCAAAATTGATTGTGATAATCTAAGTGGTAGTATAAACCTAATAGCCTCGCACAGCGATCCCGATGCCGAACTAAGTGAAGCCGACATAGCACAATTGTTTTCAAGCAGATCACCACATCCAGAACTTCGGCCACATCCAGAATTGCCCGATGATATTAAAATTTGGGCAGCAACGCAGAGCGGTATATGGGAAGGATGCGTACAGGATGCCGATCGGATTTTGAAGATTGTGAAGGCAGGAATTGATGCTTTAAAATAAGAAAAAGCACAACACCATACGTATTACGCATTTCTGCCCCAACCCTGCAGGAACGGCGACATACTATAATTCGTTGTGTTACCAGAAGTTAAAATGAATATCTGGAAAGCCCACTAAATAAAGGGTTACAATAATCTAAGAAGAAATTCACAATTGGAGATTACGAGTTCTACTACGCCACGACAAATCTCCCAGCTTTGAGCCCTTCGCTACTTCACTACCTCAATGTCTGGTCAATTTTGCATCTGGTATGGCGCAGATGTGAACTTTAAAACTTTCAACATTATAACATTCAACTTACATCATTATAACTTTCAACTCCACTTACCATTCATCGGGTATATTTGTACTTCACCGATTTAGCAACTACCTGAACCAATATTTGTTACCTTAGAAGGTGAGTAATAAACTTTTGGTTGTAGTACTCCCCCTCGCTGCCCAACTCAGAAAATTATATTGGATCAATAAGAATTGTAGGATACAGCAATGTATTTAGGTAATGCCTTGTATGCTTGTAGTTTTTATAATTGATATATAGTTAATACCTATATCCAATTGTTACCAAAAATTTGAAACAAGGCTAATTTTATAAATTTAACATTATGGAACAATCAAACTACAAAGCTGTACGAGAATATGAATTAGAAACTTGGACGAGATGCTCACCAAGTTATAACGAAACTTGGGCAACTTTAACCAATGAAACACTTCCTCTATTAATGAGTAAAACCAATGTAGGTTCCAATGTTAAAGTATTAGACATAGGTTGTGGTGCTGGAAACTCAACAATTAAAATTAGTGGAGCTGGGGCAAAAGTTATTGGAATAGATTTTTCTCAAAAAATGATAGACCAAGCCAATTCGGCCTATCAGAGTATCACATTTAAACAATCTGATGCCGAAAATATCCCACTAGAAGATAGCTCAATGGATGTTGTTATAGCAAATTTTGTAGTGCATCATTTTGCGGAACCAAATAAAGTTTTTAAAGAGATAAATAGAGTTCTAAAACCAAAAGGAAAATTTGCTTTTGCAGTTTGGGGTGCCAATGAAGAGCAAAGTTCATTGGGAGCTTTTTTTCAAGCTTTCGCAAATCATCACGAATTGTCTGCACTACCTCACGGACCACTATTTGGAGTTACAGATTTTGACACTTATAATGAAATCGTAACAAAAGCTAGTTTAAAAAATTTCACATTAGAAAAACTAGATACAAGTTGGAATATGGATACTCTCGACCCTTTAATTACTGGGTGTTGGGATTGGGGAAATTTACACTTATTCCCTGAAGATAAGCAAGATGATATTAAAAACGACTTTGTTAAGAATTGTGATTCCTTCAAAAAAGGAAAAGGCTATTCATTTCCACATTCGGCAATAATTGGATATGGTGAAAAATAATAAGCTTTGGATGACAAGTTGTCTAATTAACCCGCCATACCGAACGGACGTTTCGGTAGGTTACTTGTTTTCTGTGTACTCGATAAATCCTCAACGCTAAAAAGCAGAGAGTCCGGATTTTTCGTTTACCTATCAAAACGGGGAAAACATTACTAAGGAAACCTTTGAAGGAAAGATTTATGTAGTCCATTTCTTTTTTAAAACCTGCCTAGGTATCTGCCCAACACACCCCCCCGCTAATTCGAGCGTCAGCGGTGGGACATATCGCAACGCGTTTTGTTATAAAAGATAAAAAGGGTTGTAATATTATTTGGAAATGTTTTATTTCCAAATAAGCTGGAAAGACATGTACATAGAGGGTTTCAAAAATCCGTGTAAGAATCCATAACCTAGTGGTCACGAGTTCAACTCTCGTTCTCGCTACATTATATAAATCACCCAAAACAGGCCTTCAGCCCTTTTGAGGATAATAGTTTTTAAAATACTAGCCGTGTAGGTAAAAAATAATTGAGACTTGATATTATTTTCTTGTGCGGTTTTCACTTAATTGACCTTACTAAACCAGTCTTCACTTCAAGTCCACGTGGCTAATGCGTACAAGCGGACTACGTTGCAGTACATTAGCTCTTCATGAAAACGAGAACTAAAACAGATCGGAAGAGC
>Ga0209344_10006074_pt1 | contig 10096 bp, 11 predicted proteins | sample Cruoilmetagenom6_FD_187293 | JGI IMG/M metagenome (GOLD analysis project Ga0209344, IMG submission 187293) | Oil polluted marine microbial communities from Coal Oil Point, Santa Barbara, California, USA - Santa Barbara Oil Seep Sample 6 (SPAdes)... | ecosystem: Environmental > Aquatic > Marine...
ATCTGGCCAGCGCTGTTGTCATTGATCTGTCATATGCGAGTGCCATCTGACAGGCATCCTATTAAAAACCTATACGTTTTTCCATCGATAAAAAAGCATAATCTATAAATGTTCTTGATTTGTTCCCATTTTGATTATAGGAATATATTCACGAATCGTGCTTGGAAAACCGCAGAATGTTTTTAGGAGGATATGATGGCAATCGATGGTTTGGTAGCAGACACAGCAAAAGAATCAGGTGGGGCAGTGCCGTTGGCGAGAGCCCCCAGGCCGCTTGCCCGACGCTCGGTCTATCGTTCGGACGAGGCAGCGGTTTCGCATAATCGCAGACGCGGACGCGGGGCAGTCTCCAATGCTACCGGACGCTATGAAGCACTGACCCGCCATGTATTTGACGACGGCTGGCAAACACTGGATGAACTGCCGGTTTTCAAGACCCAGGTTCAGGTTGAGCAAGCCAAAACCATTATTGCCAACAACCGTTCACCGGACCTGCCCTTTGAACGTTCAATAAACCCCTATCGCGGATGCGAACACGGTTGTGTCTATTGTTTTGCCAGACCGACCCATTCCTATATGGGGCTTTCTGCCGGACTGGATTTCGAAAGCCAGTTGTTCGCAAAGCCAAATGCTGCCCAATTGCTCGAAAGGCAATTATCGAGAAAAGGTTATGTTGCGAAGGTCATTGCCCTGGGGGCCAATACCGACCCCTATCAACCAATTGAGCGGGAGTGGAAAATCACTCGTCAATTGCTTGAAGTCCTGGATGCGGCCAACCATCCCGTTGCGATTATCACCAAGTCATCACTGATACTGCGCGATATTGATATCCTGCAAAGAATGGCAGCCAAAGGCCTCGTCAAAGTTGTGATTTCGGTGACCACGCTGGACAGACGGCTAAGCCGGGCGATGGAACCGCGTGCGGCGACCCCGGGACTTCGGCTGAAAGCCATCCATGACCTTGCCCAGGCCGGCATTCCTGTTTCGGTGATGGTTGCACCGATCATTCCCGCCCTCAACGATCATGAACTGGAACGCATACTGGATTCTGCCAAGGCAGCGGGTGCCAGTGAAGCTGAATATGTGTTGTTGCGCCTGCCGCTTGAAGTCAGCACATTATTTCGCGAATGGCTGCTCAATCATTATCCCGACCGCTATCGCCATGTCATGAATCTGATTCGCTCGATGCGTGGCGGTAAGGATTATGATGCAGAATTTGGCAAGCGGATGCGCGGTGGCGGGCCCTATGCCTGGCAGATCAAACGCAGATTTGATCTGGCCCGCAAAAGGCTGGAACTCAATCGCCGGGGCTTTTCGCTTGATTGCAATCAGTTTATGGCACCAAAAGCCGATCAGGAGCAATTGTCCCTGTTCTGAAAATATTACAAGAATCCACAAGCGTGAAAGGTCTTTTGCCCCGAAAGCCTTTCACCCTTGTGAGAGGATCGGTGGGCAGGTACGTTCTGCCGCATGAAACAGTTACCGCCCACCGATTCTCCTCGCTCTTTGATAGGCGCCCCTATCGGGCCCTATCAGGCGGATATGCATTTGGAATGCGCTTTAAACCGCACCGGCTATGCCAATGTTGCAGGCATTGATGAAGCCGGCCGCGGCCCCCTGGCAGGCCCGGTGGTTGCGGCAGCGGTGATCCTTGATGCCAATAACATTCCGGAGGGTCTGGATGATTCCAAAACGCTGTCATTGAAGAAGCGAAATAATCTATATCGGGAGATTCTTTGCTGCAGCGAGGTTTCAATTGCTACCATCAGCGCAACACTAATCGATCAAATCAATATCAGGCAGGCGACACTTTTATGTATGAACCGCGCAGCCAATGCCCTAAAGACACGACCGGACTGGTGCATCATTGACGGAAAAGACGTGCCCGATGGCCTGGCGGGAAGAGCAACAGCGGTGATCAAGGGCGATGGCCGATCATCATCAATTGCAGCGGCATCAGTGATTGCCAAAGTGACCCGTGATGCAATGATGAGCCAGATTGCCCATACCCACCCGGATTATGGATTTGAACAGCACAAGGGCTACGGCACACTGGCCCACAGATCGGCGATCATAAAACATGGCCCCTGTGCGATACACCGCTTTAGTTTCGCGCCTATTCGCACCATGAAGAACTGCTGAAATTCAACAAATTCTCGATGCCGACAAGCCAGCGCATCCGGTGAGAAATGAGGCGCTGAATTGAACGCGGGTTAATTAAGCTGGGATTTGACTTCTGCAATACTGTTTTTGATAATCTTGTCGGCAGCGGCACCGGTTACCTTGCTGGCAATAACATCCTGCGCAGCTGATATTGCAATTTCCACAGCTGCTGATTTGACATCACTAAGCGCCTGGGATTCGGCCTGGGCGATTTTGTTGGCAGCCATTGCCGTGCGCCGATCGACAAATTCCTTGGTCTTGACCCGGGCTTGCGCGGTCAGTACTTCGGCTTCATGATGAGCGGCGGCTACAATGGCCTCTGCTTCAGATTCTGCTTCCTTGCGCTTGCGTTGATACTCAGCCAGAATTGTCTGCGCTTCCTCGCGCAGTTTGCGGGCCTCATCCAGTTCGGAGCGTATTTTAGCAGCCCGATCATCGAGGTTTTTTCCAAGCATTGCAGGAACCTTAAGGTAAATCACAACACCAAGGAATAATATCAGGGCAACAGTGGCCCAAAAGGTTGCATCTATTTCCATCAAAATTTCCTGCCGTTTCCGGTTAAACGAATCTAGTAACGTTTATTTAGAAGCCGAACTGATTGCTTTGGCAATTTCGGCCTTTGTTGTTTTACCACCAATCAACTGACTGATAATGGCCTGAGCGGTGTCACTGGCAATGGTGTTCACTTCTGCCATTGCCGCATCACGAATTTCGCTGATGCGGGTTTCAGCTTCCGCCAGATTTTCAGCCAGCTCTGCTTCAACTTTTGCACGCTCTGCATCAGCCGCTGCCCGAGCTTTGTCATTTGCTTCACCGGCAATCACATGGGCTTTATGTCTGGCTTCTGACAATTCCTGCTCATAGGCTGCAATGGAAGCATCTGTTTCTTCTTTCAGGCGCTGGGCTTCAACCAGATCCTGAGAAATTCTGTCTCTGCGATCTTCCAGTATATTACCGATACGCGGCAACGCCACGCGGGACATGATAATGTAGAAAAGTCCGAAAGTGATTGCCAGCCACAATAATTGTGATGAGAATGTTGCTGGGTCAAACGGCGGAAAAGATCCGCTTTTATCCCCATGTTCTGCACCCTGGGTGGCAGCAGTTGCGGCAAGAGCGCTTGAAATAAACATTGATAACTCCGGCATGTCGGATTGGTAATCGGTATTACTGACCATCAATTGCATAATAACACCAAAACAGGTGTTATTTGCAACAAATGCGATGCCCTGCCCGTCGACACAAAGCGTTAACGGGCAGGGAAAATCTGACTAGACTGCGAAAAGCAGAAGTAGTGCGATAAGCAAAGAGAAAATGCCAAGGGCTTCTGTCACCGCAAAGCCGAAGATCAAACGACCAAACTGGCCATCTGCAGCTGAAGGGTTGCGCAAGGCACCCTGCAGGAACTGACCGAAAAGATTACCAACACCAATGCCTGCTGCACCGGTACCGATCGCTGCGAGGCCTGCGCCAATGAGTTTTGCTGCTTCTGGATCCATTTTTTCACTCCTTTGTGAACTTATTAAATTGGTTGGATTGGGTTTATTTTGGTTAGTGACCGCCGGGATGCAGCGCGTCGTTGATATACATGCAAGTGAGCATGGTGAAAACATAGGCCTGCAAGAAGGCCACAAGAAATTCAAGTGCGGTGAGGCCAACAGTCATGGCGAAGGGCAGTATCGAGCCAACAACACCGACAGCACCAATCGAACTCATAGATACAACAAAGCCGGCAAACACCTTCAAGGTAATGTGCCCTGCCAGCATGTTGGCGAACAAACGCACTGAGTGGCTGATGGGTCTGGCAATAAACGAGATGATTTCAATCGCTACAACCAGCGGCATAATTGCAATCGGCACGCCAGAGGGGACAAATAATTTTAAAAAGCCCAATCCATGTTTGCCAAAACCGACAATCAGCACGGTCAGGAATACCAGTAGTGCCAGGGCAACGGTAATGATCACATGGCTGGTAACGGTGAAAAAATAGGGAAACATGCCAAACATATTGGCAACGAGGATAAACATAAACAACGAGAATACCAACGGGAAAAATTTCATGCCCTGGGAACCGGCAGAATCCCTTAACATACCGGCAACAAATTCATAGGCGATTTCTGACAGGGACTGGCTTCTGGAAGGAATTAATCCGCGCCCACCGGTCGACCATAACAAAAAAGCAGACGTCAATACGACAGTTGCAACCATGAACATGGAGGAATTGGTGAAGGAAAAATCGACACCATTTACATCAAGGGTCAATAACTTCGTCAGTTGAAACTGGTGAATTGGATCGTTTGCCAATTTTTATTCCTCAGATACCATAGTTCATTAATTCAGCTTGAGTGATCTATTATCTATCAAACAAGCCAACTTCAACCTAATAAATGACAAAAAGCAGAGTATTTCTATTTCCTGTCAGTTTTTTCACTGTCTTCTTTGTCACCGGCATCATTTTCATCACCGGTTGAGGAACTGGAACCTAATCCAGCCGCTCGCATGATATTTCTAACCCCAGCAATAAACCCCAGGGGCAGCATCACAATCATACCCCATGGCGCAGTGCCCAGAAAGTAATCAAATGCCCAGCCAATACCAACACCAACTAAAATCGCCACTACAAATTCTGTAGAAAGCCTGATGGCGTTGCTGAAATTGACGTTGTCTGATTTCCTGTTTTCTGTGTTTTGAAGTCGCCCCTTGTTGCTTAGTCGCGAATCCAGTGTTTTCAATCGTTTCTCAAGTTGATCGCGCTGGTCAGAATTGGACAATTATTTGTTCCTGATGATGACTACCTGACGATATTCACACGAATATCCGGTACAAATTGACCTTAACCTTCAAACACCCGGACATCGATAACCGCTTAACAAGCATATGCGTAATATAAGGTAAAAGATACTTCCAGGTCAGTTCTGATTCCAAGGAATAATTGCACAATTTCAGGATACCCCCGAGATCGCGCGCAACATAGTTTTTGCACTGATATGAGTCAAGCAAATGATGACTGATTCAGGGGGTTGTGAAACAATAAATTGCGCACTTCACCCAAAATGAGCGGTGCGATACCCAAATGCCTTGTTTATAGAGATTTATGCTGCCAATCTGCGGTGATTTGGCTCAGCTCCAACCGCCGCCTTTGGTGCGGTAAAAGACATGCAATCCGATTTTGCCGACTTTTTTCATGGATTTGGCCCATTTGGGTCGTACATAGGTGGCATGATAATGGGTCGAAGAGCCAACCTGACTCAGCCATATCCTTCCCGCCGTTGTTTCTTTTGCAACATGCTGGGCCATTCGCCAGAGACTTTGGTTGCGAACCCGATCCTTATAACGGTCGCAAGCGAAGGAAAACTGGCAACGGTTGCGGCGATGCTTGTTTTGATAGACGACACCACAGATCGAATCGGGGTAGTTGGGATTGCGCACCCGGTTTAATATCACTTGGGCAACAGCGGCCTGGCCTCTTACCGATTCACCGCGTGATTCGAAATAAATTCCATTAGCCAGGCATTTTTGCTGTTTGGGAGAAAAGGAGACCTTGGGCAAAGGATCATCGGCCCAGGAATGATCATATTTATTCAGTTTTGGCTTTATTGATACGGGCTCTTCGTCCCGAAGAACTGCGGCAAAAGGTGAGTATCTGACGGCATCCTTTTTAGCAAAGGAAAGGATCGAGCTCTCCGATTCACGCACAAGACTGGCAACCAGGACCGGAAGATCGGCAAGCTCATCTTTTTTCTTGGTTTCAGTCATGTGAAACAATGAAGCCACTTTAAAGGCCTCAACTGAGGCCTTGGGTTTGACAAAAGCTAGTGATTGTTTTTTGTCCAGGTCGAGCGGACTGAACAATCCAAGCCGACCCAAGATGCTGCCGGCTGAAAAATGTGCCGGTGGCCGCATTATTGTTGATAGGACAACCCGGTCACCCTTCAATTCCCGGTTAATCTTTGTCGGCCGATCGGCCTCAGGCAATTCTGTGGTCAACAGGCTAACGCCCCGGGATTTGATAACGCGATTTCGATTCTTCGGTATTGTACCGGTGGCAAACATATCAAGCATGCCAATTGAAGCAGAAACCGTCGACTGGCCCGGGTTTTCACGAAGGCTAACCAGCCAGCGATCATCTTCAGAAGCGAGGCTTTGTATATCCTGATAGGCAACCGCGGTGTAACTTCCTGCATAGATGACACAGGTCATAGCAAGAATTCCGGTTACCCTGGATACCCGGTTTTGCCATAATGAAAATTTTACACTGCCAAACTGATTATCTGAATTCGACGGATACGACCCACTTTGCCGTTTAAAATTAGAATTACCCAATACCCTACTCCACACAGTCTCAATCTTGCATCGCGTCTCAAGCAATGTCTGACCCCAAATATAGTTCGTTAACCTTGATGAATTGTTAAGCCGGTATGTTAAAATTGTAATCCCCTGTGCTTAACCAAAGAAAGCGTAATATATTTAGCATTTATCCGTGATGAGATGTCAAATTTAGCCACGTCTGCCTGCTGACCAGAACCCTTCAAACGGGTGTCTGGCCATAAGCCAAATGCTTAAAAATCTTGAATAGGTCCCCAATGGACTTCGCACCTCATCCTTTAATCAGAAATATTGATTGCCAGAAGAATGGGGCAGGATACAGGCAGTAAACAAATTATTTTGAAACATGGTAAATTAATCGTTGCGCCGCTTGCGATTTTCGTAAGGATTGTCACCCTTGCGCATGAACATTCGTATCGGTGTTGCATAAAGGTCGAATTGCTCACGTAAATTATTGACCATGTATCTCGTATAAGAGGTGGGCAGCGAATCAGGCCTTGAACAGGCAACCATGAATGTCGGCGGGCGGGATTTAACCTGGGTAATAAATTTAAGCCGTATACGTCGACCGCCGACAGCTGGTGCGGGATGATGGTATTGCACATCATCAAGCCACTTATTGAGGCGAGCGGTCGCAACCCTGCGGTTCCAGGCCATATGCACCTCGAGAACGGCTTTCATCAATTTTTCGATGCCCTCACCGGTAGCACCTGAAATGGGAATGACTTTCAGGCCTTTCACCTGCGGCAACAGACGTTCGGCCTTCTCATGCAATTCTGCCAATACCTGCTGGCGGTCTTCAACCAAATCCCATTTGTTAATGGCGATCACCGGCGCTCTACCTTCTCTGATAATCAAATCAGATATTTGCAGGTCCTGTTTTTCAAACGGTATGGTTGCATCGAATACGATGATGACCACTTCTGCAAACTGTATCGCCCGCAATCCATCGGATATGGATAGCTTTTCCAGCTTTCCCTGAACTCGAGCCTTTTTTCGCATTCCCGCAGTATCATGCAGTTTGATGGTTCTGCCCTGCCATTGCCAGTCGACGGAAATTGAATCACGCGTAATACCCGCCTCAGGGCCGGTCAACAAACGATCATCGCCGATCATCTGGTTGATCAGGGTCGATTTGCCGGCATTGGGTCGACCGACCACTGCAATGCGCATCGGCCTGGTTGAATCATAGGCCAAGGCCTCATTGTCATCGAAATCACCATCATCATCGGGATCGGCAATTTCATCGGGTGGGCCAGGAATTACGGGAAACACGACCTCTTCGCCAAGGGCTTCCACCAGCGCATCATGCAGATCACCCATTCCCAGGCCATGTTCTGCAGACAGGCCAATGGGTTCACCAAAACCGAGTTTAAAGGCCTCGTAGAAACCTGATTCTGCTTTTCTGCCTTCAGCTTTATTGGCAACGAGAATGACCGGTTTGCCAGATTTTCGAAGCAATTTGGAAAAGGCTGCATCATCGGGTAAAAGGCCGGCGCGGGCATCGATCATAAACAACGAAATATCGGCTTCTTCAATGGCTTTCTCGGTTTGCGAGCGCATACGGCCCTGAAGCGAATCTTCATCAGCATCCTCAAGCCCGGCGGTGTCAATAACCTGGAATTTCATTTCGCCGATGGAGGCATTGGCAAGACGGCGGTCGCGGGTCACGCCAGGCGTGTCATCAACCAAAGCAAGCTTCTTGCCAACCAGGCGATTAAACAGGGTTGACTTGCCGACATTGGGGCGGCCGATAATTGCAAGGGTGAAGCTCATGGAAACATGGCCTTGGTGCCGCTATGGCAGTTGGATTAAACTGGATGCCAAGGCCTTTATGCCCCGGCTTTTTCCCTGGTAATGCCTTTTCCGGCAAGCAGGTCAAGCATGATATTGGCACGGCCGCGAATATTGCTGCCAGCCTCGGAATCATTGGCTATGGCGTCAAACCATTTCAATGCCTCTTCCAATTTTCCCGCCTTAAAGTTGGCAAGGCCCAGGCCTTCACGGGCTGAATGGCGAAACGGCAAGCCCGGCCCGGCCAGACCCTCAAGGCGTGCGGTAACATCCTCCAGGGAATTGGTATCCACAGCCAAAAGACCGGCACGCAACCGGGCAATCAGGCGGAAGGATTCGGCAAAGGACTTATCGTCAGCAATCTGGTCATACTTACTAATTGCCAATTCGGTATCGCCACGTGTTGCCATTTCAGAAGCAATACGCAATTTGGCTAGCGCCGGGTATTGGCCCGAACCATTTTCAACCAATACTTCGAGGGCTTTGATCGCCTTGTCATGGGATCCGTCATTGGACAATTGAATGGCTTCCATAAACTGGTCACCCGACTTGGCTGCGACGGATTTGGAATAATAATCCCAACCCCGATAGCCACCGGTGGCAACGACAATGGCAATCGCGGCGGCGATGACCCAACTGCCATAGCGGTCCCATAACTGCTTGGCCTGGTCATGGCGCAACTCATCATCTACTTCACGGATAAAACTGTCATCTGACATGGAAACGCCCCTTTGGGAAACATACTTGCGCGATACATCTTGTTAAAACAGGCTGGTTATTGGCCTTAGTTATTATAACGCCCGATTTTGTTTCAGTCTAATAGGGCGTTTGGTTCGATTAAGCAATTGGAATTACGCCGATCGCCCATTCGTGAAGCCAAAACAGCACAACCACCCAAATTGCCAATCCGGATACAACAGCAATGATATCGCTGGTTGAAGAAACGGCTACGGGATCCGGTTCACCGCGTCGTTTCAGGCTAATTCGGTTCCAAATCGCATAAACCAGGAAACTGCCGAATAAAATCGCTGATGCAAGGTCGCCATTGGCGATCAAGTGGGCAAATGCCCAGACTTTGACTGAAAGAATGAACGGGTGTTTAACCGCCTGCTTGATCCTGCCGGCGGGTAAATTACCAGCCATCATCAGGACAAAGGCAATCGCCATCAGCACCATCACCAGATGCGGTGCCCAATCGGGTGGTGTAAACAATTCAGCCGCATCAGGTCTGGCCAGACTATAACCCCAGATGATGATGACAAGGCCGATAAGGGAAGCAACTGAATACAGCCCTTTCCACCGGTTTTCACCGAGACTTGCAATTTTTGCTTCCCGCCACTGCGGTGCCAACATGATGACAAGGTGCATGGCAAAAAATATGGCAAGCCCCAGGATTAAATAAATCATTTATGAATATCTCCAATTGAGATTGAGTTTAGCGCCTGTTCAAGAATACACAAAAGGTTCAAAGTGGTAAACATTGACGATGTTTCAGAATAACCGGAGTTCCATAACATGGCCATCGACATTGACAAAGCCAAACAACGATTAAAATCGAAGCGTGAAGAACTGCTGGAATTGTCAAATATTTCCAGCGAGGCACGCAACACAGTGGAACTCGACCAGCAATCAGTCGGGCGTCTTTCGCGCATGGATGCGATGCAGCAACAGGCGATGGCTGAAGCGCTTGAACGAACCAGGCAAAGGGACCTTGTGCGCATCGATCAGGCCCAATTGCGCCTGATCGATGAAGAATACGGTTATTGTGTCGAATGTGGCAATGAAATACCTGATGGCCGACTGGCAATTGATC
>Ga0209344_10006076_pt1 | contig 10094 bp, 6 predicted proteins | sample Cruoilmetagenom6_FD_187293 | JGI IMG/M metagenome (GOLD analysis project Ga0209344, IMG submission 187293) | Oil polluted marine microbial communities from Coal Oil Point, Santa Barbara, California, USA - Santa Barbara Oil Seep Sample 6 (SPAdes)... | ecosystem: Environmental > Aquatic > Marine >...
TGCCCTCCATCGCTGCAAGTGTTTTCTCGACCGTTACGTCCGGACCAGCACCTTCGAGAGCTTTGATCAACAAGTCGGCAATTACGTAGCCGATGACCGACTGAGCTGCCGGGACTTCGGGTAAGTTCTGATCGCGATAGCTCGCGAAGAAGCTGAATTTCATCGGATGTAGGGGTTCATACATCGACACTGCGCCGGTCAGCGGAAGCAAACTCGGCACATTCGCCTCGAACAGGCTGTCGAATGTCGCGATGTTGTGAGGAGTACCCATTGCACCCAGCATCGCGACGCGTTCGCCTCGCTCGGCACTCACCGTCAGGTGAATAATGTCATTCACCTGCAGCATACCCCCCTTCTTAGCTTGCTTTTCGAATCACTCCCGCTTTCTCGCGAATGATGTCGCCTATTATTGTTAGTCCTTCTGCAAGTACTTCCGTGCCGATCGTTAATGGTGGCAAGAACCGAATTACGTTCCCACGCACGCCGCATGTCAGAGTAACCACCCCTCTCGATGCGGCTTCGGCTGCGATCGCCTTGGTTAAATCAGCCGCTGGACTTGCGGCATCGCCCTTCGCAACCAGTTCGATGGCGCTCATGGCACCATTGATTCGTATATCGCCAATACAGTCGGTTTCACTTTGTAGCTGCTCTGCCCACGCACGAATCTGTTCACCGATCATCATCGACGCAGCGCAGAGGTCTTCCTCTTCTATGACATCGAGCACGGCGTGCGCGGCCGCGCAGCCGATGGGAGATCCGCCAAAAGTACCGCCCAAGCCACCTGCTTCCACAGAATCCATGACATCGGCTTTACCCACAACGCCGGACAACGGGAAACCACCCGCCAGCCCCTTCGCAATCGTCATGAGGTCGGGCTCAACACCCTCGTGTTCCGAGGCGAACATTTTGCCGGTACGGGCGAATCCGGTTTGCACTTCGTCAGCTATCATCAGAATACCGTGCTTGTCACAGATATCTCGGAGCTCTTGCAGGAAGCCTTTCGGTGCGGCGTAAAAGCCGCCTTCGCCCTGCACCGGCTCGATGATGATCGCCGCAACTCGCTCAGGCTCGACATCGGCCTTGAACAAGACCTCCAGCGCCGCCAGCGAGTCGTCCACCGAAACACCATGGAACTCGATCGGAAACGGAACATGATAGACCTCCGCCGGAAACGGACCGAAGCCCTTCTTGTAGGGAACGACCTTGCCAGTTAGGGCCATCGCCATCATCGTACGCCCATGAAATGCGCCGGAAAACGCAATCACCGCTGTGCGGCCGGTATGCCGGCGGGCGATCTTGACCGTATTCTCAACCGCCTCCGCGCCAGTGGTCAGGAATATCGTCTTTTTCGGTGTGCAACCCGGCGCGATCGCATTAACACGCTCGGCCAGTTTCACGTAGACGTCATAAGGCGCGACTTGGAAGCACGTATGGCTAAAGCGATCGAGTTGTTTCTTGACGGCCGCCACAACCTTCGGGTGATTATGTCCAGTGTTGCAAACAGCGATCCCAGCGGCGAGATCGATGTATCGATTTCCCTCAACGTCCCATATTTCGGCGTTCAACGCCTTGTCAGAATAGACCTTCGTCTGAATACCAACGCCCTGAGGAGTCGCTGCGTCTCTGATTGCCTGCAGTTCTTTGTTCGTTGTCACCGATTTTCTCCAGCAAATTCTGATAGTTGCGTCGCTTATTACCGAATGACCGAAAGCGAGCTGGCGACCATTGTCGCATTGAACCCTGCTGGCCCGCCAATAGCCCTTTAGAGGCAAGCCGCAACGCTCGAATTACGCTATCATGCGCGGCTGATTTGTGGAGACCAGCATGCTCGAAAAACTACAGTTCTATGTTGATGGTCAATGGGTCGATCCTGTTGAGCCTCGCACCATGGATGTCGTCAATCCGGCGACCGAAGAAGTCTACGGCCGCATCAGCATTGGCTCGGCCGGCGACGTTGACGTAGCCGTCAGTGCCGCCAAGCGAGCCTTCGAGACATTTTCGCAAAGCAGCGTCCAGCAACGCATTGATCTCCTGCAGAGTATCCTCGACGTATACGTCCGTCGCGCCGACGAAGTAGCAGAAGCCATCATGGACGAAATGGGTGCGCCCTGGGGCCTTGCGAAATACGCTCAGGCCGCCAGCGGAACACAGCATATTGCCGCAGCGCTGGAAGCTCTGAAGAGTTACGACTTCGAAGAAAAGATCGGTACGGCCATGGTCGTTAAAGAGCCGATTGGCGTATGTGGCTTGATTACGCCCTGGAACTGGCCGATGAATCAGATCGCGGTCAAAGTGGCTCCGGCCATCGCGGCGGGCTGCACAATGGTCTTGAAACCGAGCGAAATCGCGCCGTTCGACGCAATCCTGTTCGCCGAAATTCTCGATGAAGCGGGTGTTCCGGCCGGTGTCTTTAATCTCATCAATGGCGACGGACCTGGTGTTGGCACAGCGCTTAGCCAGCATCCTGATATTTCCATGGTCTCGTTCACGGGATCAACCCGTGCCGGCGTTATGGTCGCGCAAAATGCGGCTCCGAGCGTCAAGCGAGTTGCGCAAGAGTTGGGCGGCAAGTCGGCGAACATCATTCTCGATGATGCCGATCTCGACGCAGCCGTTTCTGACGGCGCAAAGAGCATGTTCGAGAATACCGGCCAATCCTGCGATGCACCGTCGAGAATGTTAGTGCCGAAAGATCAGATGGGCGCGGCCGCGGCTATCGCTGCGAAGGTCGCCGCTGAGACCGTGGTCGGCAACCCTCGCGAGAAAGGCACTCGTGTCGGACCGGTCGTGTCTGAAGTGCAGTGGAACAAAATTCAGGGCCTCATTCAGAAAGGCATCGATGAAGGCGCCACCCTCATCGCTGGCGGAACGGGCAAGCCTGAAGGTCTGGAAACCGGCTATTACGTGAAACCAACAGTCTTTGCAGATGTCACTAATGACATGACTATTGCAAGTGAAGAGATATTCGGCCCGGTTCTTTCGATACTGGCGTACGACGATGAGGACGAGGCCATTCGCATCGCCAACGACACGCCGTACGGTTTGTCGGGCTACGTTTCGTCGGGTGACCTCTCCCGTGCGCGCCGCGTCGCATCTAGGTTGCGCACCGGCATGGTGCATATCAACGGTGCGGATCTCGAAGCACTGGCGCCGTTTGGCGGCTACAAGCAGTCCGGCAACGGACGTGAATGGGGCGCACACGGAATGGACGAATTCCTGGAAGTTAAGTCGGTCTACGGCTACGAAGAGTGATATCTGAAATGAAACAAACTGCATTACTGCTGGCACTATCGGCTAGTCTTTTGCTCGGCGCGTGTGGCGGCGACTCCAGTTTGCCTGTTGCGACGGGCAAGGCAAGTATCACGGCTGTGAACGCGATCTACGGATCACCCGCGTTGAATTTTCTGATCGAAGAACGCAGCTTGGCCGCTGTGCCCTACAAGGGAACTATGCCCGCGGCAAGTTACGACGATCTCGATTACGCGTTTAGCTTCGAGGTGCTTATCGCCGGCGACACCGAGGTAACACGCATTGCCAGCCAGAACATCGACTTCATCGCAGGCCAACACTACACCTTGCTCGCCAGCGGCACACTAGCCGCACCAACTTTGACACTGTGGGAAATCGCGGAGCGGACGTTTGTCGATACTGAGACTGTTTTTCAGGCGCGCTTCGCCCATACCAGCGATTCCATGGGCGCCATTGACGTTTACTTCGGGCTCGATGGCGTTGCGCCGGTCTTGGGCGAACAGGTAGCAACACTCGCATTCGGGGAAATCTCCGCTCCGCTCGACTTCGAAACCGATGAGTATGCCGTTACGATAACGACTGCCGGAGACGATACGGATATTCTCTACCAGTCCTCCGCCTCCCGGATCCTAGAGCGCACTGATTTGATCATCGCTCCGTTTGATGGCGACGAAAATGACACGTCACCGATCGTCGTCCGCGCCTTGAATACTGGCGGTGGCGCGGCAACTTTCCTGGATCCCAACTTTCCATCGACTATCGAGTTCCTGCATGGCTCATACGACCTGGGCAGCTCCGACGTCTATGATGACGAAGCACTGACTTCGCAATTATTGAGCGATCACACTTTTCGCCAACTGACGCCGGCAACGGATATCGCTGATGGCGAGTATGAATTCTTCTACACACCGTCCGACGACACGTCAGTCGTTTCTTTGCAATCCACATTCATCGCCACAAACGGCGCTCACTTTCGCATCATCGCCACGGGAACTGGTGGTACTTATTCAACCATTAATATGGGATTGAATCGAAGGTCCCTAAGTACTGCGGCGAAACTGAATTTCCTGAGCACATCAAGCAACTTCGACTTTCTCAGTCTGTATATCGTCACCGCCGATGGGACGATCGAGAACACCTTGCCGTTCCAAGCGGGCATTGTTTCTGGCCAGGCGAATGCTCCCTACCAGATGCTGCCCGGGAGTTTCGACGTTTATCTGACTCAATTTGGTGATACTGAGATAATCGCCGGACCGTTCCGAATTGACGTCGCGCTTGGCGACGTCCTTGACATGGTTGTTTACGATAAGCTCGACGGCGATACAGGTTTTGTCGATATTGAGGTGCTGCCCGTCCCGGGGATGGCGCCTCCCTTGTAGCCGTCACAAATAGCCGTCAGGAAGCAGTAGCCGCATCCACATAGGCGGCGCGATCGTTCGCAGCCTCTTCCTCGGTGATGCCTTTCGCCCGGTACATTGCCCCATCGGCAATACTGAGAAGATGCCAAAGCTCCTCACCGTGCTGTGGCATCAATGCGATACCGACACTCGCGGTGCATTTTATTTCCTGCCCTTGGAGGATGTAGGCTTCTGATGCGGTTTGCACGAGTCTCTCGGCAACATGTTTGACGTCTTCTACCGGCACACCCGGCAATACAATGGCGAACTCGTCACCGCCAAGTCGACCCAGTATGTCCTCAGGGCGCAGGCAGAATTCGAGTCGATGTCCGAATGCTTTCAACAACGCATCGCCGGCCTGATGACCGAAGCGGTCATTGATCGATTTGAATTGATTCAGGTCGAGGTATAGCACCGCACCGATGCTGCTACCGCGTATACAAGCCGCGCCTTCCTGCTCAAAACCGCGACGATTAAGAAGGCCGGTCAATGGATCACGTAAGGCATCAGCCAGCATCTTGTCTTCATTGCGTTTTCGCTGCGTGATATCGACAAGCGTTACCGAGAAGTCATCGCCGACTGGCTCGCCGACAATACGCAGCCAGTTTTCGCCGTTGCCCGTCTCCACGGAAACTTCATAGCTCAGTTGCGACGATGCTTTCTCGTCACCAGAAAAGTGCTGCAAGAGCCTGTCGGGGTCGAGCTGTTGCATTTTCTCTAGCGGCATGCCGACCAGTGTTCCGAGGCCTTCGCCAGCAAACGACTCTGCGGATCGATTGGCGAATACGCAGCGGAACTTCAGGTCAGGATCATTTTTATCACGGGTGAATCGTAGAATACCGTTCGACGATGTTTCGATTAGCGTCCGAATCAAGTGTTCACTGTCGGCCAGCTGACCTAGTGCGATACGGCGCTCTGTAACATCGCGGCAGACAACGACCATTCCAATATTTTGCTGTTTCGGCCCGGTCAACGGACTTACGCTGACTTCGTAAGTATTATCACTGTCCATTCTCAAGGTCTGCGTCAGGTCGAGATCCTTCGCCTGCTCGAGAATCGCGCGCGCGGCAGGAAAACCCTCCCACAACTCTCGTCCGACCAACTCGTGCTCTTCCCCGTCGAGCAGTTCCTGAGCCGCTTTGTTGGTGCAAATGATGCACTGCTCATTGTCAACAACAACGATCGGGTCGCGGACGTGGTCAAAGAGCGTTTGATACGCAATCGGACTGAACTCATGAACCTTCAACTTCAAACTTGCGAATGAGAAGAATGGAAATGCCAGTGCCAGAGACATTGATGTATATGGAAAATCACTCTGACCCATGTGCAAGATATTGTTCGCGACACTCACCAGGAATGGCAGAGTCGCACCGACCAGGAGAATCGATATCGTCCTACGGTGCGCCGGCGCAATACTCGGCAAGCGGCCGACCAGTGCGACTAATGTATAGGCAAACAAGCCGTAGGTAAATGGCGCGTAGACGCGGTTGTACCAATAGTGATCTGTAATGTCACTCGTGCTCAGGCCGTTGGCTGTTTCGTGTGCAACCCAGATGATGCTGTGCAGGGAATTCGTAAGTGCCAATCCGGTTGTCGCCATGGGAATAGTCGACAACATCACGATGACCAACGCACTCGGTGGACTGGCCGTGTAGTTTCGATAAATGGTGTAGAAGACGATCGGAATGAAGCCGGCCGAGAAGAAGCTCAATGTGCGGCCGATACCGTAGAAATTCGCGTCGCTAGCATTGTAGGAGAAGGCAGATCCGGCCAACATTCCACCGATCAGGATCAGGAAGAAGCTCACCATATTGTCGGCATTCTGCGGGCCCGAGCGAGATACGCGCACGGCCAGAATCACATACGCAACTGCGACAGTCGCCAAGATTGGCGGCAGAATTGATGACAGCATTGACATGGTTCAATGCTATCGATCTCCGGCTCTACATAATGCGACCTATGCCGCATTGCGGCATCTGGACTGAGCACCACATCACACTTTCAGCCCTTCAGCGGTATCTGCGATGAGTGTATCCACTACGGCCTTCAAGCTGTCTTCAATACTGGCCCCGGATGCTCTTTCAAGCTCATAGTCCTTCAGCTGACGGTGCGCGCTCGTTCCACGCGACAGGATCTGCCTGACATCGGCAAGTTCCTTAACACAGCCCAGCGCCTCCGCGTCTTCAGCCACCAAAGAGAGCGTTTCGTCAACGAGATCCCCGAACGGTACGACCTTGCCTTTGGCAAGGTCGATCATGCCCTCGTCGAAGCTGTATCGCATGGCTCGCCAACGGTTTTCCCGAATTAGCATTGGCGTATAGATTCGCCAGCGTTGATTGCGTGTGCGCAAGCGATACATCATTCGCAAAATGCAGGCGAGCAAGGACGTCAATGCAACCGTGTCATCAAGCCTTGTACAAACGTCCATGATGCGTGTTTCAAGCGTTGGGAAGCGCGCGCTCGGGCGTAAGTCCCACCAAATGCGCGTAGAGTCTTCGATGAGTCCGGCATCCATCAGGATGTTGATATGGCGCTCGTACTCCGCCCAACTCGCAAACCGCTCGGGCAATCCGGTACGCGGTAGTGCATCAAAAACAGTCAGTCGATAACTTTTTAACCCGGTATCCCGGCCACCCCAGAACGGTGATGAACAGGAAAGTGCCAACAAGTGCGGTAAAAAATACGCTACCTGATTCATCAGATCGATACGCAATTCGTCGTCTTCGATTCCAACGTGAACATGCATACCGCAAATAACGAGCCGCCGCGCCGCGCCCTGCATCTCGTGGGTCAGCTCGTCGTAACGTTCTTTGGGCGTATGCTTTTGATCTTGCCATTGCGAAAACGGATGCGTTGATGCGGCGATCGGAGCAAGACCATGGCGACCAGCAACGTCGATTATGTTGAGCCGCAGACGTGAAAGGTCCTGCCGAACTTCCTGCACGTTCTTACAAACGACGGTTCCGACTTCGATTTGCGATTGTAGTAACTCCGAGGTGACCTGCGAACCGCATTTTTCCTCTGCTTCGGCCATTAAGGTCGGCGGCGTGTCGATAACCAGAGCCCGAGTCTCCTTATCGACCAGCAAATACTCTTCCTCAACTCCTATCGTGAATGCTGGTTCTGACCTCATTAACTCCTGCCCCCGTTTTTGTTAGACGGTCCGGTATGGATTTAATTATATTGTGCATAATGGCCACCATCATGTCGACGCCCTTCTCATTGTCGATAAGATCCTGGCGAATCTCGATACCAATATGCGGCAAGCCAATTTCTTCTGCGTGGTGATCGATCGTAAAATCTTGCGGCGCTTTTCCCGAGTACGGTTCGTTATCGCCAACCATATAGCCGGCGGCCGTAAAATCTTGCAAAAAAATATCGCGCAGCCGTGTATCGGTGTCCCACAATACGCCCACTTCCCATGGACGCGATTCGCCGTTCATCACCGGTGTGAAACTGTGAATGGCAATAAATGCAGGCGGCTCATTGAGTTCACCCAAACGCTTCACCTGCTGATCGACAGCACGATGGTAGGGCCAATACAAAGTTTCAGCGCGCAGGTCCTTATCGACTTGGTGCAGGTTCCGATTGCCAGGAATTACGGTACCGTCGCCAAACTCAAGATAGGCACCCGGATCCATCAACTGACGATTGCAGTCCATCACCAGCCGTGAGTACTGGGCAAGTACTGCTGTCACTCCCAAACTGGCTGCCAGTTTTTCAGTTAATTCGCCGGCACCAATGTCGACCGCCAGATGACAGCGCCGGGCGAAAGGATCCAGCCCCATATCGCCAAGCAACAAGGGAAATCGACAGCTAGCATGGTCGCAAACCAGAAGAATAGGTAGATCGGCAAGCGGATTCAGTACTTTGAATGGGCCTGGTTCGTCCGCGGACAAGAGCTGCCTGGGAATATCGCCATTTTTCTCGGGGGTCGAGGCTTGTTCCATTGCAGCAGTGTACCGTAACCGTCGTGCAACGCCACCCGTGGACATTGCGGATAGCGCCTAGGCCAGAAGCTGACCTTTCTTTTGGCCCCAGGGCTCGAAAGACTGCACGGATGCGGGCCGCGCGATGTAGTATCCCTGTGCGAATTCGATGCCGAGATCGCCGAGTTTGTCGAGCACCTGTTTGGTCTCCACTCGTTCAGCAATCGTCTCGATACCCATGGCGTGGCCGACTTGACTAATGGCCTTAACCATACTCTCGTCAACCGCGTCTTCAGCGACATTGCGGATGAACTGGCCATCGATTTTCAGATAGTCGACTGGCAAGTTCTTGAGATAGGTAAACGACGACAGTCCGCTACCAAAATCATCCAGTGAGAACTTGCAGCCGAGCTTCTTCAATGCCTGCATGAAGTGGACGACGCGAGACAGATTGGAAATTGCGGCAGTTTCAGTGATTTCGAAGCAGATCGCGCCATCGGGAAGGTCTTGCTTCTCGAGCTCGCTAATGACGAAGTCGAGAAAACGGTCTTCGCTTAGAGAGGTTCCAGAAAGATTGATCGCCAATGTATAGCGTGCAACGCCATCTTCATTGCGATCCGCGAGCTCCGATAACGCCTCGTGAATAACCCAGCGGTCGAGCGTCGACATCAGGTTATAGCGTTCAGCTGCCGGGATGAACTGATCCGGGCCGACAAGCTCGCCCTTCTCGTCACGCATTCGCAGCAACAATTCGTAGTGGCCGCCGGTGCCATCGCTTTCCTTGCCGATCGCGATAATGGGTTGGAAGAACAGTTCGAGGCGATCCTCTTCGACAGCACTCGTAATACGTGACACCCACTTCATTTCTTCATGGCGCATCGATGCGTCGCTGTCTTTGTAGAGATGCACCTGGTTGCGACCCATGTCTTTCGCTGAGTAACACGCGACATCTGCCGAGCTCATTACACCGGCAACGTCCGCGTTTTCGCTATTGATCATGACTACGCCGATAGAACATCTGAGCGAAGTAAATGATTCTTGCCATTCGAAACGATAGCCTTCGATGGCACCACGAATGTCTTCTGCGACCGCGATCGCTCGTTCCTCACTACAACGCTCCAGCAATATGCCGAATTCGTCACCGCCTAACCTGGAAAGCATGTCGGTCGAGCGAATATTGGCTTGAATCTGTTCCGAGAGCTGCTGAAGTAGTGCGTCGCCGGCCGTATGACCGAAGGTGTCATTGACCACTTTGAACTGATCAAGGTCGACGTAAAGTAAGGCGTGCGCCTCTTCGACGTTGTCTCGCGTTGTCTCCAGCGCGCTAATCAGGCAGCTCTCAAACTCACGGCGATTAATAAGGCCGGTCAAGGTGTCGTGCGATGCCTGGTAGCTGAGCTGGCGGAAGAGTCGAGACTCTTTGCTGACGTCATGGAAAACCATGACTGAGCCGATGATGTTGCCGATACGATCTCGAATGGGTGCAGCTGAGTCCTGAATCGGTACTTCGTCGCCAGTT
>Ga0209344_10006077_pt1 | contig 10092 bp, 9 predicted proteins | sample Cruoilmetagenom6_FD_187293 | JGI IMG/M metagenome (GOLD analysis project Ga0209344, IMG submission 187293) | Oil polluted marine microbial communities from Coal Oil Point, Santa Barbara, California, USA - Santa Barbara Oil Seep Sample 6 (SPAdes)... | ecosystem: Environmental > Aquatic > Marine >...
GAAACCTAATCGTCAGGCGCAAGCGGTCTGGCTTGACCCGCGACTCGGTCGTCAACGTTACGCAAGTGGTCATCCTGAACAAATCCTTTCTTACGGAACGGGTTGGAGCGCTGTCCCCGAGACTGATGAACGCTATCGATGAAGGACTAAGGTTGGTACTGGGATTGTGAATCCAAACGGGGTCGTTTCAGGCGGACCGGTACCCGCGCTCGCGCGGGCACCGTCCGCTGAACTCCAATCGTTAGGCTGTGTTTCCGCGTGGTGCCCTCTGGTAGTAGCGGTATGTTGAAAACCGAACAATCGCAAACACTGGAACCATGGCGATCAAGAACATGGGGAACTGGTCGTGGATGACCTCCCAGGCGATCATCCCAATCCATGTCAGACCAACCAGTATCAATGTGACTCGGTTTGCGTGGAGCCAAGCGAATCGCTGCCGTTCGTCCATTTCCATGATGTCCATTTCAGTAGTCATCCTTCTGCCCCCTCATCTGGCATCAGCTCAAAGAGCTCGTCAACTCTCATACCCAGTTGGTGTGCGATCCTGAAAGCGAGAAGCGTGGATGGGACGTACTGGCTCTTTTCGATGGCAAGAATTGTCTGCCTCCGCACTCCAACCCGGGAACCCAACTCCTCTTGGGTCAGGTCGAGCCTCGCTCGATGTTGCCTCATGTGGTTCTTCAGGTGGCTCATACATGAAAAGTACGGTTTGCCGCACAATTTGTCAAGTAGACACAACTTAATGTATGGTAGACCTAATAAGTCGTTGCAGCGGGCCCCAACCCGCGCGTTGCGCGGCTCGGGTCCGCTGAATTCCAATCGTTAGGCCATTCAACTAGAAGACGCGTATATCCCGTTGGAGGACTGTCGTTACCCATGAGCAAAAAGCTCCTCACTGCGTTTGAAGGTGTCCGCGCAGCGCTCCTTAACAATGACTCAGCGGCGTTGATCGAACTCGTCGCCGATGACTATTGCGGGTTCGATCCGCATGGTGGCAGGCATGATCGAGACATGATGCTTCAAGCCTATGGACCCGGCGGCGTTAAACTGGACACTTACGAAACACGGGACGTAACAAACCAAGTCATCGGTGACGTTGGCCTCCTGATGGGTGTAGGCAAACTCAGTGGAAAGTACGGTGAGCATCAGTTCAAACACAACCTCAGATTCCTCGACGTCTTCGTACGACGTGGCGGATCCTGGCTACTGCTCGTGTCTCAAGTCACTGAAATTGAAGAGGCTTGAGTTCAAGTTTGAAGTGCGACATTTTTGGCCTAACCGCTCGTTCCACGGGGCCGAAAGCCGCGCTCGCGCGGATTTCGGCCCCGTGAACTCGGACCGTTTGGCAGGCATAACGCTTGACGTTATTAACGCGAGGCGTTATCATTGAGCCATGATACGGAGCTTCAAAGGGGCGGTTGCCGAGACAATCTTCACTCGGAGGCAGTCGAAGCGATTCCCCGCGAACCTCCATCATCTGGCCCTACGGAAGCTTCTACTCATCGATGGTGCCGACTCGTTGGAAGACCTGCGAATTTCCCCAGGAAATCGATTGGAGCAATTGAAAGGTAATCGAAAGGGCCAGCACAGCATTCGAATCAACGAGCAATGGAGAATCTGCTTCACATGGCATGACGGTGAAGCCAACGCAGTCGAGATCGTCGACTACCACAAAGGGAAGTGATATGACTGGCGCTTACCTTGATCCGATCCACCCTGGCGAAATCCTCCTTGAGGAATTCTTGAATCCTCTCGAGGTCAGCCAGTACCGTTTGGCAAAGGAAATCAGTGTTCCTCCGAGGCGGATCAACGAAATCGTTCACGGGAAACGTGGCATCTCTGCCGACACAGCGCTGCGGCTCTCCCGCTTCTTCGGTACTAGCGAGCGATTCTGGCTCAACCTTCAGTTGCGGTTCGACCTCGAAACCGAGAAGGAACGGCTTCAGGGCGTCCTGGAAGAAGAGGTTTCGGTATTCCAAGAGGCGGTTTGATCCGATGTCTGACATGATCGTTCAAGCGGACCCAAACCCTGCCGGGTTTGGCCCGCTGAACTCCAGCCGTTAGGTCTCACATTGTTCGTTCCCAGTTAGACTGGTTACGAGGAAACGAGGTCATGACTCCGACAGTACTTCGAATAGGGCTGTACCGGATCTACTTTCATAGTCATGAGCCGAATGAGCCCGCCCATGTGCATGTTGATCGGGTCGATGAATCCGCGAAATTCTGGCTCTCACCGGTTTCACTAGCCAGAAACCTCGGTGTTTGGACCAAGGAATTGAACAAGGTCCAGCGCCTGGTTCAAGAACACGAGGCCGAGCTCTTGGAGGCATGGAATGACTATCACGGAACCTCGAGCTGGCGAAAGAATCAAGAACGTTCGCTGCACCAAGGACACCTTAGTCGTGGACCTGATGGATGGTCGGTCCCTTTCTGTGCCCTTAGCTTGGTACCCACGGCTCCATTCAGCGTCATCCGACGAGCGCAAGAATTGGCGAGTCTCAGGAGGCGGTTTTGGGATTCACTGGCCCGACATCGACGAGGACCTGAGCGTGAGTGGTTTGCTCCGCGGCGCACCTGCTTCTCGGGGTTCGAGGGTTTACCAGCTTGCGACCTAACGAATAAGGGTTGATGTCGCGCGCAGCCGCGACATCAACCCTTATTCGTTAGGCGATGTCGGTTTATCGACAGTTCCGCGGATTCAAGCGACAACGTATACCAGACGGTCATTCGCAGCGGCCTGTTCACCGACTCAATCGTGGCCGGAGGAAACGCCAACGGCCTTTACATTCACGGCAATGATATCTCGGTCCAGGCCACAAACCTGACGATCGCCGATGCCCCTGGAACTGGTCTTAATCTCTACGTCGGCACGAATTCTCACATCGCAATATTCAATTCGATCGCCTTTGGCAACATGTTGCGCGGCTTCCGTCCGCATATTTCCCTTCGTTAGGCTAGCCGGTGATACTCTACGAATCAGCGTCGGGCTCTATTCTGTTGATCACAGAAAAGGATCGGAGACCAGCGTGATCCTTTACAAGCCCCTCGTTTTTCGACTCCTGGCCTGGATTATCCCTTTGTCGATGCCTTTCGGCCTGTCGGCCGAGTGGCCCCATGACCCGCATCTCAACGTGCCGTTGTCTGCGGCCATTGACAGCCAAGGCATCAACGAGGTGAACATGATTTCTGACGGAAGCGGGGGAGCGATTGTCGTTTTGGTTGCTGAACCAACCGTTCGCCTCTTGGGCTCAGGAATGACCCCGCCGCTTCGGATTTCAGCCCGGCACTCCTCCCGGGTCGAAGACGAACTACCGACGCTTCCAGATCAGAACAACAACCACGGCGATGAGCGCAATTCCTACCAAGAGAATGGCGAGCAGCTGCATCGCCCGCACGAAGAAATGATCGACGATCTTGACCGCCGACTTCTCAACGAGCGTGTCCACCATGACCTCAAACTCAACCATGGTGTCGCCACGCTCCTTGATCGCAGCGGCGACCACGATTGCCCTCTCGGCGGCGATGGCCTCAAAGATCGCCTCGCGTTCGATCCTCAACTGGTTCTCGACGAAATCGATGCGCTGGTCCTGAAAAAATAATTCGAGTTCGGAGATCTTTCCGAGCAGTTCGGCGAGAACCTGCTCCCGCTCTTTCTCCACCGTCTCGAGGATAATCCGGCGCTCATCGGCGACGATGTCCGGATAGCCCTCTAAGCTGTAGGCGATCCGGTCGAAGGCTGAGGCGGTCTTGGAGAGATCCGCCAATGCCCCGCTGGTCTCCTGTGATCCGAGATAGTCGAGGGCGATGGCCTGAGCGTGCCAGCTGGCCTGCTTGGGGATGTACTCGGAGTAGAGATCGAGTCGGGCCATGACGTCGTCGAGACTGGCGCCGAGGGATTTGACCGTTGCCATGGCGCCCATGTTGCCGCGGGCGGTCCACCGCGCCAACTCGAATTCGGTTGAGGTCCGGGTTGCAAACTGGTCGATGGGGTTTTCATCCGCCCACTCACGGATCAGTTTCCAGGCGGTTTGGGCGCCGTCCTCACCTCCGACTTCGATTGCAATACTGAGGATCGGTGTCTCCATACGATCCACCGCGTCAAGGACGATCCGCGACTGGATCTCGGTGTGCCTGGTTCCGACACCATTCTCAGCGTAGCCGCGGAGCTGTTCCACCAGTGCCCAGGTGTCGAATAGGGCCGCGAGCGGGTCTGGTTGAAAGGCTGCCCGCTGGACAGAGTTAATGAGGTTGATCTGCCAGATCAGGATAGACTGCCGCCACTCGGCATCATTGCTGGTCCGCAACAGCTCCCACACCGCCGCCTCGATATAGCCGGAGAACGGATCGGCGAGCGACCGCACCTTGACTTGGAGCTGCGAGCGCGTGAGATTGAGCTTCTTTCCCTGCGGGCCGCGGGTAACGTCTTTCCCCGAACTTGCACAGGCGGTTGCGAGGATCACGAGAACGATGCCAAGGGTTCGAACAGTGCGGGACCGCGGGCGAACCGGCGCCAATCGTTGGGTAGCCGAAAAGACCGAAAGCGGTGCTGAGAACATGGTCACCTCCGTGGGAGTTGGGCTCGATTGTCGCACGGAGAGGTGCCCGGTGAGATATGCGGGTTAGCCTGAATGACGATCCCATCTGCGGACCGCCACCATGGACAGCATGATGAGCGCCTGGATGAGGAGAAGCACCGTTGCAAAGGCGGCAAACTCCGGTCGGTCGAGAATCGTCACCGCCACCACCAGAGCGAGGGCGAGGTTTCGACATGGAAACTCGATGAGATAGGTCAATCGGTCGGTGGGAGGCCGGCCGGTGACCCAGGCGAGTGCGTAACCGGCAACCATGGCGAGAAGGGTGAAGCCGACCGCGACCAGGACGAGCTGACCGAGAGCGGAGGTCATCGTGACTCGCTGGTCGTTGGCGATGTAGACCACAAGCGCGATCAGAGCGATCAGGCTCACCCGTTGGAGGGTCAGGTTCCGTTGATCGGTGGCAGCCGGCCGCCAACGGCGGAGGATCATCCCCAGACAGGTCGGGAGCGCGACGAGAAGAAGCAACTGGATGACGAGGACCATGATCGGGACCTCGACATCCGGCTGATCATTGAGCCAGAAACGGAATCCGGCGGCCACGAGAAAGGGCAGGGTGACGATGGACAGGAGACACGAAATGGCGGTCAAGGTGAGCGATAGCGCTGAATTGGCTTTGGCGAGGCAGGTGTAGAAGTTCGAGATCGTCCCGCCTGGGCAGGCGGCCATCAGCACAAGTCCGGCGATGATGGCCGGGGCCGGATCGAAAACCAGGATGAGGACCGTCGCGATGAGCGGCAGGAGGATCAGCTGTCCGAGGGTGGCGGTGACCACGGCGCGCAGATCCGTTGCCGATCGGCGCAGATCCGAGGCGGTCAGACCATGTCCCACCGCAATCATCATAAGAAAAGTGACGATCGGGATTGCGGTATCGACAAACGGTTCCATCGCCGACCATTCTGCGCTATTGCAGGGGTAGGACGCAACGGGAGGATGCGTTTGTTTCGATGTTACACTTCGCGGCGTGCGATCGGCGGCGATGAAACCGCAGGAGGTTGGAACGAAATGTATCCGGTCATGTTGGATGTCACCGATCGCTTGTGCCTGGTCGTGGGTGGCGGAGGCATCGCCCTGCGCAAGGCGCAAGGTCTGGTGGAGGAAGGCGCGCGGGTGACCGTTGTGGCGCCCGAGGTCGTCGATCCCCTGGCGAAGATGGCCGATGAAGGCCGACTCCGCCTCGATCATCGAATCTACGCAGCCGGCGAGGCCGCCGACTATGCTCTGGTCTTTGCCGCCACAGATGACCGCGAGGTCAACGCGCGGGTGTTTGCGGACGCCGATGATGCGGGGGTGTGGGTCAATGTGGCGGATGATCCGGAACTGTGTTCCTTCCACCTCCCGGGTCGGGTCAGGCGAGGTCCGCTCCAGCTCGCCATCGCCTCGGCCGGCGAGGCGCCGTTTGCCGTTCGTCGTCTTCGTCAGCTCTTGGAGCGTCGATTCGGCGCCGAGTGGGCGGAGTGGGTCGCAGCAGCGAGCCGGTTTCGCAACCGGGTCTACTCGCTCGGTATCGCACCCTCCGACCAGGAGGCGCTCTTCGACCGATTCTTCTCCTCGACGGTTGATGCCGAAAATTGGAAAGCCCGGGTTCCGACTGCTGCCGAGGAGGCCGAGTGGATTTCCGCTCCGGTAGACCATCTCGACCGAGGCTCGGCCGCCGATAACGGCGGAGTCCAGGCCTGCCAAGACGGTGAATCCAATCGAGGGTTGGTGACCTTGGTTGGCGCCGGACCGGGTTGCCCGGGGTTGCTCACGGTCCGTGGTCGGCAGCGGCTCTTCGAAGCCGATGCGGTGGTCTATGACCGACTCGCGGCCCCCGCACTCCCCTGTGGTCTCGGGTCCGAGGTCGAACTCCATCCGGTCGGCAAGGAGGCCGGGGTCCATCCCATGCCGCAGGAGGAGATCAATGCCCTTCTGGTCCGTCTCGCTCGGCAGGGTCGCCGAGTGGTTCGACTCAAGGGTGGCGATCCCTATGTTTTTGGTCGGGGTGGGGAAGAGGGCGAAGTCCTTGAGGCCGAAGGCATCGCCTTCGAGGTCATCCCCGGGGTCACCTCGGGTGTCGCAGCCATGGCGTGGGCGGGGATCCCGGTGACCCACCGGCGGGAAGCAGTGCGATTGACCTTGCTGACCGCCCACGAAGCGGTGAAATCGGACGGATCGCAGGTTCGCTGGGATCTTCTGGCACAGGATAAGAATGCGACCATAGTCGGCTATATGGGAGTGACGGCGTTGCCCGAAGTGGTGCACCAACTCCTCGGCGGTGGGATGGATCCGGCAACGCCGGCCGCCATGGTCGAGCAGGGTACGACGGCCTCGCAACGGAAGGTGATCTCGACCCTCGCGGAGCTTCCCGGCGCCATCGTCGAGGCCGGGCTCAAACCACCCGCGCTCTTTGCGATCGGGCCCACCATCGGCCGTTCGGACAATCTGGACTGGTTCAGCCGCCTGCCGTTGGCCGGTGAACGACTGGTGGTTCCGGATGCCGCCGAGGTGGTGGCGAGCCGGCTCGAAGCGGCGGGCGCCGAGGTGGTGCCGGTGCCGTTCCCTGTGACACCGGCTGCGCGAGTGGTCATGGCGGCCCTACCGATCACCGGCTGCGTTGTGACCAGTCCGGCCGAGATCGATTGGATCCACGATGAGCGCAGCGGTCCAGGTTGGATCGAGGGTGCACCGAGTTGGTGCGTCGGCGAAGAAACCGCGGCCCGTGCACGGCGGCGGGGATGGAGGCGGGTGCACGAGTTGTCCACGGGATTGGATTGCAGCGATCTGGTGGCGAAAATTGCCGAAACCCGCCGCTGACGATCGGATCTGCCGCGTGGTGGGCTCTCAGATGGAGACCTTGGCCGAAAAGGCGACTTTCGGGTGGGCCCGATGATTCCTCTCGGTCTCCGCGCCCGTTTCTTTCTCTACTCGAACTCGCTGATTGCGGCCACCATCACCATCGTGACTCTCTTCGCCATGGTTCACGAACGGAATTCGCAGCATGAGGCCATCGACCAGCGAGGTCGGAGCATCGCCGACGCCATGGCGATTCTCATCACCGAAGCCCTGGTCCAGGAAGAGCTCGGGCATGTTGACGATCCGGATTACATTGACAACAGCATCTCGCAGATCGTGGTTCGGAATCAGGACCTGATGCGCTATGTGGTGGTCTGTGACCCCGATGGGCGCGTATTCCACGCTACCGACCGATTGCTCATCGGCGGGTTCTTTCCGCGGACGCTCGGACCCGAGGTCGTCACTGTTTCGCCGGTGACCGGTTTTCGTGTCGGGGCCGGCGGTGATCGGATCCTCGAGGTCCGCGCAACCCTCGGCACGACGCGAGACTTTCGGGGGTCCCTGGCCATCGGATTCTCGCTCGAGCCCGTCGAGCGGCGGGTCGCCGATCTCGCACGGCGGGCCGTCCTCGCGGCCATCATCCTGATGTTGATCAACTCGGTCCTGACCGCCGTTTATGTTGAAACCCTGATCCGTCCGATCCTCAGTCTGAACCAGACCATGAAGCGCGCCGCGCTCGGCAATCTCGGTGTTCGTGCGTTGGCTCGAACGGGAGATGAGGTGGGCGAGTTGGCCGACGCCTTCAATCGAATGATGGACGAGCTCGAGGCCGCGGGCGATCGGGAAAAGGTCCAGCGCGCTCAGCTTGCCCACACCGAGAAGATGGCTGCGGTCGGAACCCTCGCCGCCGGTGTGGCACACGAGGTGAACAACCCGCTGGCCGGGATTCTCGCCTGCATCGAGAACATGAAGGCGGATCCCGAGGACGTCGGGACCAGGGACCGCTACCTCGATCTCATCGTCGACGGCCTCAATCGGATCGAACGGACGGTCACGACGTTGCTCAATTTTTCTCGTCAGCGTGAAATGACGCTCGAGGAGACCTCGCTCAACCACAACCTCAAACACGTCGTGGAACTGGTAGGCTATCAATTGCGCCGTGCCGGCATCGAAGTGCGGTTCGACCTCGATTCGGGCGGTGCGGTCGTCTTGGCCGATCACTTCCAAATGGAGCAGCTATTCCTCAACCTCGTTTTGAATGCGGTTCAGTCCATGCCACGCGGGGGTGAGCTCGTGCTCCGCACCAGGGTTGGTGAAGAGTCGGTTGTGGCCGAGGTTCGTGATAGCGGCACCGGCATACCCGAGGAGATCCGAGATCGGATCTTCGACCCGTTCTTTACGACCGGCGAGGTCGGCGAGGGAACCGGGCTCGGTCTCTCGGTGAGCGACAGCATCACGGCTGCACACGGGGGGGCCATCGAGGTTAAATCCACGCTTGGTGTCGGGACCATCTTCAGGGTGGAGCTCCCGCTGCCGCCTGACGACGGATCCAGAGGAGAGGTTTCGTGAAGATCGGTGGCCACCGGCTTTTGATCGTCGAGGATGAGCCGTTGCTCAGAATCACCATGGCCGACGCTCTGCGTAAGGAGGGCTGGACGGTTGATGTGGCGGAAGACGGTGTCAAGGGCGCCGCTCTCTTCGAGCAACACCTCCACGACACGGTGCTCTCCGATCTCGTCATGCCGAAACTCGGCGGCATGGATCTGCTCAAGAGGATCAAGGCCCTTCAACCCGAAACCACGGTGGTCATCATCACCGCCCACGGAACGGTCGACCGTGCGGTGGAAGCCATGCGCGAAGGGGCGTCGGATTTCATCACCAAACCCTTCTCCATGGCGCAGGTGGTGGTTCGGATCGCCAATGTCTGCTCGGTTCGGCTGCTCCGCGAGCAGAATGTCCGTCTCCAGGAGCAGTTGGAACAACGACACTCCTTCTCATCGATCATCGGGCGCTCCAAGGCCATGCACGAGGTCTTCGACCTGATCCGCCTGGTGGCCGACTCCGACGCCTCGGTGCTCATCCACGGTGAGAGCGGAACCGGCAAGGAAATGGTGGCGTCGGCGATTCACTTCAACTCGGGGCGTCGGGGCAAGCCCTATATTCGGGTCAGTTGCGCATCACTGCCGGAGTCGCTCATCGAGTCCGAGCTCTTCGGCTACGAGAAGGGCGCCTTTACGGGCGCGAACGAGCGCCGGATCGGCCGGTTTGAGGCGGCGTCGAGCGGCACTCTTTTTCTTGACGAGATTGGTGAGCTCCCGTTGAGCTTCCAGGTCAAGCTGCTCCGCGTGCTCCAGGAACGTCAGATCGAGCGTCTTGGATCGAATCGACCTATCGACGTCGATGTCCGATTCGTCTCGGCGTCGCTGCGCCCCCTGGAAGAAGAGATCGAGGAGAATCGCTTCCGTGAGGATCTCTATTTCAGGGTCAACACGGTGGCCATTCATCTGCCTCCGCTGCGGGATCGAAGGGAAGACATCTCTCTCCTGGCCCATGCCTTTCTGGTTGAATTCTCGCGCGAACGGAAACGCGACATCGAAGGTTTCTCGGACGAGGTGATCAGTCTCTTCGAAGCGCATTCATGGCCCGGCAACGTCCGCGAGTTGCAAAACGTCGTTGAACGGGCGGTGCTCTTTTGTCGTGATCGGGTGATTACGGCCGACGAACT
>Ga0209344_10006079_pt1 | contig 10090 bp, 8 predicted proteins | sample Cruoilmetagenom6_FD_187293 | JGI IMG/M metagenome (GOLD analysis project Ga0209344, IMG submission 187293) | Oil polluted marine microbial communities from Coal Oil Point, Santa Barbara, California, USA - Santa Barbara Oil Seep Sample 6 (SPAdes)... | ecosystem: Environmental > Aquatic > Marine >...
CTCCCATTACTGTTGAGATGAAAACCGCTGGAACAACCATCTTGATCGAGTTCCAGAAATAGGGTTTCAGCCCGGTCGGCTCGACCCCGATCTGCGCGCTCGACCATGCAGACAACCAGGGCTCGATCGTAAACTCCTGTGGCAATGCCATCATGTTACCGCTTGTGATTTCTTCCAGTGGTTTCACGGAATTCACCAACATTATGAAGAACGGAAGCAGGTAGAATAGTGCCGCCAAAAGTAAAAATAGATAGATGAATGTGCGGGTGATGCGTCCGGTCTGAACGGCTTGAGATTGAGTGGCTGACATCACTTCTTCTCCTTTAACTCGGCATAGAGGTAAGGCACCATTATCGCGGCGATTGTCATCAGCATGATCACGGCAGAAGACGCACCAATCCCCATCTGGTTCCGAGTGAAGGTGTAGGAGTACATGAATGTCGCGGGCAATTCTGTTGCCCGGCCTGGCCCGCCTCCCGTTAGCGCGATTACAAGGTCATAGCTCTTGATCGCCAGATGCGAAAGGATCACAAAAGCCGACAGAAAGGCAGGGCGCAATAGCGGAATAACAATCCGGCGATACAGGTTCCAGTTTGAAGCCCCGTCAATCTGGGCGGCCTTCATGATTTCACTGTCAATGCCGCGAAGACCCGCCAAAAACATAGCCATGACGAACCCACTGGTCTGCCAAACGGCTGCAAGCACGACCGTGTAGATAGCCATATTACGATCCTTGATCCAATCGAATTCAAAACTCTCCCAGCCCCAAAGGTGCATGGTGTGTTCAAGACCTATCCCCGGGTCGAGAAACCATTTCCACGCCGTGCCGGTTACAATAAAACTGAGCGCCATCGGATAAAGGTAGATCGGGCGTAAGCCACCTTCACCCCGGATTTTCTGGTCAAGGAAGATCGCCAGCGAAAGACCGACGGCCGTGCAAATCGTGATGTAGAGGAACGCGTAAATGCCAAGGTTCGTCAGGGAGGTTTTCCAGTGACTGAGCTGCCAGAGCTTTGAATAATTCTCCAAGCCCACCCAGCCATAACTTGGAAGCATCCGGCTATCGGTAAATGAAAGGAATACGGTGAACAGGATAAACCCGTAGACGAAGATGAGGATTACAGCCAGCGATGGGCTCAGCACAATCTTGGGAATCCAGTTTTGTAGCCTTGTTTTAAAGTCTACTTCTTTCGCGCCGATCATTTCCAATCTCCCAAATCGAAATTATTTGGCTTCCGGGGCAACATCGCTGCCCCGGAAGATGTTATTTGAACTGAATTACTGTGCCAGTTCAATTGCGGTCACGAGTTCGGCGGCCGCAGTTTCGGCATCGTATTCGCCATTGAAGTGTGCAGTTACCACATCGTAGATAGCGTTTTTCACACTCGCACGGTTGGCGTGGCCATGTGCAATCGAGCCGACCAGTGTATCGCTATCGGCTGCCGCTGCCAGTTCGGCCATGCCTTGCTTGCCGCAAGCGTCAAAGTCGTCGTTCGGGACATCGGTGCGGGCAGGAACCGATCCTTTGACCACATTAAAGGTCGACTGGAAGGTCGGTGACATGATTGATGCAGCCATAGCACCTTGCGCGCCCTGTGCATCTTCGCTTGAGACGGCGAACATTGCAAACTGGTCCGAGTTGAAGCTAACAGCACCGCCAGAACCAGGTACGCGGAAACACAGGAAATCCTCGCCGGGCACTTTGCCTGCGTTTAGGAATTCACCTTTGGCCCAGTCACCCATGATCTGGAAAGCGGCTTCATTGTTGATGACCATGGCCGAAGCCAGATTCCAGTCACGACCCGAGAAGTTATCGTCCACAAAGCTGCGCAGGATTGCCATGCGGTTGAAAACTTCAACCATTTGCTCAGAACCCAGTGCCTCGGCGTCTAGTTCAATAAAGGCTTTGCGATAGAAATCGACACCACCTACCGACAGGACGATTCCGTCAAACATCGTTGCTTCCTGCCAAGCTTGCCCACCGTGAGCGAGCGCGGTTCTGCCGCTGTCCTGTACCGCCTGCATGGCAGCAACAAACTCTTCCCAGTTGGCTGGTTCTGCAATTCCGAGTTCATCCAGAATGGACTTATTAGCCCAGACCCAGTTGGTTGAGTGCACGTTAACCGGTGCTGAAATCCACTGGCCATCGAACTTGGCAAATGCCTGCAGTGCGGCTGGTACAACGGCATCCCAGCCTTCTTCGGCGGCAACGTCGTTAAGGTTTGCCAGTGCGCCTTCTTCTGCCCAGTCAAGGATATCAAATCCGAGCATCTGGACGGCGGTCGGTGGATCGCCTGCGGTGACGCGTGCGCGCAGAACGGTCATGGCGCTTTCGCCACCACCACCGGCAACCGGCATATCATTCCAGCCGATGCCCTGACCCGCTAGATCTTCTTTTAGCACATTCAAAGCGGCAGCTTCGCCACCCGATGTCCACCAGTGCAGAACCTCAACATCGGCTGCCTGAGCCAAGCTTGTTGTGGCAAGCAAAGCAGCGGCCACCATTGTTTTTCTTCCTAAGTAACGCATTGTTTCCTCCATGTTATTTGCGTTGTATTTTTCTACCCCATTAGAATTCAGGAGATATTCACCCAAGGCTTGCGCGTGCGGCCTACCCGCATAACCAGCGATTTCACCTCGAGGAATTCGTCATAGCCGTTTTGGCCTATTTCTCGCCCTTGTCCGGATTGCTTCATTCCGCCGAAAGTCATTTCCGGGAATCCGTCCATCCATGTATTCGTCCAAATTGTTCCCGCCTGTGCCCGGCGCGAGAATTCAAGGCAACTGTGTATATTCTCGCTCCAGATTCCGGCAGAAAGCCCGTATTCCGTGTCATTTGTCAGGGCTATAGCCTCGTCCATTGTCCGGAATGTCAGAACGGTCAGAACGGGCCCGAAGACTTCTTCCCGTGCGATAGCCATATCCGCCGAAACACCGCGAATAATTGTTGGTTGGTAAAACTGGCTGCCAACACCGGGTACCGTCAGTGAACCTCCGCCCAAGCAGACTTCTGCTCCGGCCTTGACCGCCTCGCTGACATAGGCGTCGATCTTTTTCTGATGTTCGGTCGTCACAATCGCACCGACCTGTGTGTCGGGGTGCATCGGATTACCAAATGCCACATGTCGCGACAGTTCGACCACGCGCTCCACAAAGGCATCTGCGATATCTTCATGTACGATGATCCGGCTGGAGGAATTGCAACATTGCCCGACGTTGAAATAGATGCCGAAAGTCACAGCATCCGCTGCATTCTCCAGATCGGCATCAGGGAAAATCACCTGAGGGTTCTTGCCGCCAAGTTCTAGAGCCACTTTCTTGAGCGTATCTCCTGCAGATTTGGTGATCATCTTTCCAACCGCAGTTGATCCGGTAAAAGTCACCATGTCCACGTCCTTGTGAGTAGACAGGAGACTGCCAACCGGGTTGCCATATCCCAGAACAATATTGCACACGCCCGCGGGCACCCCCGCCTCGATAAGAAATTCAGCCAACATAGCTGTCGTGGAGGGCGTGACCTCGGAAGGTTTGACCACACAGGTGCAGCCCGCAGCCAACGCAAATGGAAGTTTCTGAGAGAGAATCCAGAATGGGAAGTTCCAGGGCGTGATGATCGAAACGACACCGATCGGTTCCTTAATCACCACGCCGAGCATATCGTCGCCAAGCGCATTGTTACTTTCGCCATGGCTGGTACGTGCGAGCGAAGCCGCGTAGCGCCAAAGGTCAGCCGCACCGCCGCATTCTCCCCGCGCCTGACTGATCGGCTTGCCGCTTTCCAACGTTTCGATGACCGCAAGCCGCTCTTGGTTCTGCTCGATCAAGTCGGCAACCTTGTTAAGGATGGCCGCGCGTTCTTTGCCAGACAAGCGGCTCCAGCGCCCGTCGTCAAAAGCCATGCGCGCCGCCTTTATCGCTGCCTCGGTTTCCTTTTCTGTTCCAAGAGCCGCATGACTGGCAAGAACACCATGCGAAGGGGAAATGCGGTCCGATTTCTTCCCGTCCGCGCTTTCAAGGAACACGCCGTCGATAAAATGCCGCGCTTGATACGGCGCGTCCGGCATGGCAACGGTCTGCTCGGAAATGATGTTGAGATCTTTCATGATTTAGCGTCCTGAGAATTCTGGATTACGTTTTTCACGGAAGGCGACCACGCCTTCCTGCCGGTCTTCGCTGGCGGCAATGGCTGCACTGCCAAGCGCCTCAACCATGGCGCCGCGGTCTTCGCCCTGCGCGGCGTGGATCATTGATTTCGAGATTTCTACAGCGCGCGGTGATAATGTCAGTGCACGTTCCAGCAATACTCCGGCAACGTTGCGCGGGTTGTCGTCAACTGCAGAGATAAATCCACAGGCCAGCGCGCGGTCCGCCTTGATACGATGACCAAAAAGGGCCATTTCTTTCGCCATCGTTTCGGGAATAAGGCGCAGTAAACGTTGCGTTCCGGACCATCCCGGCACAATTCCAACGCCAGCTTCGGGCAGGGCGAGCGAACCTGTGGGCGCCATCACCCGAATGTCGCAGGCCGCGGCCAGTTCCAACCCGCCGCCAAATGCATGGCCATTCAGCACGGCAATCGACGGTTTGGACAAGCGGGCTAACCGATCAAATATCCGGTGTCCGTCGCGTACCCAATGGCGGGCGAATTCTGCAGGTCCCAAGCCACCCCAGTCATTGATATCTGCACCGGTACAAAAAGCACGATCACCTTCTGCCGTGATCATCACTGCATTCACAGCGTCGTCACGCTCAATACTTTCGAGATGTCCGGCGAGTTGCTCAAGCATTACCTGCGTTAAAGCGTTCATTTTGGCTGGGTTGTCGAGACGCAATTCGGCCACGCGACCTGCCTGAATTAGTGTGACAGAACTCATTTCCCCCACCCCATAGGTTCGTCTGCCAGAAGTGAAAGAGGCATTGTGATGGCATTATCGGCAACACGAACGCGCCCGCCAGATGCGGCTACAATGTCACGATCAGGGTTGATGCCCGGCATGATTTCTGTTGCCACGAGCCCGTCACCGGTGAGCCGAATGACACAGCGCTCGGTAACATACAGAACCTCCTGCCCCATTTGGCGAGATCGGTTGCCCGAGAATGTTACGTGCTCGACCGCTTCGACCATTTTGGTAAATTTGCCGGGTGCGGCGATATTTATACCTTCGGAGGATAGGTCAACTTGTGCGCCGGCTTCGAACCAGCCAGAGAAAACGATCTTTTTCGCGCCCGACACGATATCGACAAATCCGCCGCAACCCGCGGTCAGATAGGGTTTTTTAGCAAGCTTGGAAACGTTGACGTTACCTTCGATATCGACTTCGAGAAACGAGAGGAAAGAAACGTCAAAGCCGCCGCCCTGAAAATAGATAAACTGTTGAGGCGAAGGGACAAATGCGTCCGCATTCGAGGCGCAACCAAAGGCAAAACCGGTCAGCGGTACACCTCCAACCGCACCCTGTTCAATAGCCCATGTTACCGCGTCGGGGTATCCTTCCTCCAACAAGATCCGTGGAACGAGCGCACTAATTCCGAACCCGAGATTGGCTGTCATGCCCGGTGAAAGCTCCATCGCAGCCCGGCGGGCAATGATCTTTTCGACACCGTGATCAGCCAAGGAAAAGCTGTCCCATGTTCGGAAAATCTCGCCTGAAATCGCGGGATCATAGTTTGTTTCCGTGGTTTGCTTCTGATCGGGGTCCAATACGATTAAATCGACCAGATGCCCAGGTACCCGCACATCATGCGGTCGAAGAGAGCCTTTTGCAGTCAGGCGCTTGACCTGGGCGATGACCAATCCACCATGATTGCGCACCGCAATTGCCTGTTCCAGCCCGCCAAGATACGCTCCCTCATGTTCATAGGTAAGATTTCCGTGCTCATCGGCTGTCGTGCCACGAATTATCGCGACGTTTGGTACGATGTTGGGGAAATGCAACCAGATTTCACCATGCATCTCGTGCCGGTGAACGATGGGCTCGGCAGCGGCAGGATCATTCATCGCGCAGCCTTCCCGAATAGGGTCCACGAAAGTTTCCAGCCCGACTTTGGTCAGAACTCCCGGACGCCGCGCAGCCACGTCCCGATGCATGTCAAACATGATGCCCGAAGGAACGTTATAGGCTTTCACCCGGTTCTCGACGATCATATTCCAGATTTCCGGCATGGGTTTTGATGACGGTCCGGATGGATATGAACCGGCTAACACTCGGTCAAGCATGCCATCTTTGGCAATGTGGTCGATCCCCTTGATTCCGTACATGTCGCCAGCTGCGATCGGATGAAGGGTCGTAAGGTTGCGCGGATGGCCCTCGGCTTCAAAGCGTTCACCCAGCACTCGTAATACAAGGTCAGGACAGCCCAAACCGGACGAGGATGAAATCGAAACCACGTCATTGTCGTTGATTTTGGCAACCGCTTCTTTTGCCGAGACGACCTTGGTCATGCGTCACACCCTCTGATAATTGACGATTGTACGCTGACCGGACACAGCAGCTTGCTTGACAGCTTCCGCTACGGCCAGAGATTTGACGCCATCTATGCCAGTTGCAGAAGGCTCCCCTTCGCCACGCAGTGCGGCATCGAATAGACCCATTGAACGTACATATAGATCGTGGTTGCTGAATGGCACTTCTTCATCACCGTCGGCTGTTTTGAGGGTGATTTGGCCAATTGGTTGTTGGGTCATAACACCGCGCGCGACTATTGACCCTTTTGTGCCGTGCACTTCGAACCCGTTTCCAGCAAAGGGGTGCGTAAAACTATCATGTGACTGAATCATGATGCCTGACGGCATTTTCCAGATAGACATGGCGCTATCCTCGACCCCTTGCCCCAGCGAACCGGCGAGCTCTTGCGCCACGACTTCATTTGGGTCTTCGCCCAGGTGAAAACGTACCGTATCGGCGTCATGCACCGTAATATCAGGGATAACGCCGCCACCGGCGACTGCGTTGTTGATGCGCCAGCCCTGAAGGTTTTCAGGCAGAAGAACCGCATGAAATATTCGGATGCTGAGCACATCACCAATGCGACCGGCATCGATGATCCCCTTTATCGCCAGATGGCTGCCCGCGTTACGCAAATGGTGGTTCGTGGCAAGGACGACACCAGCTTTGTCAGCCGCGTGTACCATGGCCACCGCATCAACGGTGGTCATCGCCAGTGGTTTTTCACACATGACATGTTTGCCTGCTGAAATCGCAGCCAGAGCCTGCGGAAAGTGCTTTTCATTCGTCGTGGAAATATAAACCGCGCCTATTTCGGGATTGCCGACAATCTCGTCCAGATCATTCGTGGATGATGGTATACCGTGAGTTGCGGCATAAGCATGGCCACGTTCTGCACTCGAACTCATTACCGAAATGATCTCATGGCTTTCCTGTGCTCGGATGGCTGAAATCATATGCTGAGACGCAATCGTACTTGCGCCAATCAAACCCCATTTCAAAAGCGAATCCTCCTATGGAACGTTCCAGTAACACATAATTGTCTGGAACGTTCCATTTGTCAAGAGGCTTTCTATATGGCATTGTCACATTAACTCAAGCGACCCAGATAAGCCGCCACAACCCGAAAATCATGCCGCCACAGTTTTACCCCATTCCGCATAGGCTGTGGAGCGGGTTTGGTGGAGGGTTTTACGTGAAATCAAATGGCGTTGGAAATTGAAGTGATAGTAAATAGCATCGTGAACGGACAGAATCCGCTGCATCAATCCAGATGACTTGAACCGCCCTATTCGACGTTCTCGTCGACGGGTTGGCTGATGCGAAACTTCTGACCGATTGTTCAACCTACCGCCTGTGACGTGTAAGTGGGTCGAACCAAGTTCTCGCAATGCTGCGGAATAGGAACCCAGCTTGTCGGTAACGATCTCATCCGGAATGTAACTCTGTTTCTTCAATAACTGCCGCATAAGTTTGTGCACCGCACGCGTGTTCCGGCGCGATTGAGCAAGCACCTAGAGAACTTCGCCTGCATCATCAACGGCGCGCCACAGATATGTCCGATTGCGGGCAATGTGAACTAGAACTTCATCAAGATGCCAGGTCTCCTGATGGCTGAACTCTTCGCGATCTGACGTTGGCAGCAATCGCCGGACCGAACTTCAAAATCCAACTACGGGTCGTTTCGTAGCTGACATCAATCCCTCGCTCCGCAAGCATTTCCTCCATGTCGCGAAAGTTAAGGAGAAAGCGGAAATACAACCAAACAGCGCGTCGAATTATTGTCGGTGGAAACCGATGGCGAGAATGGAAGACCTTCTTCATCCGCACTGTTATCGAAATTTTGGACAATACCGTCGAGCTAATGTGACAAGGCCGTCTGGTGGGCTAGCTGACTTGCAATGACTATAGCAACCGACCGACCCCGGTGATCCATGCCGGCTAGGCCAGGACACATGTCTATGGTTTGGATGCCTGATCCTCCCCCAATGAATTGGTCCACCCCTATAGTTAGGAAACGGAGGATCAAATATGGGAATCAAGAGACACAAACCCGAAGAGATTGTAACGAAGAAAAGGCAGGTTGAAGTTCTGGTTGGGCAAGGGATGGCGCGGATAGATGCTATTCGTCAGATCAGTATCACAGAGCAAACCTACTATCGGTGGCGTAAAAAATACGGTGGCATGCACTGCCCGGCAGGGTTATGCGTAGCATGATCCCGAGAGCGGAACGGATCAGCTCAAAGAGTTAAAACGGCTGCAAAAGGAAAATGAGCGGCTCAGGCGAGCGGTTTCCGATCTGACATTAGACAAGATGATCTTGACTGAAGCTTCACGGGGAAACTAACCAGCCCTGCACGTCGTAGGCAATGTATCGAAAGAGTTCGCGACAAGCTGGGTGTATCAGAACGCCGGACTTGTCGTGTGCTCAAACAGCATCGCTCAACGCAACGGCATGCGCCTAGGGGCAGAGAAGATGAAGAGCGTCTGGTTGCGGATATGATTGCGCTCACGCGCCAGTATGGCCGTTATGGTTATCGCCGGATCGCGGCCCTACTGCGCGATGCAGGTTGGCATGTGAATGACAAGCGCCCCTCTCGTTGATTGTGCCAATCAACTGCCGGTCAATGGTTGAACGGTTGTGGAGACAAGAAGGACTGAAAGTGCCAATAAACAAGCAAAGAGTGGGCGGATCTGGCTTAACGATGGCTCCTGTAATCGCCTAAAACCCGAATATAAGAACCACGTTTGGTCATATGACTTCGTGCATCATAGAACAGATGATGGCAGAGCCTTCCGGACGTTGAACATCCTTGACGAGTTCAGCCGTGAATGCCTGGCGATCCGGGTAAAGCGTAAGCTGAATTCAACAGATGTTGTTGAAGCTCTGACAGACCTGTTCATCCTGCGCGGTATCCCGGCATTCATTCGATCAGACAACGGCCCTGAGTTTATCGCTGAAATCGTCCGCAACTGGATCTCAGCCGTCGAGGCCAAAACGGCCTACATCGAACCAGGATCATCTTGGGCAGAGGAGGATAAGAAAACAATCTGGGGGATTGTTTTCCCGACGATGGGATATTGTGAAAGCTTCAACGCCAGACTACGGGACGAACTGCTGAACGGCGAAGTCTTTTACACCCTGAAAGAAGCACAAATTATCATTGAAGAATGGCTCCTCTCGGTGATTGTACCAATCACCTGTCGGGCGAGGGGAAACACTACAACACCAAGAGACCACACGGTGCATTGGGCTACCGACCACCGGCCCCAGAATCCATCATCCCGATGGACCAAAGGCCAATCATGCACTAACATTCAACATGGACCAGTTAATGGGGGCTGATCATATCCATGGTTTATTTAGGTTGGAAAGGGGGGAAATCATGCCACGCAAAGTAGATCGACATTGGGGAGATGATGGTTGGCATGAGGTTGAGCCGAATTGTTACTATGGTCCGATCGCAAATAAAATCGCCTTGTCCATTGGCATTGAACTGGGCTCCAATGATCATCGCGTGTTCCTTGGCCGTCTCTCTGAAATCGCCACTTATTTTCTGGAGCGCCATGGTCACCGTACCGAGCGCTTCACCCGTGCGGAAGCGCGCGCGGCGCTTGAAGATATTCGAAAATCGCGATCCTAT
>Ga0209344_10006080_pt1 | contig 10086 bp, 7 predicted proteins | sample Cruoilmetagenom6_FD_187293 | JGI IMG/M metagenome (GOLD analysis project Ga0209344, IMG submission 187293) | Oil polluted marine microbial communities from Coal Oil Point, Santa Barbara, California, USA - Santa Barbara Oil Seep Sample 6 (SPAdes)... | ecosystem: Environmental > Aquatic > Marine >...
GTAACCAAGCAAGTTGATCTTTATAAGAACGTCTTGGGCAATGCTGGCAATGAATTAATTCGAGAGTTCAATGCGTTCAATGGTGAATGGTTGCTCAGACTGATTACTGATCCCTCTAAAGAAAAGATTGCGAAAGAAGGCATTATCGGTGCCTATAAAATCGTTAGTGCCCTTTTGGCCGAATCAGATATCACGTGGATTCCTATCTCTGTCGCCGAGATGATAAGAGTGGCTGGTAATATTGGACTTGCGATGACTGATAGTGATTTCTCGCGACACAATCGCAAGATTAAAAAAGGTGCAATTTCTGACGACATCTTGTTCGCAGGTTTTAGGGAAGGCCAGCTCTACCTTTTACCTGTGGAGGTAAAAGCTGGGGGCCGCCCTGATTTCTCCAAGGCGAGAGAGCAGGCGCTGGAGTTGAAGCGATACATGGAAGAAGACCTTCTGGGGCCGGACACGCTTGCGTCTCGGCTTTATCGCGGACTATTCATTCGCCAGGTGCTTCTGCAAATCGAGAAGTACCAGTTGTATCAAGTGTTCGAGGATAGCCATTTTGCGGACTTCCTCAAGTATCGCGAAGAATGGCTAGAAGGGCAGTATGGAATTGGTCAGCTCTCGAATTATCCCAGCGCCATGGTCGTGGCCCATATCAATAATGAATCCTGTTTTGAAGAGAAGTACGAGCTCACGGAGGGTGTTTTACAGGCTGAAATACCGATGGGGCTTCTCGATGAGCTGGTAAGAACCCCTTACCAAGAACTCAAAGAGAAAATCGACAATTCCTCGCTTCTTCACGTGCCCAAGGAATATTTTCTGCAGCCTTTCACTGAACAAGAGCTTGCAGACGTGAAAGAAGATACAGCTAAGGAGCCTGGTTCTAATCAGTCGGAAACGGTTATGTACCCGTTTTCAAAGCAAGATAGTGGTGTCTTCCCTGCTGCGGCTGATGATCCTTCCGAAGAGAGTGTAAACAATTCCGTACCTGCGACACCCGCTGAGCCACTCAAGGTCGAGTTTGGCAAGGATGTTCAAAGCGGTGAGGTAATCTATTGGGAGCCTACGAATACCGAAAAGCTCTTCAATACGAATACCGGAATTATTGGCACGATGGGTACAGGGAAGACGCAATTTACTAAGTCGATGATTACTCAGCTGGTGCGAAATCAACAAAACAATGTGGGTGGTACTGATATTGGCATCCTAATCTTCGACTACAAAGCTGATTACGTTAAGGATGAGTTTGTAGAGGCGACCAATGCCAAGGTATACGAACTGTTCCATCTACCTTTTAACCCGTTCGCAGTATTTGGTAACCGGCCAATGCAGCCGATGCATACGGCCAACCTATTCCGCACCACAGTAGCCAAAGCGTTTGGGCTTGGCCCAAAGCAACAGAACAAAGTGCGTACCCTGGTGATGGGTGCGTATGAAGCAGCTGGTATATATCCTGAAGATTCTTCTACCTGGGGCAGGCCAGCCCCAACGCTCGCAGACATTTGGGCAGAGTATCAAGCTCAGGAGAAGATCGAGCAGGATTCTCTCTACGCTGCTCTAGACGACCTGATTGGTTTTAAGATCTTTGAGCCGGATACCAATAAAACGCAGTCGCTCTATGATTTAGTAGACGGCGTAACGGTGATTAACCTATCGGGTTATGATCCCAGCATTCAAAATCTGGTTGTCGCTCTGACTTTGGATTTGTTTTATACACAAATGCATCAGCAGGGTAGCTCAAAGTTAGATGGTAATTTCCGCCAGATTTCCAAGATGATTCTAGTCGACGAAGCCGACAACTTTATGTCACAGGATTTCGATAGCCTGAAGAAAATCCTGAAAGAAGGTCGGGAATTTGGGGTTGGGACTATCCTATCGACACAGGAACTTACGCATTTTAAAACCGGTGATAATGATTATTCAACTCTGATTCTTTCTTGGGTTATTCATCAGGTGGCTAATATAAAGTCACAGGAGATTAAGGCGATCTTTAATACACAAGCTAAACAAGAGGAAGAGTATTTTATGGGGCAGATACGTAAACTTGAAAAGCATTATAGTTTGTGTGTGGATGGTAAAAAGAAAGTGAAAAAAATTAAAGACTTGGCTTTTTGGGAGTTGAATTTATAATGAATTTAAAAGATTTCTCATTGGTAAGGGAGCGTGTCAATAAAGTTGCAATTGATAGAGGGTTGAAGCCCTCTAGTGCTTTCTATTTTTTTAGTATGGATTTGCTTTTAGGTATCAATGAAAATGATATTGAAGATAGTATCACTGATACTGAATACTTAAACCAAAAAGGAATTGGAAAAGGAAATGATAAGGGTATCGATGCTATATTTATAGATGAAGATAAAAGCCCACCTGTTATTAAGTTTTTTAATTGCAAATACACAGAAAAGGAAAATAAGTTAGAGAGTCATTTTCCGTCATCTGAATCAGAAAAAGTTTTTGGTTTTTTTAATAAGTTGCTTGAAAAAGATAAAAATCTTCTGAAAGAAGTTAACCCTGTCCTTGCTGGAAAAGTTGAGCAAATTTGGGCGATTTTTGATAAGGTGAATCCTGATTTAGAACTTTATTTTTGCAGCAATGGTTATAAAGGGATGATTGAAAACGAGCATGCCTCCATTGTTCGTGATTTGGAAACAAAAAAACGTGTTAATGTTAAGTTTTTCCTTATGGATGAAATTATATCTCGACTTTTGCTCGAGGATCACATCCCAGTTAATGCGAAAATAAAAGCTGTTGGAAAGCACTATTTTGAAAAGAGCGATGGTAATGTTAAAGCCCTTATAGCAGAATTTGACGCAAGAGATTTGATAAGAATAGTTTGTAGGAATGAAGAGCTGCGTAACAATCCCGATCCTGATAACTACGCTGATCTAGCTTTAGAGGAATTAGATGAAAACTCTTTTAAAGATAATGTGAGAATATACTTAAAGCAAAGAACTAAAATAAACCAAAATATTAAAAATACCGTAAACTCGGACGATCGCGGTAAGGTTTTTTATTTTAACAATGGAGTTACTATCACCTGTGATTCTTTTGATTATCCTGGTGGTGGTAGATCTTCGCCAATAATTGATATAAAAAACCTTCAAGTTGTTAATGGTTGTCAAACCATAAACTCTTTGTTCGAAGCTTATAAAGATAGTTCTGCGGCATTTGAAAACGGTGACGTTGAACTTTTGTGTAAAGTTTATCAGACGACGGATAAAGAGCTAAGCACAAAGATTTGTGAATACACTAATAGTCAAAATCCAGTAAAAAGTAGAGATATAAAGTCTATTGATTATTATCAAATAGGTCTAGAGAAGCAGCTTGCAGTTAAAGGATACTGGTACGAAAGGAAAAAAAATCAGTTTGCCGATAAAGAAAAAGGCTTAAGAATAGATGCGGAGCTAGTTGGACAATTGCTTTACGCCTTTTTTAATGGGTGCCCTGCAGAAGCCAAAAACAAGAAAAGACTGATTTTTGGTGATTCATATGATGAGATTTTTTCCGAAAAAATAACTTCTGAAGAAGTGCTTTTTGTTTGGAAATTATTCAAGCTTATTGAAAGCGAGAAAATAAATAAAAGATCAAAACTAACAGAGCTTGAAGAAGCTAAACGAGTCGAGGAGTCTTTTATTTTATACTCCGATTTTTATCTTTTGTATTTAATGCGGGTTATATCTGACGAGAAAGGTATAGAAGCTTCATGCCAAAATTTAGAAAAAGTATGGAGTTTTTATGATGAAGCTTGTGCGAAGCTAAAAGAACTAGTGGATGCTGAGGTTGAAAAACATAATAATAAATCAATTTATACGAATTATTTTAAGAATAATAAGGTTAAGGCAAGAATAGAAGATAGCTATTTAATTGGATAAGAATGTCCGTTTAGAGTGTCGACTCTAAACGGATTTTTATTTAATTATAAGCTCGTGTATCTGACTTTTTCGAAGACTAGTATGGGTTGTCGAGCATCTGGCTTATCTATTCATTTTCATATATGGGGTTAATCATTTTGAGTGAAAAAAGTATGCATGTCGAGCAGACTTTTTACGTGCCCCATCTTGTGTAAGCCGCTATCAATTAGTGAACGGATAATATCTTGGATGTTAGAATCGATTTTTTGCTCTGCACAGAACTGTTGGAGCAAGGCCTCGTATATTTTTTCTTGATCACCAAATAGCACGTCGCGATTAATTACATGAATTTGATCGGGCTTGCTCTCATTAATCGCTGCAGTTTGGATATCACGTAGCGCTAACGAAATTGCCATGCGCGCAATAATATTAGGTGTTAGGCGCGTTCTCGTTTGCATGTATTGCAAACGATCCCAGGTTTTCTTACTCAACTGGATGCGGAAGGGAATCATATTAGCTCGCCTCCTGCTCTTGCCAGAAATAGCCTTCACGAACCCTAGTCGCTCCTGCTCTCGGATCATATTCGAGTTTATAGGCTCGTGAAATATCTGGTGAGAGAGCTGTATAAAATGCTTCGTCGACCTCCGTATCTGTCGATAGAACAATCATTTGATGACTCGCGGTTGGAAAATAACCTTCGATTAGCTTTGTTCGATGCTCTGAGTCTAGTCGCCCTAGAGGGGTATCAACGATCATCGGCAGTTGGCGTCCGGAGGTCTTTGCCAACGCTTCGAGCACTGCGATCGCAAAAATCTGCTTTTCTCCGGCTGAAAGCTCATCTTTTCCAATTCCTCGACCTTTGCTGGAGAGAAGACTTACATGAAAAGTTTGGGGATCAATGCGGATCTGCAGTTCCAAATCTTCCTTACGTGCAAGCTTTGCAAAGCATTCCGTGAACTGTACTTCAAGATCCTGAATTTTAGCTTTAGCTGTCTGGTCTACATAGTCGGTTAGAAGGCCATTCGCATTATTTATGTAGTCGAGTACACGTTTTTGGTCGCTCAATTTCGCAGCTGTTTCGTAAAGCCGATCAAGTCTACGGGCAACATCAACAGCCTCGTTCGCAGTCTCTTTACCTGATTTTCGAAGGGTATCGATTTCAGCGTCTAGCCTGCCAAGTTTTTGCTGTAGTTGCTGAAGATTCTCAAAATCCGTAGCGATCAGTGAGTCGTCTGGTGCGCGTGCTAGTGAAGCACCTATCTCATCGAGAGCGGCTTCAATTTTTTCTAACGATGCGAATAACGTTGATACTTCTTTACTCTGCTTTCGAGCCTGATTAAACGTAGTGAAAAGGTGACCTGCTTGGGAAGGTGTCAAATCATGAATTGGTTGATCGAGGCTCCGATCTTTTGAAGATAGGTTAAGCGTATCTAATCCATTGAGAACTATGCTTAAAGTATCTTCCGATAACTTTGAGTCAAGCGACTCAATTAGTTTCGTACGATACTCTTCATGAATTCTACGCTCCTGAATAAGGCTGTGGAGATTTAGGTCGCTCTCTATTTGGGTCTCCGTCCTTGCACAGAACTCCTCTGCAAGTGCGATAGGCGCCGCTTCAGATACTAGGCTATTAATCTGAGAAACTAGATGTTCCCGTTTATCTTGCAGTTCTGATAATTCATCTACGAGCTGCGTTCGAGAGGCAGAAAAGTGTCCACCTCTATCATCAATCCCTTTTTGGATCTTATTCGCTCGATCCTGAATCTCAGCACGTTGAGCACGAGCCGTAGTGATCTCTTGTCGAATCGACTCGACACGAGTACGGCAATCCTGGAGGTTGGATTGTTCGGAATCTATTTGAGCTTGAATCTCTTGAGCTGATGATCGTTTGGTCAGGTTGCGGTTGAGAACCGTCAAATCGCCGGAAAGCCTTTCAACTACATCCAGTCCCAGTAGCTTCTTAATGGATTGCTCTAAAGCAGCTCCACCTGTGTCATCCGCTAGTTGAGCTATCTTTTCACCATCGAAAAAGAACAAGTCAGATACGCCAGCAGGAATAAGTTCATTAAGAAAATTCTGTGCTTGATCGTAATTGAGACCTTTAATAAGAGTGCCGTCTTCAAGGATTTTCAGAGTTTCTTTGACACTGCTTCCCTTCCGTTGCCATTCACGTAGAACATGATATTGGTTTTCCGTGCCAAGCTTGGCATACGTGAACGTTAGCTCAACAGATGCCTGGTTCGCAGAGCGGTCAGTCTCTTTTGAGTGATGTAGGGCGTCCAGGAGAAACTCGTCGTAACGTTTTTGAGAAACGGTAGAGCCAAGACATAAGCGCCCGTAGAGGGCAAGCCTTACACCTAGCAAAATACTTGTTTTACCTGCCCCATTTAGCCCACCAAAGAGAATGATGGGTCGTGTTTTTCCGAAATGTTTTTCGGGAGCTAAATTAAAATGATTGGTGCCTGCATAAACTCGGAAATCGGTCAGCGTAAGCTCTTTGATAAGCATTAATGCAAAAACTCTGAAAATTCGTCTTTTACTTCCTCAACGTACAACTTGCCACGCTTGCGAAAGGACTGATTACGTTCGTTGATAGCTTCAAGCTCTTCCCAATCGCGCTGAAGGATGCTTTCCAAGCTATTTAAAATACCTCTACGTTTTCCAAGGCCCGACACCTGAAGCTCTGCTTCAAGCATCTTTCGGATGAGAGCAGACGGAACCCCATACGTATCGGAAAGCTTTTCCAACGTTTCCGAGTCTGCTCGCGTGAATGCTCCGGCATCGTCTTCCACCCAGTCGAGGTCTTCACCATATACGTCACGGTATATATGGGGCAGGGAGTCTTCCCAGTCCGGCTCGTTTGGATCTCTCAGCCATTCTCTTCTGATCAAATGCAATTCAGGTCGCGTGATCAGTTCGATGGACTCTCCGCTCTCGTTAATTTCTTTCTCAATGGTCAGAAGTTCACGAAGAAATTCTTGGCGCTTTGATAGCCAATAAGGGCCAGGTATGTGGCGAATTTCGTGAATGCTGTCATCGCTGATATCGCCTGAGTTGTATGACACGCGACCAGTCCGGCGACGGAAGTTGCGATACTCCTCGGAATTTTCAGGTTGCCGAGATTGGTAGAGCATGTTCCTGAAAGCTAGCAGAGGTTTCATCCAATTAGCCCCTGACTCGATCAAACCGTGAAGCGCTTTGTCTTCGGTAACAACGGTGCAAGTCCAGCAGCCAAAGCGGCTATTGCCACAAGAGGGGGTGCTTTTGTCGATAACAATGGGGCATTCGCCCTGGTTGGATCCTTTGTATAGCTCTAGCAGCTCTCTGTTAGAGCCGCCCCAGGGGCAAGGGGCGCTCATTAGATACATCCAAACTTCATCTGCTGACCAGCTTTCGATTGGCATGTAAGTGTATGCATTAGGCAGTGAGCTATGACGGCTTAAGGCAGAGCCGTCGATCTTGTGTTTAGAGATAACCTGAGCTCGAGAAGCACTTTCCTGACTACGGGAGCCCAATACAACAACGGCTTCACCGAATTCCGCGACTTTATCAAGGATGAACTCACTAACTGGGTCGATCTTCATGCGCTCCGTACACCAACGAAAAGATTGGTTCGGCGCTGGGTAGCCACGGCCCAATAGATTTACCCAAAATGTTTGATCTGTCTTCGGCACCACGCTGTGAGCGCTCATAGGTAAGCCTTCACGGGGTGCTGATTCATTGATAGTGGCTATTACTCGCTTAATCATATCAACGACGACTGGGGTTTCTACCAATGTGTCAGATGAAACGACATAAACATGTTTCTTGCGCTTCTCTATTGGAAGCTGAAGTAGCGCCATGTAGATAAGCGATAAAATGCATGTTGAGTCTTTGCCACCGCTAAAGCCAATGATCCAAGGGCGGTCATCGGAGCAGTAGATGGTCTGAATTTCGCGTACTAAATCCACGAGTGGACGGCCACCAATGGTGTAATCCTGGATCATGGAGAGGTGGTCTGAAAAAATAAATTTCTCTTCTGCTGCCATCATTTGAACGACTCCTCGTATTCCTGCTCTGAAGGGGTAAGCGGAACACCGAGCTGTTGTTTGATGTAGTTGCCGCTGAGAACTACGCTGCTTCGTGCTTTGCTGATACGACCATGATGCATGGCGCGTCCTTCCCAATCACTATTCGCGCGCGCCCAATCAATTTTTTGTAGGCCTTTTAGGATTTCACACCACTGCGATTTAGGCTTACAAATGAGATCAGCACCTAATTGCCCCATAGCCTGCAACATAACGCCGTGAGCATGCACGTATTGCTCTCTCAAGTCACAAGTGGCTACTTTCTTTTCTAGGGCTAGCTGCCAGTCCATCATATTTTCAGCTACTTCGTTCCAGAACTGAATCGCTAGTTCCTGCTCGTCTTCAGTGATGGGAGTGTTTTTTCCTTTCATCAGCAAAGCTTTAGATGCATTTTTTATTGCCGACAGGGTGAAAAATTTACTGCTCCGATTAGAGATGCTTGATCTCTCCATTTCGGTCAGTCGTGAAAAAACTTTTACTTCTCGAACCACATTTCTAGCAAGTTCAGATAAAGCGTCTCGATGATCATAGAGTGTGCTAATGGAGTCACTTGGGCGCACTGCGTGCTTATTAAGGTCGGCGAACATTTGTTGGCTGCGTTTGAGGCCGTCGTCGATGAAGAAAAGCACTGGGATGTTGTCATACCCAAGCTCTGGATTTTGTTCAATCGCTTGTACGATAGCCTCACGGCGGTGTTGACCATCGTTAATCAGGATCTTAGCGTCCATCGGAATAGACAGCAGCCCTAGATTTTGCCCAAGCCCGGTGTCCGTGCTGGGCTCAAACGACACCTGACCATCTACAGAGGCGGTGATTCCAGAAAGGGTATAGTCCGAAGGGTTGTCTACTAAGTAGCTCACAATGTCAGGGATACGAGTACGGTTCAGAACACGTTGGGCTCTCAGCTCAGGAGGAACTTCGTGCCCGTCAAAAATAAAAATTTTAGGTACTAATCTAAGAGGGCACATTGCCACGTAACATGGCCGTCCAGACTGAATGCCGCGTGCAGCGGGAAAAGTGTGAGAGAACTCGGCCATGAAGGTCCTCGATGCCTGGAAGTTAAAATCTAAGTGGAAGTTAATTTACTAAATACAAACTTCCAGGTCAATGCGAAGGCATCTCTATTCAAATCGACAGGCTCGATGGCTTCATTGTTCATTCACAAGTCATGAGCATTATTTTGCGAAGGATTTATTTAATGAAATTAGTGGGATAGGAGGGATTGATCTTATTAAAGGGAAATGTGATTCCAACGGTTTATTTAAGCATGGCTTAATTGGATGAGGCTGGCGTATCAGATACTGAGATATATTCAATGACATCCTCGACCTTGCAACCAAAATACTCACAAAGTCGGTCTACATTCTCCGTTCCGGTGTTATAGCCGCGCTGATTAGCGATTTTTGACAGCGTTGTGCGATGGATGCCTGTGGCCTGAGACACTTCATCAAGAGTAACCCGCCTATTTTCTTGAAAACCTTTCTCAGCAAGTAGCTCTTTTAAGCGAAATCGAATCATGGAAATGGCCTTTTTCAATTGGCTGCATCCTATCAAATATTTTGGCTTCCCGCATCTTATGTTGAGTAAAAGCTACAAAAGGCGCTTGACAGCATCTTTTTAATGCCTATTATGTAGCGTGTAAGCTACATACAGCCACTAAAGAGTACATAAGATGCCTATTCACTACTTAACGACAGGTGAGCTTGCAGAGCGTATTAAGTACGACGCACGCACTATCCGTGAACGTTTAAAAGATGACGTTTTGCTCGAAGGTATTCATTACATTCGTCCGTTTGGGGGCCGCAAGATTCTTTATTTGTGGGAGCCCATCGAGCGCGATATGCAGCTTCACTCGCGAGAGGAAAGTATCGGTGTACCGATGGCCGGGGGAGGTATGTGCCATGGGTAAGGTTGTTGCACGCCAAGAAACAGGCAAGCTGTGCTTTGACTTCCGTTATTTAGGCAAACGCTGCCGCGAACAAACGTCACTTGATAACACGGCGGCTAACCGGAAAAAGCTAGAGCGGATTCTGGAGAAAATTGAAGCGGAGATTACGCTGGGCTCGTTCGATTATGGTCGCTACTTCCCGGATAGCCCGCGAGCAAAGACGTTAAGCAAGCGTGCACTGACTACCTTAGGAGGTTATCAAGCGACGCCATTACTGCGCGGCTTT
>Ga0209344_10006081_pt1 | contig 10086 bp, 9 predicted proteins | sample Cruoilmetagenom6_FD_187293 | JGI IMG/M metagenome (GOLD analysis project Ga0209344, IMG submission 187293) | Oil polluted marine microbial communities from Coal Oil Point, Santa Barbara, California, USA - Santa Barbara Oil Seep Sample 6 (SPAdes)... | ecosystem: Environmental > Aquatic > Marine >...
AGTTAATACGGTGGTTGATGCTATGCATGATTATGACAGTTGGAAATTAGATTTTTTAATCGATTATATTATTAATATTCATCATACTTATGTAAATGAAGGCCTGCCTATTCTCTCACAATATGCTAACAAAGTAGCTAAAGTTCATGGGCAGCATTATCCAGAAGTAATTGAAATAAATAAATTATTTCATGAAGTAGCAAATGAACTATTAACACATTTGAAAAAGGAAGAGCAAGTATTGTTTCCATTCATTAAGCAATTAGTAGAGGCAGAAAAAGAAGGCGATCTGGATGGTTTGCCACCGTTTGGTTCTGTAAATAATCCAATAAAGATGATGGAACACGAGCATGAAAATGCTGGTGATATTTTTAAAGAAATTGCCAAACTAACAAATAACTATACAACTCCGGAAGATGCATGTAATACATTTAAAGCATTATATGCTAAACTAGATGAATTTGAACAAGATTTACACAGGCATATTCATTTAGAAAATAATATTTTGCATCCTAAAGCTATTGCATTAGAGAAAAAATTAATTCATTGAATAATAGGTTTTATTAGTAACGAGAAAAATGGAGTATTCTTTAAAATTGAATACTCCATTTTTTTAGTCAATTTTTATCAGATATCTATCTGAAAAAAGTATTTTTAGAATATATTTCGATTTAATGCCCTTTTTAAAAAAACACAGTTTAGTAGCGCTCATCTATTTTCTTCTTATTGCTCTATTAGGAGTTCTCTTAAGATTGCTCCCTCTTATAGACATTTCTCTAGATTACAAATACATAGTTCACACTCATTCTCATGTAGCATTATTAGGTTGGGTATATACTGCCTTAACAACACTTATTTATAAATTATTTTTAGAGAATGCATTGATAGATAGAAAATATCGAATTTTATTTTGGTGTACCCAGGCAACAATAATAGGAATGCTACTTACTTTTCCTTTTACAGGGTACGCTGTGTTTTCAATTATTTTCTCAACTCTTTTTCTTTTTGCATCTTATCTTTTTACCTGGCTTTTTATAAAGAACACCACCACAAACCAAAAAAAGACAAATTCATATAAATGTATCAAAATTTCCTTGTGGTATATGATACTATCTAGTATTGGTCCATGGGCACTAGGATATATTATGACCACAGCAGGAAGTGGCTCTAATCTATACAGAAATGCTATTTATTTTTATCTGCATTTTCAGTATAATGGTTGGTTCATTATGGCACTTTTTGGTATTTTCTTTTACATACTTGAAGAACAGATGATAAAAATTTCACCTAAAACATTTCAACAATTTTACTGGGCAATAAATATAGGTGTTGTGGCTACATTTGGTATTTCACTGTTATGGATGAAGCCTCATTTTAACATTTATATAGTTTCTTTTCTCGGTGCTTTATCTCAGCTATTTGCTCTAGGTTTTTTAGTAAAAGAATTACTTCCTTTTAAAAGAAAAATAGCTAATAAAAATGCGACATTATCATTTCAATTACTTAAAATTGTTGCCTTTCTGTTCTTAGTGAAACTATTTATGCAAGTAATAGGTTCTCTTCCTAACTTCGCAAATTCAATTTCATATAATACCGATTTAATTATTGGTTATATACACTGGGTGTTTTTAGGTGCTGTTAGCATAGCTCTTCTTTGGTTTTTAAACTACTTTAAATTCATTAAGCTTTCTAATAGGTCAGTCTTAATTTATCTCATTGGTTTTACATTAACGGAAGGGCTTATTTTTTATAAAGGCTTGGTAGTTTGGTGGCAATTGTCCTTGTTAGAAAATTATTTTTGGTATTTAGTAATTGCAAGTTCTGTACTTATGATAGCTATTATAAATATTTTCCAAATGCAGTTTAGAGAATAAAAATAATAATAAAGACTAAAGCGTCTTTTTTTTATATTTGATGTTAAATAGAAAACGATGTTATCTAATGCTGCTAAATATGCTATTCGATCTGTTTTGTACTTGGCAATTCATGATGAGAATGAGACAATTGGTGTTAAAAAAGTCGCTGAATCGCTAGAAATACCTCAGCCGTTTTTAGCGAAGCTTTTGCAACAGTTAACACGAAATAAATTGATATCATCAATAAAAGGTCCTTCAGGTGGTTTTTACTTAGATAAAACAGATCGAAAAAATTCTGTTTGGGATATCATTGTATGCATCGATGGTACTGAAAAGTTTGATCAGTGCTTTATGGGATTATCTTCTTGTGGTGATGAAAATCCGTGCCCCGTACATTTTACTGTAGCTCCTTTTAAAGAAAAAATCTTGAATGATTTTAAAGATAAAAATATACAGCAATTTGCAGATGAAATTAGGCTGAAAGGAAGGTACATATCACTAAAAAATTTAGAGCTATAGAAAAACTATTTTATCGCTAAAATTAAGGTAATAACTATTACTAAATAGATAAAAATAAAGCTTTTCCAAAAAAAATGTGCCCTTTTTAATTCCATAAACTGAAAAGCCACGCCTATAAATTTAAAAGCCGCTAAGGTCATAATTATTGGTATTATGTATTTCTCTTGGACACTAGAGAACATAGCCGAAACAATTGTAAGAAAAAGTAAAACTATCCAAGTTATTATTGATACACTTCTCATACTAAAAAATTAAATATATAACTGGGAAAAGAAGTAACCATATTAAATCACACATATGCCAAAAGGCTGCACTTGCCTCAACATCTTCAATCGTTGTTTTTGGTTTATTAAGTCCAAAGTAAACAGAAATTAAAATGACCAATCCAACAAGAACATGAATCACATGAAAAAGGGTTAGTGACCAATAAAAGGTGAAAAAGGTGTTATAACCCATAACCAACCCTTCGTTGATCTTACCCGTATATTCTATACCTTTTAATCCTAAAAATAAGAAGGCAAATAGTATAGTGATTAATAGATATTTCTTTGATTTTTGAATTGCTTCAACTTTTAATTCATTGATCGCATTAGCCATAAAAAAACCACTAGTAAGTAAAAAAATGGTGTTTACCATTCCGTAAGTAGTATTAAGCATTAGCCTTGAATTATGAAAAATATTGGGCTCTTCCTTTCCGTAATATACCATAGCTATTAATGCGATGCCAAACGTTATTAACTCTAAGAAAATGATAATCCAGAGTAAAATTCCTCCTGGTGGATAATAGATGTTTTTATAATTTATATTCGTTTTCAAATCAGGACTGATGCTTTATCTTTTCGTACAGCTTTACTAATGATTGTAATAATTCTACCGGAGATGTTAAAATTTGATAATGATTTTGACCAAACATTTGAGGAAGATAATATTTTGCTTCAGCTTCAATAGCCAATGCATATGAGTTTATTTGTCGTTCATTGAGCTCCCTTAAAGCTTGCTTTACATCATTGATACCATACTTTCCTTCATATCTATCATAATCATTGGGTTTACCATCAGAAATTAGGATGACCCATTTATTCTTGGTATTTCTTTTATCTAATAAAGCACCTGAATGTCTCAACGCCGGACCAATACGGGTATAACCACTAGGTTCAATTGCACCAATTTTAAACTTTGCCTTATTCCATTCATCATCAAACCCTTTCATCGTTATATAAGTAGAATGATTTCTTGTTTTTGAATAAAAGCTGTTGATGGAAAAGTCGATATTAAATTCATCTAGTATTTCACCAAATAAGATAGAAACTTGTTTTTCTACGTCTATCACTCTACTACCAGCCGCATAACCGTCACTAGACAAACTGCTATCCAATAATAACAATATAGATAGATCTTTTTCTTTTTTCCGTTTAGATAGATATATTTTTTCTGATGGTGTATGACCAGAGTGTACATCAACAAACAAATCTGTAATTGCATCAATATCAAACTCTTCCCCTTGAGTTTGTCTACGTCGCTGCTGAAATTTGTTATTTACAGTAGTCAGCATTTTACGTAAACCTATTAAAGTAGATGCATTTTTAGTAATTGCCCTTTTATAATAATCTACATCAGTTTTAAGAATAGATTGAGGGAATACTTTACAGAAATTATCTTTATAAGCGCGTTTAGAATAATCCCACTCATCATATGGAATAAAATAGCCTTTTTCGTTTCTTTCTGCACTTTCAGAAATAGTAGTATTTTCAACAAAATCGGTCTGATACACAGAATGTGTTGGATCATCTACACGAACCGTAAATTTCATATTTAAATCTTCAAGCGCATTGGCATGATCATCTAGTTCATCATCTCCATCCATATCTCTAAAATTACCTCCAAATTCATCGGCGGTTTCAACTTTTTCAAATTGGTGCAGCAATACAGCATCTTCTAATTGCTTTTCATCTACTTGTATAGAAACTATTTCTTCTACTGCATTTGCCTTTAATACAGTTTTGACTTGCTCCTCTTCAATGGTTTTTACCTTTTCTGAAAAATTTTTTAGCATATCTTCTGAAGTATCTTCTGGAGTATTTCGCATCCACTTGCCATAGAGGAAGGAATAATCAGCTTGCAATTCGTTTTTTACGCTACCCCTATAATGCTGTAAAAATTTTTGATGGTATTTTTCAGTTATTGGAAATTGCTCAAAAAGTTCTTTTAAAACCGTTACAGACGTTATTCTTGCCTGTTCCTGTGACACATTTAAAGAATGTTCTATAGCGTCATTCCAGTTAAAATCTAAATTCTTTTGTACAGATAAATACAAAACTCTGAATAAGTAAAAGGATGTATTCTCTTCAATAGTAGCGAATTCTGTAAATTTAGTGGGTAAAAAAAAGTTATTGTTTTTATAACCTCCTTCTCGCTCCGCTTCATAGATGTCAACAGGTTTACCAGTAATTGCACGAGCGAATATGGTTAAACGAGGCTTTATATTACTCAGTTTAACAGCATGAGTTAAATTTGCTTCCTTTTTCTTTTTTCTACGCTTAAAATAATGAGCAAACTTTGTAAAAATATATTCATCTGGTTCAAACTCGAACATAATTAGTCAGTTGCTAAATCATTAAATCGCATAAATCATTCAAAGCATTGATAACTTCAATATCATCTGTAAGAGGTTCTACTACCGCTACGTGTACGGCAAGACGTTTGGACAATCCTGAATGAATTAATTTAGCCGCATCTACTAATAATCGTGTAGAAACAGTTTCGGTTAAACCTAGTTCTGTAAGGTTACGTATCTTATTTGCAATATTTACCAATTTTTTAGCATCACTTGTTGATACCTCTGTTTCATTTACTAAAATATCTGCCTCTAATTTAGACTCAGGGTAATTGAATGAAACTGCTACAAATCGTTGTCTGGTTGAAGGTTTTAACTCTTTAAATCCACGCTGATAACCTGGATTAAAAGAAGCTACCAACATAAAATCTTTATGCGCTTTTACAGTTTCCCCTAATTTATCTATAAACAGCTCGCGTCTATGATCGGTAAGTGAATGAATTGCGACAATAACGTCTGGACGTGCTTCAGCAATTTCATCTAAATATAACACGGCGCCTGTTTTAACGGCTATAGTTAAAGGACCATCTAACCAAACCGTTTCTGCACCTTTTATAATATAACGCCCAATTAAATCTGTTGATGAAGTTTCTTCGTGGCAACTTACTGTAATTAATGTTTTTTCTAATTTATGGGCCATATACTCGATGAAGCGAGATTTCCCGGTTCCGGTAGGGCCTTTTAATAAAAATGGAATTCTATTTTTATATGAATGTTCAAAAACTTCTATTTCTTTAGCAATTGGTTTGTAGTACGGTGTGGTCGAGCTTTTCGTTTTGTTACCGTTACTTTCATCAATTATATTAAGCATCATCTAGTATTTATTTAAGGCCTAAAAGAAATCACATAAAACAATCAGTAGTATATCGGTATGCGTGTATAAATGGTTTATGTCTTAGCAAAATACGCTAATATTTAATTATCCTTTAGGCCAATATTAATTCTATGAATTGATATAAATGCCAATTCAATATGTATCACTATTTTTAACTTGTTCTAATTTCTAATGCTTCATCTGTTGGTTTACCATGTTTAATAAAATCTATTATATATAATACTATACCTAATGTAAGCACTGTAGCACATATAAGAAGTACAACAAAGTGGATACTAATTTCATTTTGAACTTCCATAAATTCCATTTTAAACTTACGCTCCAAATAAACTTGTGCTACACCAGCAACACCAAACGCAACTGTCATACCAATCATTCCAATATTAGAAAGCCAAAAGGCAGCTCTACCACGTGTACTCTGGTATAATTTTCTTCCTGTAATATTCGGTAAACTGTAACTTATTATGGCCAATACTATCATTGCATAAGCTCCCCAAAATGCTAAGTGTCCGTGCATTGCTGTTACTAAAGTACCATGTGTATATAAATTTGTTTGTGGTAATGTATGTGCAAAACCAAGCAAACCGGCTCCTAAAAAGGATACAATTGCAGCTCCTAATGTCCAATACAATGCCAATTTATTTGGATGTCTTTTTTCACCTTTACGATACATATTTATTGCAAATAATGCCATAGCCAAGAAAGCTAAAGGTTCTAAAGCAGAGAATATACCTCCAACAACTAACCATATTTTATTAACACCTATATAGTAGTAGTGATGCCCGGTTCCTAAAACTCCAGATAAGAAAGTCAATCCAACTATTACATATAGCCATTTTTCAATAACTTCTCTATCTACACCTGTTAATTTGATCAATAAGAATGATAAAATACCTCCCATGATTAATTCCCAAACACCTTCTACCCATAAGTGAACAACCCACCAACGGAAAAAAGAATCTTTGACTTGACTATCAAAAGGTATCATACCCGGTAAGTATAACAGGGCTGCAAATAATAACCCCATAGAAAGTACCAAGGCTGTAGTTGTTCTTCTTTTTCCTTTAAATAAGGTAACTAAAATAATTCCTAAGAATAATAAAACGTTAACTACTACCAAGTAGTCTAATTGTCTTGGTATCTCTAAAAATTTACGACCTTCCCACCAGTTAAAGTGGTATCCTATTACAGCAGTAACTCCAACCAAAGCTAAAGAAATTAGTTGTACATAAGCTAATTTTACACTTACAAGTTCTCTTTGTGCTTCTTCTGGAATAATATAATACGCTGCGCCCATAAATCCGGATAATAACCAAACAACCAATAAGTTAGTATGTACTGCTCTTGCTGTATTGAAAGGAATTATATCGTGCAATCCATCAAGACCGACACGTGCAAAACCCATTATAAAACCATAGGTTATTTGTAAAACTAACAGTAGCATTGATAATGCAAAAAACCAATAGGCTACTTTTTGTGATTTGTATTTCATAATTTTAGTTTAGTTAGTTACTTTATCTTTTGCCAAAGGTGATACTACGGTATCAAAACCATTAAGGTCTATATCGTCAATCCAATCAAAGAATGCAATTATATCTTCTGCCTCTTGCTCAGAAAAACCGTAAGCGACCATTTTTCTACCGTTCGGTTCCCAAGGTACTGGTGTCATTAAAACGGCTTTAATATAACCTTTACCTCTTCTGTCAATAACCTTCGTTAATTCTGGTGCGTAATAAGCTCCTTCACCTAATATGGTATGACACCCCATACAGTTGTTGGCTTCCCATAGTTTTTTTCCTCTAACAACCTCTTCGGTGATGTTTTCATAATTTGATTGATCTTGCTCTTTACTAAATGAATAAATAGTAAGACCAATGAAAATCAGAAACGTCACTACTGTTCCTCCGAGGAAAAAAGCACGTGCTTGTTTTTTCGATAACATAATTTAAGCTAGTTTAATTAAAAAAAGACCTTTTAATCTTTTATTAATGCAAAAAAAATGATTTATGAATATTTAAAATATGATATTTATCATATTCCTGTTTGTTTGTTTTTGTCGTAATTTGTTTACATAAAATTAAACGACTCAATGCCAATAAAAAGCTACTTAGCACACCCCCATAATGGTAAAAAAGAGGAATTAATCAAGATCCTTTCTACTTTAAAACAATGTGACATCATCACCGCTAAAAATGAGAACGTTTTAGTTGTTGTTACCGAAACAGAAAACGAGATTCAAGAATCTATTTTGAAACAAAAATTAGAAGCTATTGATAGTTTAAGACTTTTAGCTTTAGTGTCTGGTTTTAATACACCTATAAAAAACTAACTTATGTTTAAATCTACATCAAATAGAAGAGATTTTATTAAAAAGATGGCTCGGTTATCAGCAATAACTGCTGCGGTCACAATGTTCCCAGGTATTGTATTTGCCGAAGAGCAAGAACAAGGAATTCCAGAAGGAGATTTTGATTGGAAAAAAGGTCCTTGTCGTTTTTGTGGTGTAGGCTGCGGTATTTTAGTAGGGGTTGAAAATGGTAAAGCTATTGCGGTAAAAGGTGATCCTAATAGTTCTGTAAATAAAGGACTACTTTGTGTAAAAGGATATCATCAAACAATGTGTATTCAATCTAACGATAGATTAACACATGCTTTGGTCAAGAAAAATGGAACTTATGTTAAAACACCAATTAGTGAAGCCTTAGATATTGTTGCTAATAAAATGAAGGAAACCATCGACAAGCATGGTAAGGATTCGGTAGCCATGTATACCTCCGGGCAATCTACAATTCCTGAAGGATATGTGGCTTCAAAACTAATGAAAGGTGCTATTGGCACTAATAATTTAGACTGTAATGCACGATTATGTATGGCAAGTGCCGTTGCGGGATTCTTAACAACTTTTGGTGCAGATGAACCTATGGGCTGTTATGAAGATATAGAGTATGCAGATTATTTTATTACTTGGGGAAATAATATGGCAGAGATGCACCCAGTACTGTTCTCTAGAATGTTGGAACAAAAAAATAAAAGAGGAGCCAAAATTATAGATTTTGCTACAAGAACAACACGCTCGAGTACAGCCTCTACAAAATCTATTTTGTTTGAACCTCAAACGGACTTAGCTGTTGCCAATGCCATTTGTTATGAGATTATCAATAATGGATGGATGAATAAAAAGTTTGTTGATGAACATATAAATTTCAGTAAAGGTCTTACAAAAATGGGGTATGGTTTGGAAGATAATTATAAATTCAATGATAAACCTACCAAGATTGAATTTGAAGAGTATAGAAAATTTTTAGAAGATTATACGCCTGAAAAAGTAGCCAAATACTCTAAAGTATCAGTTAAAGACATTAAATATTTAGCAGCCATTTATGGCGATCCAAACAAAAAAGTTGTTTCCTATTGGTGTATGGGTATGAACCAGCATACCAGAGGAACTTGGATAAATAATCTAGTTTATAACATTCATTTGCTTACCGGTAAAATATCTCAACCTGGTAACGGACCATTTTCTTTAACCGGACAACCTTCAGCTTGTGGTACCGCTAGAGAGGTAGGAACATTTACACATAAATTACCAAAAGGTGTTGTAATGAATGAGAAACATCGCAGGTTAGCAGCGAAGATATGGAAAGTGCCTTATGAACGAATTCCATCAAAACCTACCTATCATGCAACTGAAATGTTTAGAGCGGTAGATCGTGGAGATATTAAGTTTATTTGGACACAAGTTACCAATCCGTTAGTCTCGTTACCAAAAACAGGTCGTTATCGTCCAGGAATGGAAAAGGACTCTTGTTTTGTAGTAGTATCAGATGTGTTTCCAACACCAACCTCCGACGTGGCTGATGTTATTTTACCGGCATCATGGCATATTGAAAAAAGTGGTTTATATGGAAATTCAGAACGAAGAACCCAACATTGGGATAAAATGGTTGAAGGCCCCGGAGATACAACTCCAGACGCATGGATGACTATTGAAATTGCAAAACGTATGGGCTATGGAGATCTATTCCAGTATTCTGAAGAAAATCATGTAGAAGAGATTTACAATGAATACAGACAATTTCATAAAGGAGCAAAACATGGTATGGCACCATTAGAAGTCCTTAAAAAAGAGTCTGGCGCTATTTGGCCTTTTGTAAATGGAAAATCTACACAATGGCGATTTAATGCTAAATATGATCCTGCCTGTGATAACGGTAAAGATTTTCATTTTTATGGAAAACCGGATGGTAAAGCAATTATTTGGC
>Ga0209344_10006082_pt1 | contig 10085 bp, 5 predicted proteins | sample Cruoilmetagenom6_FD_187293 | JGI IMG/M metagenome (GOLD analysis project Ga0209344, IMG submission 187293) | Oil polluted marine microbial communities from Coal Oil Point, Santa Barbara, California, USA - Santa Barbara Oil Seep Sample 6 (SPAdes)... | ecosystem: Environmental > Aquatic > Marine >...
GGTACATATTGGTTACATATTTGAAGACGTTCTTGAGCGTCTTCATTATTTTAATGTTCATATTTGTGCTGCAAACCATTTGGCTCTATATTTCTGAACTTGCCGGAAAAGATTTGGATGTATGGATTATTCTGAAATTTCTATGGTACGTTTCCCCACGACTGATTCCGTTAGTGCTTCCACTTACAATTTTGGTAACTTCATTAATGGTTTTTGGAAGCTTCGCCGAGAAATATGAGTTTGCTGCAATGAAATCAACGGGAATTTCACTGCAACGCGCCATGGGAAGTGTAATTGGTTTTATTGTGGTGCTTTCAATTACCGCTTTCTTTTTCGCCAACAACGTCATCCCCTATTCCGAATATAAATGGCAAAACCTGCGACGGAATATTTCGCAGTTCCAGCCTTCTATGGTTATTTCCGAAGGACAATTCAGCCAAATTGGCGATATGTTCAACATAAAGGTCGAAAAGAAAACCGGCGATCGTGATCAATTTTTGGAAGACGTGGTAATCCATAAAAAAAATGAAAACAAACCAAACGGAAATTACACGGTTATCATTGCCAACAATGGCGAACTGGCCAGCGAAGAAGGGAGCAATACGCTTTCACTGATTTTGAAGGAAGGGAATTATTACGAAGAAATACAAACAAAAAATAATGCAAAGCAAAAGGGAGAACCTTTCGCAAAAAGTTATTTTGATGAGTATTCCATTAATATTGACCTTACGGAACTTAACAATAAAGATGTTGACAAGGAGAACAATCTGAACAATCAGAACATGTACAACATCAGTGAATTGCGGGTTGAGATAGATTCGCTTTCTGATAGCTACTCTACCGATATTCAATCCTATACAAAAAATATGTACTACCGTAGTGGATTGGAAAAATTAAGAGAGAGCAAAGTTAACGATTCCTCGCAGCCCCCTGCAATTAGCAGCATTCTCGAGATTTACAATCCTGCGCAGCAACTTCAGATAGTAAAACTTGCACTTAACAATGCCAAAGGAACTTTACAAACCGTGGATGCCAAAAAGGTAGAATTTAAAAATAAAACGAAAAGATTGAATAAAACTGAGATCGCGCTCCACGAAAAATATTCACTCGGCATTGCGTGTATAATCTTGTTTTTTGTTGGGGCCCCGCTTGGTGCAATCATTCGAAAAGGGGGAATGGGATTGCCAATGGTAGTTGCCATTTTACTCTTTTTAACGTATCATTTCATCGGCATCTTTGCCAAAAATAGCGCAGAAGACGGCACCATGCATCCCTTTATCGCTACGTGGTTGAGTACTTCTATTATGCTTCCGCTGAGCGTTTGGCTTACCTATCGCGCAACTACCGACCAGGGCATTTTTGACTTTGATTCCTTTATGCAACGTATTGGGCGTCTCTTCGGAAAAAAAGCTACCAAAAGAGCGGTTGTGGAGGAAGAAATTACCATTCTACTTACACAGCAAGAAAAAGCATTGATTTTGTCCAGGACCGAATCACAGCTAAAGGATATTGTTAAAAATTACAGACAATATGGTTATTCTGAAGAAGTAAGAAATGCCGCCTTACAACAATTGAGCCTGAAAGGATATACCGAAATGGAGCTCAAAATGAGTGGCGATTTTGAGAACAAAAAATATACTGCAGCCTTAGAAAGCTTTAAGGAATCCTCAAGTTTTTCAAAAAAAGGATTAACTGCATATTTTATTTCACTTGTCTGCTTATTGGGCATGATCCTTTTTAATAATATAGACACAAGTTTTTCCGATACCTTGAAATTTGTATTTCAAATCGGTCAGATCCTTTCGTTGATTGCTTTCTATATTTTAGTTGTAAAATCGCTTTTAAGTAGTTCTATTTTTTATAAAGTTATTGGCAAGGAACAAGATACAGGAGCTTGGTTGATTTTTATTCTCCTAGGCCCGGTTATATATGTTTTTCTCTATCTGAACCATATAAAAAAAATGAAGGAAGAGTTGCAAATGATTCAGTAGCCTTTTTCATTTTTAAATTTTATTAAAAGGCAAAAGAAGAATTGTTTCAAAAATAGCGCATCTTCATAAAAGCACTCCCAAATCTTCTTTCCAAAAAGTATAGTTACAATCCCAACATACATTTAACCATTTACAGCCGTACATTTTATATCTTTGCACCACATATTTAAAGCTATGATTTCCACACAAAAAGAAACCTCCATCCGCCTGAATACTATTGAAGAAGCCATTGAAGACATTCGCAATGGAAAAATAATAATTGTGGTAGATGATGAAAACCGGGAAAATGAAGGAGACTTTATTGCCGCCGCAGAAATGGTAACGCCAGAGATGATTAATTTCATGGCAACTCATGGCCGGGGACTAATTTGCGCACCTTTAACTGAAGAACGTTGCAACACCCTTGATTTAAATATGATGGTGGAGAACAATACCGTACTACACCACACCCAATTTACCGTATCCGTAGATTTAATCGGTCACGGCTGTACTACGGGCATTTCGGTACACGATCGTTCAAAAACTATAAAGGCATTAGTTGACGAAAACACAAAAGCCAATGATTTGGGAAGACCTGGACATATTTTTCCACTAAGAGCGAAACAAGGCGGTGTTTTAAGAAGAACCGGACATACTGAGGCAGCCATTGATCTTGCGCGTTTGGCAGGATTAAAACCAGCGGGTATTCTGGTTGAAATCTTAAATGAAGACGGAACCATGGCACGGCTTCCACAGTTGATGAAGGTTGCCAAAAAGTTTGATTTAAAACTTATTTCAATAGAAGATTTGGTTAAATACCGAATGGAGCATGATTCCCTTATTGAAAAAAAGGAGGATTTCAAAATAAATACAAAGTTTGGAGATTTCAGACTTCGCGCCTATAAGCAAACTACAAACGACCAAATACATATAGCACTTACAAAAGGAACATGGAGTGAAGTTGAACCGGTCTTGGTTCGTGTGAATGCAACTTTGGTAAATGGCGATATTCTTGGAACTCTTACCAATAATGCAGAGCAGAAATTGGATGATATGTTTAATGTAATAAACCAAGAGGGAAAAGGCGCCATTGTCTTTATTAATCAACAAAGTCAATCGTTGAATCTTCTGAATCGATTAAAAGAATTGAGAGAAGCACAAAAACCAAACGAAATAGCCAAAGCCCCCCGTATTGAAATGGACAACAAGGATTTTGGGATTGGAGCACAGATTTTACACGATTTGGGAATCCATAAAATACGCCTTATTTCAAATAGCGAGCAGACCAAACGTGTTGGTATGATTGGTTATGGTTTGGAGATTATGGAGTATGTGGGATATTAAAGCACGGAAACAATTGCGTTTTTCATAGCTTCTGCCCTATCCCGTACCTGCTTTTCAGTCCATCCAATTTTTATTAGCGAAGAAATGGTTCGGCTCATCCAAGCGTTACTTTTTGAGAAATCCGTATTGTTCAAATCCTGCATTTGGTTTTTTACTTCGAAAGAAAGATTTCCCAAAGACTTTAAATTTCTTAAATGTTCCCAGCCGTTTATATAATGCCATTTGTTGGTATACCAATAAAAGCACGCGTCTACACCGGCTTCAGATAGAGCTTTGTGCGCTTTTTTGGTTAATTCCTCCGTGGGCAAAAAGAAATTCAAAAAGGAGTAATTTTCCTCTCCACCCTCGGGAACTCTTCTAAAAGTAACACCTTCAATAGTTTCTAAAGCCTCACGAAGAATAGTATAATTTTCCTTTTGTGTTTTTAAAATTCCGTCCAACTTATCGAGTTGTGCCAAACCAACAGCAGCATTTAATTCAGAAATCCGAAAATTATAACCCAAAAAAGGATGTGTTTCCGCTCCGCGATCTTTGCCAATGTGATCGTGACCGTGATCTTGGTAATGGTCTGCGTGTAGCGCATATTTTTTATTGTTTGTAATAACTGCCCCACCTTCACCACAGGTAATTGTTTTTACATAATCAAAGGAAAAGCAACCAAGATCTCCATAGCTTCCCAAAGGTTTTCCGTGGTACGTTGCGCCAATTGCTTGGCAGGCATCTTCCAAAAGAATTAAATTATTTTTCTCACATATTACCTTCAACGCTTTTAAATCTGCCATGGAGCCACACATATGCACGGGCATTACACATTTAGTATTTGAAGTTATCGCAGCTTCCACAGCTTTTGGACTTAACGTTAATGTATCATCAATATCTACCAAGATTGGCACAGCGCCCAAAGCCAAAATAGATTCAAAACTTGCCACAAAGGTGAAGGTTGGCATTATAACCTCATCGCCGGCGCCTATGCCCGCAGCGGCCAATGCCACTGTTAATGCAGCTGTTCCGCTGGAAACTAACTGGCAATATTCAACATCCATTCTTTTGGCGAAAGCAGTTTCAAACGCCTTTGCTTTCCAATGATTGTTGCGCATTGCGTCAAAACCGTAGCGCATTAATACACCTGTTTCCAATACATCGTTTACTTGTTTGCGCTCTTCAGCGCCAAAAATTTCAAATCCTGGCATAATTTTTTGTTTCAGGTTTCAGGTTTCAGGTTTCAGGTTTCAGGTTTCAGGTTTCAGGTTTCTTAAAAGAAGATGGTTATAGGAAAAAAGGTTGCGTTTTTTAATTTACTTCAATAACAAGTTCGTCAACGCCGCGACGGACTTTTTTTAGGTTAATAAAGAAATCAGATTCGTCACGAAAACCTACTGGTAGTACGATTACCGATTCCAAACCTTTTTCTTTTAGCCCTAAAAGCTGATCATATTTTTTAGGCTCAAAACCTTCTATGGGACAGGCGTCAATATTTTCAACCGCGCAAACGGTTAAAAGGGCTCCAAGGGTTAAGTAGAGTTGATTTATCATCCAATCGCGAATTTCTAAAGCATCTTTTTCTGTGAAGGAAGCAATAAGATTTTTCTCAAAAGGATCCAAAATATTCCGCGGCGTATTGCGCGTGCCCTCCACTCTTTTGAAATGATCTAAAATAAAATCCTCATTGATATTTTTTTCAATACACAAAATTAAAACGTGCGAAGCATCGCGAACTTGCGGCTGATTGTAGGTAAGCGGCATCAATTGTTTCTTCATATCGGGATTGCTTACAACTACAAGTTTTAAAGGCTGCAGACCATAAGAAGTTGCCGTAAGATTGAAAGTTTCCTTTAAAATATCCAGTTTTTCATCAGAAAGTATTCTCGAAGCATCGAATTTTTTAGTGGCATAGCGCCATTTTAATTTTTCAACTGTTTTAGAGGACATTTATTAAATTGAATTAGTATTAGCTACAAAAATAGCGATAAAAGTTTGGAACTTTTACCGCTATTACCCCACTCTACTAATTAAACAACTTAAAACACTCTATTTAGCCATTTCCGTAAACTTCTTCGCAGCGGTTCCATATTGTTTCCAAATCTGCATTCAAGTCATCCAGACGTTCATCAAACGTTTCAGTAAGGGTATCGATTTCTTCACTTGAACATCCATCACCTCCTGCAGATTGAATTACAGAGTTCCGTATGACTGTAAGTGCATCAATATAGTCTATTGTTCGTTGCTTTCGCATTAAACACGCTTCCAATGATTGTCCATTTCCGTCTTGGTCCACTATGTTGGTCATGTCTTCATTATAGTCGGTATTCAAAATACGGTACCCATCCTGAATGTCCAAAAAACAATCACTAGGGCCTATATCATCAATACCGCAACCGAATGCACAGCTCAACAATAGAACTGAAAAAAGAATCAATGTTTTTTTAAATTTAATTTTCATTTTTTTAAAATTTTTATTGATTTCATCACTTTATTGTCCAAAAGGATTTTCAATTCATAATTACCCTGCTTAAGGTGGTCGATGCTCATATAAATAACATCTTCCTTTTTGTTTTTATTGGGTGAATTTTTCATTGATGAAGCCTTGTGCTAGTACCAAATTTAAAGGAAAGTGAAAATGGGAAATATTACAAATGTTCCAATAGATAGAAGATATGTTTCCGCAGTAAAATTAATTGGTTTAAAGAGCCGATGAGCTGTTAGAAAGGTATTCGTTGGGAGCGCAATTGTAAACTTCCTTAAAACATTTACTAAAATAGGAAGGTGTATTGAAGCCTACTTGATAGGCTATTTCTGAAATGGAAGCGTCTGATTCCCGCATTAAGCGGATTGCAAGTTTTAAACGTTGCGAACGTATAAATTCACTGGCAGACATATCTGTAATTGCTTTTAATTTTCGGTGAAGTTGCGTGCGACTCATCAGCATCAATTTGCCAAAACGATCACTTGTAAATTCAGTATCTGTTATATGCTCGTCCAAAACCGTTTGCAGGCGTTTCAAGAATTCACTTTCAGCTGAAGTTATTGCAATCTCTGGGTTTATACTTAGGGTTTTACTAAAATGTTTTTGGATTTGTCTTCTGTTTTCAATAAGTTTTTCAACCCTAATTTTTAGCTTTTCACTGTTGAAAGGTTTGGTTACATAAACATCGGCACCCGTTTTTATTCCTTCAATTTCGTTTTCCTCACCCACTTTTGCCGTGAGTAAGATTATTGGGACGTGGCTGGTAAGTTCGCTTGTTTTTAGCGTGTTGCAAAGCTGGATACCATCAACTTCCGGCATCATGATGTCGCTGATAATCAAATCTGGTATTTCTCTCAGTGCTTTTTCTATACCTATTTCTCCATTTTCGGCTTCAATTATTTGATAATCCTTTTTAAAAATTGAAACGATAAATGCCCGAATATCAGGTTCGTCTTCAACCACTAGCAAAAGTGGCTTTTCTTTATTTGAAACCTTAGCAGCATCTTTTGATTCAGATTCGGAACTAACTATTTCTTCATCCAAAATTAAAACCTCATCTTCAAAAGCGGTTATGTCTATGGGAAGCGACACGGTAAACTGAATTTTGTCATCATCAATATTATTTGCGATAATGGATCCTTTTGAAAGGGTTACCAATTCCTTAACCAATGCTAAGCCAACGCCCACACCGTCGGAAAGCTTGTTATCCTGATAAAAACGCTGAAAGAGTTTGCTTAAATCTTTTTTGCCCACGTGATCGCTATTATTGATTACTGAAAGCACCAAAACCTCTTCCTGTTTGTTTGCCTCAAAAACAATTGTACTTTCTTTTGGAGCGTATTTTATAGCGTTCAACAAAAGATTTGAAACTACTTTTTCAATAATATCCTTATCAAACCAAACATTTTTTAAGTCCTGAATTTTACTTAAAATAGTAATCTCCTTTTCAGCTGCTTTATATTGAAAAGCGCTAATAAGTTGTTTGAGCAAAATAGAAAGGTTTCCTTGCTTAATGGTCAATTTTCGTTGGCCAGAGTCTATCATTGACAAATCAAGCATTTGCTCAACCAAACTCAGCAATCTGTCTGCATTTTGCTTTACTAACGATAATTCCTTTTTATTTTCTTTTGAAATTTTTGCTTTTGATAGTTGATTTTCAATAGGACCCGAAATGAGCGTTAAAGGTGTTCTAAACTCGTGCGAAATATTTGTGTAAAGTTTTGTTTTAAATTCATCTAACTTTTTGAGGCGCTCCGTTTCTTCATGTTCCAAACGAAGTTGTGTTTTTATTTCCCATCGCCATTTCAAATATCTATAAAGGTAAAATCCCAATAACAGAAATACTACAGCGTACATTACTTTGGCCAAGTTTGTGCCGTACCACGGTTTCAAAATTGTGAATGAATATGTTGCGGGTTCCGTATTCCAAACACCGTCATAATTGCTGGAAATAACCTGTAATTCATAATCATGGGGCGGTAAGTTTGTGTAATGCGCAACATTGCTATTTCCCGCAGTAATCCAATCAGCATCGTTGTTTAATAGTTTATACTTGTATTGGTTCCGTTCCGGTTGCGAAAAATGCAGCGAAGAAAATGTGAATGTAACCGTGTTTTCACTGTACTGAAGACTTTGGTTTTGGTCAAGTTTTCGCTCTTTATTGAAAACTTCAAAACCTGAAATTACTGTCTTCGGTTTTATTGGGTTAAACGATAATTGATTTGGGTTAAACCAATTAATTCCTTCCAATCCTCCAAAATACAGAATGCCATCTCTATCTTTAAAATAGGCGCCAGTATTGAATTCAAAAGCTTGCAAACCATCATAATTACCATAATTTTCTATTACCGATATTGCGTTATTTTGAAACTTCAACTTCGAAATACCTTTGTTGCTACTTATCCATAAATACCCATCGGCATCTGGAAGAATTCCGTAAACAACATTATTAGGCAAACCTTCCGGCTTTGTGAATTTTTGAATGGTTTTATCGTTGGGATTATAGATTTGCAGGCCATCTCCGTTGGTTCCAATTAAAAGGATAGTACCATCAAAATATAATGATTTCACGTTATTGTTTACTGACGCAATGTTTTCAATTGTATTATTTTGAAGATTTAGTTTAAACAGGCCGTTGGTCTCCGTGCCAATCCAAAGTTCATTGTCCGTCCCTTGTTCAATGGTTCTGATATTGTTTGTAGTTAAGTTTGAATTATCGGTTGTGTACTGTTGAATAATTCCACGATCCTTATCAAACTGAATAAGTCCGTGATCTCTTGTTCCCACCCAAATATTGCCGTTTTTATCTTTGTAGATTTTCCAAATTGTAAACGAAGCAGTTTCTTTAAAAGAAGTGATTTTTCCCTTGGAATCCATTATTTGTAAACCGTGCGTTTGGTGTCCTATATATAGTTTATCTCCGTCAGTCAATAAACTCATTATCCGATTTCCCAAAAGATTGGAGTTTTGGGTGGTATAGGTATAAAAATCCTGCTTTTCAATATTTAAACGGGTCAAGCCCTTGCCCGATGTTCCAGCCCAAATGTTGTTTTGGGGATCTTTTGTAATTGCCCTAATAACGTCCACATTTACATTTAATGGCACTTGATCATTGGTTAATACATTGAATTTCACCAAATATTCATCATAATAACTCAGCCCCGTACCGTCTGTTCCCAACCAAATGGTGCCGGTATTGTCTTCATACAAACTGAGCACATCGTTGTAGTGCAAAGCATACGGGTTGTTTTTGTTTTCTGTGAAATGTTGAATGGTCTCCCTTTCAAAATTTATCAAATAAACACCTTGACCATACGTTGCAACCCATAGTCGGTTGCGCTTATCAACCAAAAGATCTTGAATGATTAAATTTTCGGGCAGTGACGCCAAAGCAAAACCATTAAATTTCGAAAATCCAGTTTCATTTTGATGCTTTCTAAAAAGACCTTCACCAAAGCTTCCAATGTAAATTGTATTGTTTTTTGATTGTGAAATGGCACTGAAATTAGTCTCTGGAAGAATTTCCCTAAACTTATAAGTATCATCTTTAATTTCTAAGAAACCATTATTTGTAGTAGCCAAAACAATATTATCATTCGTTTCAAGAAAATCATATATTGTACGGTTTACATCTTTTGAATTTAAAAACTGAACGGTGTCATTGGTTTGATGGGTGATCTTATAAATTCCCTTTTCATAAGTGCCCAAATAATAATCTGAAGCTTTATTTTGAATGAGTGTGCTTATGGGGCCAATATTCAGAATGGCTTTAAAATCATCTGTTTCCTGATTATATTTCTTAAGTTTTCCTGAGTTGGATACAATCCAAAGTTCACCCGTTTTACTTACATATATTTTACCCAGTTTACTGAATTTAGGCCGTGTTACATCCTCAAACTGAATATCATAGTGAATAAAATTGCGCCCGTCATACTTATTCAGTCCATCTTGAGTGGCAAACCACATAAACCCCGTACTGTCTTGCGCGATGCTCACCACACTGTTTTGTGATAAGCCTTGTTCAACGGTAAGCTCCCGAAAAGCCACCTGCTTATTGTTTTGTGAAAAAACAACACAAGGAAACAATAAAAGAAAAAATAGCTTTAAATACTTCAATCAGGGTTTATTAGGCCAAATAAAATTACTAAAAATATAATTGTTGAAATTATTGAAAGATTTCGGGAGCGCCGTCCCAAATTTCACAGTGCTTTTAGGGATATTTTCTTAGGATTACATTTAACAAACAAAAACATCAAAAAGAAATGGAATATTTAAAAAAGCTTTTTATATTTGCAACCTCTTAAGCA
>Ga0209344_10006083_pt1 | contig 10085 bp, 5 predicted proteins | sample Cruoilmetagenom6_FD_187293 | JGI IMG/M metagenome (GOLD analysis project Ga0209344, IMG submission 187293) | Oil polluted marine microbial communities from Coal Oil Point, Santa Barbara, California, USA - Santa Barbara Oil Seep Sample 6 (SPAdes)... | ecosystem: Environmental > Aquatic > Marine >...
GACCTCCACCCCGGCCGCAGCCGTCAGAGACCGGCCCGTCAGGCCAGCCTGCCGCCCCCTGCCAGCCGCCCCCTGCCAGCCTCTGGCTGACTGCCAACTGGCCAACTGGCCAACTGGCTGACCTGTGGTCGCCTGCCCGCCAGCCTGACGGCTTCCAATGTTGACACAACATGGCAGCCAAACCGCCAACTGGCTACAGCTTCCAATGTTGACAATATCAGGCATCAAACCCGGCAGGCCGGAATGACTTCCAATGTTGACAAAAGTGAGCACCATGCCAGCAGCTGGCCATAGCTTCCAATGTTGACAATATATAGACTCCCTCACCCAGAAATGTACATCGCGAAGTGCTGGATCGTCGCCCCGCGTCGCGAACGCCAGTTTCATGCAGGCTGAAGTGCGAAATCTAAGAGGCGGGTTGCTGTGACAAGGATCAGGACCCATTAGCTGCAGCTTAAGCAGGCGACCACTTTCGTCCATTGGTGAATTTTCCAAGGCATGAAGTCAGTCCTGAATTTCCATCCCGGGCAACCCGTTCACGATTTTCATCGCGTCAAGACTCATGGTGATCACCTTGTGAAGCAATTCCTTGAAGCCTTCCGCCAATGCGGATCCGACTGTGGGGGATTCGGTATCTATCCGCGATTCTCAAAGCAATCCGGAAAGGGTCTTCAAAAGCTCAATCTGCAAATTAAGCTAAGGCTGTTGTGCTCAACCGAAGTCGGTTTTTGTGGGGGCGCATGAGTAAGTCAACTCTGTTACCCCAGATGTTACCCCTGATCTGAAGCGCGACAAGATCCCCGAGGGGATTTGTAGCAAATCTCTGCTATTTATGAGATTTTTGGCTCCGGCGGTAGGGATCGAACCTACGACCAATTGATTAACAGTCAACTGCTCTACCGCTGAGCTACGCCGGAATACCGATCAGGCGTATAGCAACCACACATGACGGCGTCCAGAGGGATTGTGAGAATTTTTTGTGTTCATTTCAGCGCAGCGAAAAGATCGTGTCAGCAGTCAGGGCGCCGTGGGGCTCAACCTTTTTTTTGACAAAAAGATCAATGAGATGCGCGAGAACGTTGCGCGCGGCGGCGGGCATCAGGGTAAGGGGCGTGTCGGTATAGACTGCGTCGGCGATCTGGCGTGCGTTGGAGGGGCCAGTCGCGAGTCGCTCGATGATCGCGGCCTCGCGCGCGCGCCGGTGTGCGATAAGCCATGTCAGGCGGGCGTGCGGGTCTTCGACCGGGGCGCCGTGTCCGGGCATGAGACGGGTGGCGCGCAGGTCAAGCAGGCGCTGACAGGAGGACATGAAATCGCTCAAGTCGCCATCAGGCGGCGAGACCAGTGAGCTGGCCCAGCCCATCACCAGATCGCCGGTAAAGATCATGTCATCTGACCGGAACGACAGGTGATTGCCAAAGTGGCCCGGCGTCCAGAGCGCCTGCAGCCGCCAGTCTGGCCCTTCGAGCGCCGCGTCGTCTTGCAGAATAATATCGGGGGCAAAACCGTGATCCACGCCTTCACCGCCGGCCACCGTGCCGGAGCGCGCCAGCTCCGTCATCACCGCGCTGCGTCCGGCCTGGGCATTGCCAAAGGCATGGACCGGCGCACCGGTCTGCGCGCTCAGCCGTGCTGCCAGGGGAGAATGATCGAGATGGGCATGCGTGACAAGGATATGGGTGATCCGTTGCCCAGGTGTCAGCGCGCCCAAGATTGCCGCCAAATGTGCGTCGTCGTCCGGGCCGGGGTCGATCACCGCGATATCGCGGCTGCCCAGCAGATAGGTGTTGGTGCCGCGCCAGGTCATCGGCGAGGGGTTCGGCGCCAGAACACGCCGCAGGCGTGGCGCGACCGGCTCTGGCTGGCCCGGAACGGGATCGAAGGCTGCATCTGAGGACATCGGCGGGTGACTCCCGGGATTGTTGCGGCGATGGCGAAACGGCTTGCGCCGGGCGGTACGCCGGTTAGGCTTATCCCATGTCTTTCGCCTGGCTCAAACGATATATGCCACGTGGCCTTTATGGCCGGGCGGCGCTGATCCTGCTGCTGCCGGTGATCTCGGTGCTGGTGGTGGTGTCGGTCGTGTCGGTGCAGCGTCTGATCGAGGGCGTGACCAAGCAGATGACCACCGCCACTGCGCGCGAGGTCCGGCTGGTGCTGGACAAGCGGTCGGAGCCGCGCGATGCCGCCATCCTGGCCATCTCCGTCACACCGGTCGCCCAGGAAGCCGTGCCCCAGAGTGATATCCGGTACTGGTATGATTTCAGCGGCATCATCGTGATCCGCGAATTCAATCGGCTGCTGCCAACGCTGCGATCGGTGTCATTGGCCGACAGCCAGTTGGTGTCGCTGTACATCCAGACCGAGGCCGGGCCCGTCGAACTGCAGTTTGACCGGCGGCGGGTCTCGGCGGCGAATCCACATCAGCTGTTTGTCAACATGGCGGTGTTCGGGGCGTTGATGACGCTCATTGCCTTTCTCTACCTGCGCAATCAGTTGCGGCCCATCACCCGACTGGCGGCGGCCGCCGCGGCATTCGGGCGGGGCGAGAGCGTGGTCTACCGTCCAGCGGGCGCCAATGAGGTGCGCGCCGCAGGGCTGGCATTCGTCAACATGCGCGCCCGGATCGAGCGGCAGATCGAGCAGCGAACGCTGATGCTGTCGGGGGTCAGCCATGACATGCGCACTCCGTTGACCCGGCTTCGGTTAAGCTTGGCAATGCTGGATGACGAAGAAGAGCGCGAGCCGATGCTGCGCGATGTCCGCGACATGGAGCGGCTGCTGGATGAGTTCCTGGCCTTTGCCCGCGATGCGGCCGAAGGCGAGACGGAGCTGATCGATCCTGTCGCCCTGGTCCGGCAGATCGTCTCGGATTGCGAGCGGGCCCGAATTCCGGCGACACTGCACAAGGTCAGCGGCAGCGGCCAGTTGAGACTGCGCGAGGCGGGTATTCGCCGCGCGGTCGAAAACCTGATCGGCAACGCGGTGCGCTATGGCAGCCTAGCTGAAGTGTCGGTGCGTCTGAGCGAACGGTCGCTGCGTATACGGGTCGAGGATGACGGGCCGGGCATTCCCCCCGACCGCCGCGAAGAGGCCACGCGCGCCTTTACCCGGCTGGAGCCGGGCCGCAATCAGGACAAGGGCACAGGCGTGGGGCTGGGCCTGTCGATCGCGGCGGATGTGGCGCGCGTCCACGGGGGTAGCTTGCGGTTGGGGCAGTCCGAGCGGCTGGGCGGGCTCTGCGCCGATATCATCATCGCGCGCTGACGGGCCCTCGATCTGCCTGAAAAACGCGGGCATTGCCAAATCCCCGCCAAGCCGCCACTCTGGTGTTGACGAAAACATGCGCGAGCGCGCAGCCGTGACACCCGCCCTTGCGTCGGGTGCGGCAACGGCGGGCGCGGCAGATAATGTTTGGGGGGCCATGCAGACGATTTCGGATCGACAGTGCTGGCGCGCCGCAGACGATGATTGCCCCGGGATACAGACCGGGTCCGAGAGGGTCGTCAACGCCGCGGTCCCATGCATGAAATTCCCCTTCTTTTCAGGAGCCGAGAATGACCGATAAATCCGATGACATTGACCCAATCGAGACGCGCGAATGGGAGGAATCGATTGAGGATGTTCTTGCGCGCGAGGGGACAGGGCGGGCGCATTACCTTTTGGACCGCGCCGTTCGTGTTGCGCGCGAAGCGGGGGCTGATCTGCCATTTTCGGACACAACAGGGTACCAGAACACGATCCCCGTCGAGGAGCAGATCGGCGATTACGGCGACATCGCGATGGAATGGCGGATCCGGACGATCAACCGGTGGAACGCGATGGCGACGGTGGTGCGGCGCAACAAGATCAGCAGCGAATATGGCGGTCACATCGCGTCATTTGCGTCTTCGGCGACGATGTACGACATCGGCCTCAACCACTTTTGGCGGGCGCGGAATGAAAACCACGGCGGCGATCTGGTGTTTTTCCAGGGCCATGTCGTGCCAGGGATCTATGCGCGCTCGTTCATGGAGGGGCGGATCAGCGCCGAGCAGATGGACAATTTCCGCTCGGAAGTGGGCGGCAATGGTCTGAGTTCCTATCCGCACCCGTGGTTGATGCCCGATTACTGGCAGTTTCCGACGGTCAGCATGGGGCTGGGGCCGTTGATGGCGATCTACCAGGCACGTTTCATGAAATACATGCACAACCGGGGCCATATCGACATGGCCGACCGCAAGGTGTGGTGTTTCCTGGGCGATGGCGAGATGGACGAACCCGAAAGCCTGGGCGCGATCGGTCTGGCGGCGCGCGAGAAGCTGGATAACCTGATTTTCGTGGTCAACTGCAACCTGCAACGGCTGGACGGGCCGGTTCGTGGCAACGGCAAGATCGTGCAGGAGCTGGAAGGTGGCTTTCGCGGTTCGGGCTGGAACGTGATCAAGCTCTTGTGGGGCAAGGGCTGGGACGAATTGCTGGAAAAGGATGAAACCGGTCGTCTGCGACAGTTGATGGATGAGACGGTGGATGGCGACTACCAGACGTTCAAATCGAAGGACGGCGCTTATATCCGCGAACATTTCTTCGGCAAATACCCCGAGACGGCGGCGCTCGTGGCGGACTGGTCTGACGACCAGATCTGGGCGCTGCGCCGCGGCGGTCATTCGCCGCGCAAGGTTTATACCGCGTTCAAGCGGGCGTCCGAGACGCTGGGCAAGCCGACCGTTCTGCTGGTCAAGACGGTCAAGGGGCTTGGCATGGGCGCGGCGGGCGAAGGGCAGAACATCACCCACCAGCAAAAGAAGATGACCACCGACCAGCTTCGGCACTTCCGCGACCGGTTCGACATTCCAGTGTCGGATGAGGAAGTGGCCGACGCGCCGTTGGTGGCGCTGAACGACGAGCAGCGCGCCTATCTCAAGGCACGCCGCGATGCCTTGGGTGGCCCGTTCCCGCAGCGACAATGGCGCGATGCGCCCAAGCTGGAGGTGCCGGGGCTGGAGGTGTTCGAGGCGCAGACAAAGGGCACCGGAGATCGCGAGATTTCGACCACGATGGCTTTCGTCCGGATCCTGACGACGCTGTTGCGCGACAAGAAGATGGGGCGCAACGTGGTGCCGATCGTGCCCGATGAGAGCCGCACCTTCGGGATGGAAGGGCTGTTCCGCTCGGTGGGGATCTACAACCCGCTGGGGCAGAACTACACGCCGCAGGATGCCGAACAGATGATGTTTTACCGCGAGAGCATCGACGGGCAGGTGCTGCAGGAAGGCATCAACGAAGCCGGCGCGATGTCGGACTGGATCGCGGCGGCCACCTCCTATTCCAACCACGGCGTGCCGATGGTGCCGTTCTACATTTATTATTCGATGTTCGGCTTCCAGCGGATCGGCGATCTGGCATGGGCGGCAGGCGACAGCCGGGCGCGCGGCTTCATGCTGGGCGGCACGGCGGGGCGCACCACATTGAACGGCGAAGGCTTGCAGCACGAGGACGGGCACAGCCATGTGCTGGCGGGCACGATCCCCAATTGCATCAGCTATGATCCGACTTTCAGCTACGAGGTGGCGGTTATCATCCAGCGCGGGTTGCAGCGGATGTATGTAGAGCAGGAGGATGTGTTCTTCTACCTCACGCTGATGAACGAGAACTACGTTCATCCCGACATGCCCGAGGGCGTCGAAGAGGGGATCCTCAAGGGGCTCTACCGGATGCGCAAGACCGCCCGGCCGGGGAAGAAGCATGTCAATCTCATGGGGTCCGGGACGATCCTGATGCAGGCCATGAAAGCGGCCGAGATGCTGAAGGCCGATTTCGGCGTCACGTCGGATATCTGGTCGGCCACGTCGATGAACGAACTGGCGCGCGACGGGCAGGATGCGCTGCGCCACAACAGGCTGAATCCGTTGGGCAAGGAGCGGGTGCCGTATGTGACGCAAGTGATGAAGGGCCTCAAGGGGCCGGTGATCTGCGCCACGGACTACATTAAGAGCTATTCCGAGCAGATCCGCGCCTTTGTGCCGGGGCGCTACACGGTGCTGGGCACCGACGGTTTTGGGCGCTCTGACAGCCGCGCCAATCTGCGGCGGTTCTTCGAAGTGGACGCGGCGCATATCGCGGCGGCGGCGATGACCGATCTGTGGCGCGACGGCGCGATCAGCGAGGCTGATCTGAAGAAAGCCTTGAAGAAATACGACATCGACGGCGCCAAGCCGAACCCGAGACTGGTGTAACCAGTCGGGTGTGATCGGGATAGAAAAAGAGGACAGATGATATGACAATAGACGTGCAAGTCCCTGATATCGGCGATTTTGAAGATGTGCCCGTGATCACGGTGCTGGTGGCCGTGGGCGACATGGTGGCCGCAGAGGATCCGCTGGTTGAGCTGGAGAGCGACAAGGCGACGATGGAAGTGCCCAGCCCGGCCGCAGGCAAGGTGGCCGAGATCAAGGTGAAGCCGGGTGACCGGGTGTCGCAGGGCGCGCTTTTGCTGGTGCTCGAAGGCGACGGGGCAGAGGCAGCACCGGCAAAGACAGAGGCTGCGGCCCCAGCCTCCGCACCGACAGCCCCGGCTGCACCGCCCGCCTCACAGGCAGACGCCGCGCCGATGACAGCTCCCGACTTTACCGGCATTCATGCCTCGCCGTCAGTGCGCGCCTTTGCCCGCAGCCTCGATGTCGATCTCAACGGGATCGCGGGCACGGGCCGCAAGGGCCGGATCCTGCGCGAGGACGTGACGGCATCGTTCAAATCTTCCGCAGCCCCTGCTGCGTCTGGGCCGGTGTCTGGCGGCATGGGCATCCCGCCGATCCCGGCGGTGGACTTCTCGAAATTCGGGCCCGTCGAGGATGTGGAGATGCCGCGCATCAAGAAGCTGAGCGGCCCGGCGCTGCACCGCTCTTGGCTCAACATCCCGCATGTGACCCATAATGAAGAGGCGGACATCACCGATCTCGACGCCTACCGGCGCGAGCTGGACGCGCAGGCCAAACAGGAGGGCTACCGCGTCACATTGCTGAGCTTCGTGGTCAAGGCCAGCGTCTCTGCGTTGAAAACCCATTGGGAGGTAAACAGCTCGATCCATCCCGATGGTGACAAGCTGATCAGGAAATCCTTCTACAACATTGGTTTTGCCGCAGATACCCCGAACGGGCTAATGGTGCCTGTGATCCGCGACGCCGACCGCAAAGGCATCGTGGAGATCAGCAAGGAATTGGGCGATCTCAGCGCCAAGGCGCGGGATGGCAAGCTCAAGGGCGACGATATGGCGGGGGCCACCTTCACCATCTCGTCGCTGGGCGGGATCGGCGGCACGTCGTTCACGCCGATCGTCAACGCGCCCGAGGTGGCAATTCTGGGCCTCACGCGATCGAAGATGGCGCCGGTCTGGGATGGCGAGGCATTCCAGCCGCGCAACATGCAGCCGTTGAGCCTCAGTTACGATCACCGCGCCATCGACGGTGCACTGGCGGCGCGGTTCTGCGCGACACTCAAATACTTGCTCGGCGATGTGCGCCGGCTGATGCTGTAAGGGGGCGCAGAAATGGATGTGAAAGTACCCGATATCGGCGATTTCAAGGATGTGCCGGTGATCACCGTGCTCGTCAGCGTGGGCGACACCGTCCGCGCCGAGGATCCGCTGATCGAGCTGGAGTCCGACAAGGCGACGATGGAAGTGCCCAGCCCGGCGGCGGGCAAGGTGACCGGGATCAAAGTGGCACCGGGCGACAAGGTCAACCAGGGCGACGTGATCATGATGCTGGAGGCGGCCGCGGGCGATGATGCCGACAAGGCGACGCAAGGGGCGGAAGAGGTCCCCGCCGCACCCAAATCCGTCGCCGCCAGCGGCACTGCGGCAGGCCGGGGCGATCTGCATGCCGCGCTGGTTGTGCTGGGTTCAGGGCCGGGCGGTTACACGGCCGCGTTCCGTGCCGCCGACCTGGGGCTGGACGTGATCCTGATCGAGAAATACCCGACGTTGGGTGGGGTCTGTCTCAACGTCGGTTGCATCCCGTCCAAGGCGCTGCTGCACGGCGCCAAGGTGATCACCGAGGCCGCCGAGATGGGGGGACACGGTATCAGCTTTGCTGCACCGACGGTCGATATCGACAAGTTGCGCGGCTGGAAGGATGGCATCGTGCGCCAACTGACCGGCGGGCTCGCCGGGCTGGCGAAGGCCCGCAAAGTGCAGGTCGTGACCGGCTATGGCAGCTTTACCGGGCCCAACATGATCGAGGTCGCGGGCGCGGAGGGCACCACCAGCAGCGTCAGTTTCGACCAGTGCATCATCGCTGCGGGGTCCGCGCCGGTAAAACTGCCGTTCATCCCGCATGACGACGCGCGGGTGATCGACAGCACCGGAGCGCTGGAGCTTGATGGCGTGCCCGAGCGCCTGCTGGTGCTGGGCGGCGGCATCATCGGGCTGGAGATGGCCTGTGTCTACGACGCGCTGGGAGCGCGCGTGACCGTTGTCGAGTTCATGGACCAGATCATCCCCGGCGCCGACAAGGACATCGTGAAACCCTTGATGAAGCGCATCGAGGCGCGCTACGAGGCGGTACTGACGAACACCAAGGTAACGGCGGTCGAGGCGAGGAAAAAGGGCCTCAGGGTCACGATGCAGGGCGATGGCGGCGAGAGCACCGACACGTTCGACAAAGTGCTGGTGGCGGTGGGCCGCCGGCCGAACGGCGCGGCGATCGGGGCCGAAAAGGCCGGCGTGGCCGTGGACGAGCGCGGCTTTATAGCGGTCGACCGCCAGCAGCGCACCGGCGTGCCGCATATCTTTGCCATCGGCGACGTGGTGGGCCAGCCGATGCTGGCGCACAAGGCGGTTCACGAGGGCAAGGTGGCGGCCGAGGTGGCGGCAGGACACAAGCGGTTCTTTGATGCAAAGGTGATCCCGTCAGTGGCCTATACTGACCCCGAAGTGGCGTGGGTCGGGCTGACCGAGACCGAGGCGAAGGCCCGCGGCATCAAGCTGGCGAAGGGCGTGTTCCCTTGGGCCGCCTCGGGCCGGGCGCTGAGCAACGGCCGTCCCGAGGGGATGACCAAGGTGCTATTCGATCCCGAAACCGACCGGGTGCTGGGCGCGGCCATCACCGGCACCGGCGCGGGCGAACTGATTGCCGAAGTGGCGTTGGCCATCGAGATGGGCGCCGATGCGATCGACTTGGGCCACACCATCCACCCACACCCGACGCTGAGCGAAACTGTCAACTTTGCCGCCGAGATGTACGAGGGCACCATCACTGATCTGATGCCCCCGAAAAAACGCGGCTGACCCCGCTCCAACGGCGCGCGCGCCCTTTGGGGGCGGCGGCCAGTTGGCGCGGCTTGTCAGGCGGTACCACCGAGGCTGGCAAGCCGCAGCGGGCCTCCGATTCTGCCGAAATGTCCGGTTTGTGATTGCCGTTGCACGCGCAATCCCCTTTTATGCCCGACAATTGCCCGGTGCGCGTCGACCCGGGAAAAAGAGAGCGCAAACATGACCCGACCCACCGACGAGACGGCGCAAGCGCCTTATCTCCGCCTTCGCTGGCGGGACGGGCGCGCGGAGGATGTCGCCGGGCAGTCGCGCTGGCAGTCGGACCCAGTGCTGCGCGATACTGGCGTCGGGCGGCTCTGGGCGCGGTGGGTCTGGGACGGGACGCGGCTGACGGCCGAGGTCGATCCGTTCGGTTTTTTCAACCTTTTTGTTTATGAAAAGGATGGCACGTTCGCGGTGTCTTCGTCACTGTTGGAACTGGTGGCGCAGGGCTGTGATACGACGCTTGACCACCGGGCGCTGGCGGTGTTCCACCGGATGGGCATTTTCATCCATGACGACACGCCGCTGGTTCATGTGCGGACCTTGCCGCCGGGCGCGCGGCTGACATGGCAGGCGGGTGAATTGCGTATCGAGGGCGGCGTGCCCGTGCCAAAGGCCCAGCAGATCAGCCGCGAGAGCGCGGTGGAGGGCATGACGGAGCATTTCCGCGCGGCGATGCGCCGCATTCTGGCGGGCTGGGACGGGCCGCTGACCCTGCCGCTCAGTGGTGGTCGGGATTCGCGCCATATCCTGCTGGAAATGCTGCATCAGGGTCGCCAGCCGGACGCCTGCG
>Ga0209344_10006084_pt1 | contig 10084 bp, 10 predicted proteins | sample Cruoilmetagenom6_FD_187293 | JGI IMG/M metagenome (GOLD analysis project Ga0209344, IMG submission 187293) | Oil polluted marine microbial communities from Coal Oil Point, Santa Barbara, California, USA - Santa Barbara Oil Seep Sample 6 (SPAdes)... | ecosystem: Environmental > Aquatic > Marine...
GTCAGAGTAACTACTTTTAAAAAGTGGCGTGAACCTTGTTTTGATAGGTTCACGCCTTATTATTTGTGCCGCTCCGGGCGCTCATTCAAACGACTTTTCCATATTAACGCGGCATGTTCGCGGCGTGGATTGTAAGACCCACTGATGCATTCGAAGATTACCAATTCAGCTGGCGGTGGGTGTGCCATGTCTTTCGGATATAAGGTTTAAAAATATAAACCATTGAAAATAAATCAAAAACATAATTGCACTGATTGGTTGACAATCAGTGAAGTAGTTCCTTAGCATTGTATAATCATTTAATAGTTCAAGAGGGTGTGAATAAATTGGGAAAAGATTTTACGTTTATGGCGGTTGCGGCTGTTATATTACTTGCCGGTTGCGAGGAGCTTGAACCGAAAGAAAAACCGGAACCAAGAACGCCGCCAGAGTATTTAGGTTGTAGGCTAGTCCCTTCTGAACTGAAAATTGCGGATGCTATCGTGAGATCGCCAGAGGATCACAGCGCATCTGAATATGGCTATTGGCATGACAGGCAAAAACGTCTGGTTGCACGGGCTTGGTATTGTAAAAAGTAATAAAGCTTTAATAGAGCATACTCTTTTGTAGTTTTACTTGCCGATGTAATGCATTTCTTCCGCTATCAAGAAATTAGTATGCGGAGTAAGCGCTTTTGCACGCGCAATTTTTTCCTATCGTTATTATTTTTTTGTTTTTGAACAGCTTTCCACGAAGCAATTGTGGATAGGTAAATATGGTAAATATGCATCAGCATGATTGATAAATGTGTCTAAAGTGTGCAATAAAATTGACACTAAGGTACTAATATGTTCCTAAGTATACTTGAGGAGAGCGGTGTAAATATATGGCATCGAACGATTATTTACGTTTCAAGGGCAAATATCCCAATTGGAAGGTAATACTTATAAAGGCACTAGTTGGACTAAAATATGTCCACCAATAAAATAAAGTGCATGTAAGGTAGTTGGTTTTTGATGCCCCGTTCTGGAGGCGTACGAATGATAGTGAGTAAAGTCAGTACCAGTAAAGTTTTAAAACTTTCAGTACATAAGAAAAAATCCAACAAGACTGTCTTGATTACAGGGGGCGCCGGCTTTCTGGGATCTCAATTATGTGAAAGAAAGCTCAAAAAAGGCTATAATGTAATTTGCCTGGACAGCCTTTTGTCTGGGCGTATGTCTAACATTGCTGAATTCCTCGGGAATAAAAGCTTCAAGTTTGTCAAACATGATGTGATTGAGCCTTATAGTTTCGATGGGCCTGTTGATGAAATTTACAATATGGCTTGTGCAGCTTCGCCGCCTAAATATCAAAAATACCCAATTCACACATTAAAAACAAATGTCATGGGCGCGATGAACGCCTTGGAATTGGCACGTAAAAAGGGTGCACGTATTTTTCAGGCTTCTACATCTGAAATTTATGGTGATCCATTGATCAGCCCGCAATCCGAAGATTACAACGGTAACGTTAATACGCATGGGCCCCGTTCTTGTTATGATGAAGGTAAACGTGCGGCAGAAACCCTATTCCATGATTATCACAATGCTTATGGCGTTGATATTAGGGTCGCGCGTATTTTCAATACTTACGGCCCGAATATGGATCCCGAAGACGGGCGCGTTGTTTCAAATTTTATCGTACAAGCGCTACAAAATAATGACATCACAATCTACGGGAATGGCAATCAAACCAGATCCTTTTGTTATGTTGATGATTTATTAAACGGTATTGAGGCATTGATGGCTTTATCCGAAGCTAACCCATCACCAGTGAACATAGGCAACCCTGTTGAGTTTACAATGCGCGAACTTGCCCAAAAGGTGTTAATTGAGACCGGTTCAAGATCGAAGATCATTCATATGGATCTGCCCGTGGATGATCCAAAACAACGTAAACCAGATATCTCATTAGCAAAAAGCTTGTTGGGTTGGTCGCCAGAAGTCTCTTTGCAGCAAGGTTTGAAAAAAACCATTCCGTATTTTGCTTCTGAAATTAGCAATCAGTTGCAAAAAGATGCATTAACACTGCCATGATTATGGGGCTTCAATACTTGTTACGGGCGGTGCTGGATTTATTGGTAACCACACCTGTAAGACTATTGCTAACGCAGGGTTCAAGCCAATGTGCATTGGTTCCGGTCTCAGGGGGGCAATTGCCGCGCGTAGGGCTGAAAGTGAATATGCGCTCTCAATCGAGTACACCTTTAAATGAAATAATGAAAACTATTTAAATAATAGGAGACCAATATGACCGAAGTTAATTTAGCTAAATCTGCTCGCCGTTTGGCAATGGGCTTAACAATCACGGGGTTTGTATTATTGGGACAAACTTCCTTTGCGACACCACCGGGAAGCACCCCTTTTGGTGTTTATGATCCGGGTGGTGAATTTATAGATGACAGCCAAGTTCAGATCGAGCATCTGTTCTTACCATGGGAAGATGTAGCGTTGGATAGCCTTTACGACGCGGATGAATATGCATCAGATCGTGGCCGATCGCTGTTGGTCACTATCGAGCCCTGGACATGGACAAGGGATGCCCGCAATACACCTGAATTTCTTATCAATGGTATCCAAACGGGCGCTTATGATAAAAATATGCGGTCTATTTGCACTATATTGAATGATCTTAAGAGCCCAATTACCGTTCGGTGGGCGCAGGAGATGGAAGAGAAAAAAGGGCAGTTTATCTGGTCTAATTGGGAACCGACTGTCTACATTAATGCATATAAAAGAGTAATTGATGTTTGTCGTAGTGAAGCGCCGGATATAAAAGTGATGTGGTCGCCATTGGGAAATGCGGACGCAGAGAATTATTACCCAGGTGATGACTACGTTGACACCATTGGTTTGTCTGTTTTTGGACTTCAAGCTTATGATGAATTTACTACGGGAAAAGAGCAAAGCTTTCAGGATATCTTTGGCCAAAGATATGCGAACGTGGAAAAGTTTTGTAAACCAATTATTGTAGCAGAGCTTGGGTTTGTAGGGGACGCAAGCTACGTTCAGAATTGGCAAAATTCTGTCGGCCAAAACTATGCTGAATATCAATACCTAAAGGGCATTGTTTATTTTAATCAGAAAGAGGTTCATCCTTGGCCTGGAAATTTTGGTAAACCTGACTGGCGCATCTCTAAGCGTGTCGTCGAATAAAACCAAAGTATGTGTCCATGATATTTTAATTTAGCTTCGTATTAAGGATCGTGAATCAAAAATTTGCGATTTACGCGAATTGTAATTCAGAAGCTGTTTGTTAAGTACGACCCTGAATTTGAGTTTTTTCACCATTAAGCACTTGATTGTGCTTAATGGTGAAAGATGTATTGTTTCAAAAATATTGCATAAATGAAGGTTATTTTACCCAATTTTTTGTTTAATTAGATTTGTGTGCGCAGATTCGCGCGCAAATTGTGATCTGTCACAAAAAAGTCCAAGTTACTTATTAAGTATGATAAGCACAAAAGTAACAAAAAAATGGTTACAAGAGGCAAGGGCAAAAAATGTACATAAACAAGAAGAATATCCAGCAACAGCTGGTACGAACTAATCATAAAATAACCAATAGTGTAAAAGTATCGGTTATGTTGGCAATTTTAGTCGCAGCACCGGCATTTTCAAACCCGCAGTCAAAAGCAGAAACCACAAGGCTTAGGTCTCAAAATATTTTGGTCGTCAGCAATAACTTTAACCAACAGTTTGGAGAAACTTCCTATACATGTTCTCCAGCAGGGTTTGGAAAAAAATCTAGGTGTTACTAAAAAGTAAGTTGGTTGGATGTTTGGGATTTTATTGCGTAAGATCGCCCTAACTAGGGCGATCTTTGAGATATATTTAAGTGTTTGAGTTCAGCGAAATGTACCGTTAAAATAGCTAGCTACTCTACTGCACCTGATCTGGTCGCGATACCGAATATCGACCCCAGAATTCCAAAGATCGTGTTCACTGAAGTAAGTGGCGACTCGGTGACCAATACGGTGTCACTTGAATTGATTGCAAAGCGTCCAGCGCTGAACAGCCCATCGGACGATGTCAGATCAATCACGAAAACCGAACGTGAATTGCTTGGGCCAGATCCGTTGCTTCGAATGGCATTAGTCGAATATTCACGTAATACCAATATACCTTTCGGGTCGGCGCGATTGTCACTGATGCCACCGACCAATGACATAGCGTCAAGGGCAGAAATATTGTCATTTTCAAAATAGACTAATTGTTCTTTTGAAACAGCCCCCAGAGATCTGAAAAAACGTTCATCATTTTCCACTATAACCTTGTCGCCGCCTTTTAGAATGCTGTCTAGGGCAGGGTTCTTATAGATCCGTTCAAGTGAAGATGTGTATGTGCGTCCTGCCCTGATAATCCGGACATGTGGGTTGCGCAGGCTGGGTGAAGCGCCGCCGCCCTGACTGATCAGATTAAGAACGGTGAAATGTGGTTCTACAATTGGGTAGTTTCCTGGGTTGGCAACACCTCCGACAAGGCTGACGGAACGTTTCATACCCGCTATGGTAGACAGTTGAACCTGTGCCGAAGGAATAATCGCTTCCATCTTGCTTTGAACTTTACGGCGGGCGGCTTCTTCGCTGAGCCCTGTAATTTTAATCTGTTCCACATAGGGGACAAAGATTGTTCCCTCTGGTGATACGGAAACGTTATTGATCTCGATAGCATTTTGTTCCGAAGAGGTCAGTAGTGAGTTTTCTTCACTTTCCCAAATGACAAGATTGACGATATCGCCTGATTCAATCGTCGATACTTCGCCAACGTGTTTATGATCCAACCAACGACCTGATCCCAACGCGCCGGTTTTGGGCCAGCTCGAGACAATCGGCAAAAAGGATTTAGTGACTTGGTAGACTGCAAGTTCTGTATTGGGGGTTTTGGATTTCTTAAGAATTTCGTATTGCAATGCTGCACCGCGCGGTAGGCTGCACGCTGTGAATGTGAACAAAATTATAAAAACACTGAGCAGTGACAGTAGCTGCCTTGGCATGCGATATTTCCCCTAGTATGATTTTGAAACCTGAAAGTTTCATATGCGAGCACGGCACACAATATTGAGTAAATAGTGGAGGTCAACCACTTCTATAACGGTTTAATAGGCCAAACAGACGTTTTCCTACACGGGGAAAAACATAGGTGAAGGTTTGCAGGTAAATCTGGCCTTCAAGGCCAAACCTTTGATTCCGAACATACTCCAAATCCCATTTCAGTTTAAGTCGAGCGCCCACATCGCAGTCAGTGTATCCGCAACGGATTTGCGCCATTCCTGAAATTCCCGGGCGTACAGTTTGACGTAATGAATAACTTTGAATGTTTTGTGCGTAATTTCTAAAAAATTTGAGTTGTTCAGGGCGTGGGCCGATTAGGCTCATGTTTCCTATCAAAACATTTATGATCTGGGGAAGCTCATCTATATGGATATCACGCATGAATTTACCTAAGGGTGTGATCCGGGAACATTCTTCGGTTGCAAACTTTGCATCGTCACATCTACCTTGCATTGTTCGAAGCTTGTAAATACGAAAAATGATACCGTTTTTTCCAACGCGTTCTTGTGTGAAAAATAGCTTACCTGGGTTCAAGAATGGATTCAAAATAAGCGCTATTACACAAACTGCAATAACAATAGGTAATATTATCAATGAGGTAAAAATATCAAGCGAACGTTTGAAACACAAAAAAACTTCAGAGGGTTGCGTTGTTTCCCCGCAAAAATGGGTATCAATTAAAAATTCGTCAACGGCGGTATCACGTGGCACCTTAATTTCCTTTCACTCATAACGCTTGCTCAAAATGAGGGCCTAAATCTTAAATTACGAACTTTCGTGATTTGATGGCGTTGAAACTAGCAGATGAGCAAAAATATCAGCTTGTTTGTGGATAAGCTAGTGTTTCCTGTCGTTTAATTGGATATTGGAGTGAATCAGTTGTCAATTTGCATAAAGTTTAAGCCTTATATGTAAAATAACAACCCTATTTGCTTTGGTGGTATTGATATTTATTGGGGGATAAGAATATCAGCATCGCTGTGGATGTAAATAAATAATCAAGTTATTCTCGGCCCCATACTTTAGTCGCGATAAGTGCTGCTTCGACTCGGTTTTTCACGCCCAATTTTTTCATGATTGATGTCATATAGTGTTTTACGGTTCTTTCTTGTAGATGCAACTTTTCGGAAACCTCCTTGTTGCTTAATCCCTTTGAAATGTAGCGCAAAACGGTTTCTTCGCGAGATGTCAACTTGCTGAATTGTTGGTTCTCCAGCGCAAAACCTTTTGTCTGATGTGTTGCTGATAAAACATTTACGGCTAAAGCAGGCGAAATATACGGATTTCCTTCAACAACTTGGGTAAGGGCTGTGCGTAAATGAGCAGCAGAAGTGCCTTTAAGAACATACCCCAAAGCCCCTTCCTGTAGGGCCATGGTGACGTCATGATCGTCCTCAGATACGGTTAGCATTGCAATATAGGGCGCATTTTCCAGCTTCTTAATTTCACGCACTGCATAAAGCCCGCCATCTGGCATCGAGATATCTAGTAAGGCCAAATCTGGTTTATGTTTATCCACAAGGTCAATTGCTTCTTGGGCAGTTCCCCCTGAACCTACAACTTTGAACTCTCCGGTTTCTTCAAGACTACGGATTAGGCCTTCCCTGAAAATGGGATGATCATCTGCCAATACAACTTTATACGTCATAGATACTAACCTTTCTGAAAGGGTAATGTGAGCGTCAGTCTCGTTCCCGTGCCATTTGAGTTCTGAATATCGACATTGCCAGCAATACTTTCCGCCCGATCTTTTAGTCCGATAAGGCCTTGCCCTCCATCCTCTCTTAACGTGAGAGCCTCCTTTACATTAAATCCCGGACCGTTATCAGAAATGGTAACTACAAAACTGTCATTTACAATTTGGTAATTTACTTTAGCTTCCGAAGAAGGCGCGTGTTTCAAAGCATTCGATAAGCCTTCTTGAATGAAACGGTATACACACAATTTAGCTGAGTATCCTAGCCCGCAATGTTTCTGTTTGAGTATCTTTTTGGGTATATTAATAGACTGATGGTTGTGTTTATTATGATCGCTGATCGCTCTTTTGATGATGGAAAAAACATCAAGATTATCCAGATCCGGCACTGCCAAACCGCGCGATATGGTGCGTATTTCAGTCAAAGCCGTGTTTAATGCATGTTTTATATCCTCCGCATCCGCCGTTCCTTCCTTAGATTTTGGAAGGACCGTTTCCAGACGTAGGGCCGCAAGTGAGATATACTGGGCAGGGCCATCATGTAACTCGGAGCCAATTTGTCTTAACGCTCGATCAGATTGGGCCGTTGCACGGCTGGATGCATCGATTACGCGTTGTTTTAGGAATTCGTTTTGTTTAGCAATTATTTGGCTTGATTTAAGTTGCTTTACCAGCATTTTTTGTTGTTGTTGGATTGTGCTATCGCCAGCATGAACTATTTTAAACAATAATATGCCACTGATTGAAAAAGAGAGACCGACAACCATCCAGCTGGACCATCTTGCCCGTACAAGCGCAACCTCAAGTTCATCTGCACGTTCATAAAATTCCACAACAGCTATAATTTGGCCCGTCCAAAACTCTGTTATTGGGCTGTACACTTCCAAAAGTGGAAACCCAAGTGAGGCCTCGTGTACATTTTCCTCCCCAGTTAAGCTTTCGAAAGAAGCTGAAATATTCCCTTCCCAAGCGTTAATCAGGTTTTCAGAAGGCGTGAAAGTTTTGCCCTCTATGTCTTCGTTAGATGCATAAATAACCTGGCCATTTTTCTTCCAAATCTTCACGGATACAACACGTTCACCCACAGAGGTTCCGTTGAAGATTTTTGAAAGTTCCATACGTACATCATCGGTAAGCTTGTCTGAAGAAGCTAACTCCTGACTAAGGGGGGCGATGAAACTTTCCATATACAGTGCAACAGTCGCAGCTGAATTATGTACCACAGCATCTTCAATTCGTTTTGATACCCAGCTTCCTATAAAGAGCATGGCCAATAACATGACGATACCCCCGGCAAAAAGGTATTTTTTGGATAGAGATAGATTTTCCCACAATAGTTTGTATTGAGTCTTCATAACCTTCTTTAACCTTAGCAACATGTGATCTTGGTAGTCTTAGTGTTTACTTGTATACTATTGCATCCAGTTTTACGAATGAACGCCTTTATCGTTTCCTTTTTCCTTTCACGCACTTATCGGCAAGCGCTTAACATATTTCGCCCTTTCTCGTGTAAATGAAATAACTTGGTTTTTCTATATGTCCGTCGTCAGATAAATTGGGACACTTGAGCTTGCAATTTTACGGAGGCTCTGGTTCTGTTTGATGCTTTGATTATGCCTCTTTTCTAAAGTGTTGCAAGCATCGTTGATCATTGACTGACAGATGAATGCGTAGCAATCATCGAGAAGTTGATGGTTTTCCGTTTGATCTTTTCCCTTTCTCTGATGATGTTCTTACCGCGCCCGAAGTAGACGTCTGAATAGCCCCGAACTATGTTTGAGAAAATTTATTTAAACTACCCAGATGTGGATGAATGTGAACCAGCCTGTGCGAAAAGGGCAAGCTTTACGCCTTTGCCTTCAAGGTGGAGAAGTACGGCGTATAGCATTATCAAGATACCTAACATTTCCAAGGCTTCCTCGGCCGTTGCAACTATTAGATATGACGTATTCATGTAGCTTTCGTCAGCCATGTAGGCGCCAACAACTTCTAGACCCAAACCGCCGGATATGAATACGACACCAGCTATGATAAAAAGCACTCTCGTACGGGTCGGCAGTGAAAGGATCCACCGTAAATAGACGATGGCAATAACAAGGACAATTATAATTCCTGGAATAATCCACGCGAAATGGGCACTGTTTGTACCCGGTATAACATAGTCTATCATTCCGGCTCGCCAAAGCCCATGCATATCCGTGGCCTCATCGAGCGACATATAAGTAAAAATCGCACATAATCCCCACCATGCGGTGGAAGATTCAAATCGCGTATGCTCAGTGTAGGCCGCTATTGCAAGAACAACGGCCACCATGAATATCTGCACCACCGAGAACCAAGTCGGGATATTGGACTCTTTACTGAGATCAAACAGATAACCGTGGTAGTTGATTGGCGACGTCAGAATGCCGCAAGCCTGCGTTTTCCAACAGATTTGGACACCTGAGTGAGTAATAATTAGAAGAAAAATTATTGCAGCCAAACCGCAGAAAATACGAAAAGGTGGAATACTCATGACAGTATAGTTGTTACCTGATCGCATCATTGTTCCCCTAGATTGTATCTTATATTTTAGAGTTCTTTATGAATAATAACACCATATTAGGCTAAGACGAATATAAAGCTCGGCAATGCGTGATTAATTTCAAAATAAAAGAACTATGCCACCAACAAATTCCCTTATTTTCATAATAATACTCCAGTTTTAGAGCAAATAGAAAATCTGTAGTGTTTTCTTCTGACCTCACTGAAAGACATATTCATCGCCATTTAGTCGATAAATACGGGGTAATGCCCTATTTTAATGGGTTCCAGTTGCAGAATTACGCGGTCATTTTAGCTTCATAACGGGTGTGATCCCGCCGATGGCATCTTAGACACAAGCGACTTTGCCGTTGATGTAAAAGGTCTGCCGTTTACATTATCCGGTTCCGGTTAAATCGAATATCTCTTCAGGGAAATATTTGTGAAGCCGTACATCCGCTGAGCGGGCATGGCCTTCCATACCTTCAAGCCGTGCGATGCGCGCGGTAACCTCGGCGACGGGTTTGGCACCTTCGCGGGTCGCGCGCTGCCACGTGACGATCTTCATATACTTATGGACCGACAAACCGCCTGTGTATTTGGCCGATTGGGATGTGGGCAGGACATGGTTCGTACCGGAGGCCTTATCACCAAAGGCCACGGTTGTTTCTTCCCCCAGGAAAAGAGAGCCGTAACATTGCAACCGATCTAGCCACCAAGACAAATCCTGTGCTTGAACGGTTAAGTGTTCAGGGGCGTATTCATCCGAGGTTGCCGCCATTTCCTCGCGA
>Ga0209344_10006086_pt1 | contig 10081 bp, 7 predicted proteins | sample Cruoilmetagenom6_FD_187293 | JGI IMG/M metagenome (GOLD analysis project Ga0209344, IMG submission 187293) | Oil polluted marine microbial communities from Coal Oil Point, Santa Barbara, California, USA - Santa Barbara Oil Seep Sample 6 (SPAdes)... | ecosystem: Environmental > Aquatic > Marine >...
TTATAACAGCAAATACAGATGCTTCCAAAGAAGCGAAACATAACGTAAAAATTAACGATAAGAATTATGAGTGGTCGGGTTCTTATTATTTCAAATAAAAAAACAAATCAAGTGTCATACAGAGCATAGCCAACGTGGACATCAAAAATATAAAAACCAATAAAAATAAAAATTATGAAAAGATTTAGCGAAAAGTACGTCATCACAAAAGACATGGAATGGGAAGTTCTTGGAGGCGGAGTATCCAGAAAGTTTTTAGGTTACGATAACCAAATCATGATGGTAAGAGTGAAGTTTGACAAAGGTGCATTAGGTGCTCCACATCAACATTTTCATACACAAGCAACTTACTGTGTTTCTGGTAAATTTGAATTTGAAATTGACGGAGAAAAGAAAATTGTAGAAGCAGGAGATGGTGTATATATTGAGCCTAATTTATTACATAGTGCTGTTTGTTTGGAAGAAGGAGAACTAATTGACACATTTAGTCCTGTAAGAGAAGATTTTTTAAGTGGTGATGCAGTATCTTATTTTACAGATAAATAATCATATATAATAAAAGTGCTACGCATTACGAGAGATTAAAAATAGTTTTGTTTGAATAGGGAGATTCCACACACATCCCAGCTCTCGTAGTGCATAGAACAACTTGCTATAAAGAAGTAAGTTCTAAAAAAAGCTTTAGTCCTATGCGTGAGGAACTTATGCAATCGCATTAAAATTCTTACGCTCGAAGCAAATCTTTGCTATTTTAACCCTAACATATACTCAATTACCATATAAAATCCACGAAAACGTTGTAATTAACAAAATTTTATATATATTTGGTAAACCAATCTGGTAAACCAATTATTTTTACTGGATTAAAACCAAAAAAAAAGGACAGGTTTTAAAGCCTACCCTTTTTTATAAAACTTCTTCGACGGAAGTAATTATGTAATAAAACATAACATTACAAAAGTAACAAACATATTGATACTTGCCTAATAATTGTGTTTTTAGTAAAACAAATTAATTAACTAAAACTTAAAAATTAATTATGAATTTAAAAGCTAAGTCGGCATTATTTGCAATACTCTTTATGTGCATTTCTGCCTTTGCCCAAGAAAATCTAACAGTAAAAGGGCTCGTGGTAGATGCTAATGACAACATGCCTTTACCTAGTGTAAATGTTATTATAGTAGGCACTAGTACAGGTACAAGTACTGATTTTGATGGTAACTATCAAATACAAGTAAAAAAAGGGGATGTTATACAGTTCTCTTATATAGGTTATATCTCACAAACTGTAATTATTGATAATCAAACGACAATCGACATGTCTTTAGCAGCAGATGCTAATAACTTAGATGAGGTTGTTGTAATTGGTTATGGTACACAAAAGAAAAGTCACTTAACAGGATCTATATCTAAAGTAGTAAATGAAGATTTAGACCAAATAGCTGTATCTCGTGTAGATGATGCTTTAGTTGGTCAAGTATCTGGTGTAAACATTGCGGCTACAGAAGGTGAAGCTGGTTCTGCGCCAACCATTACTATTCGTGGTGCTGGTTCCATTACAGGTAACTCTACTCCTTTAATAGTTGTAGATGGTTTAGTAGTAGATGATGACTATTTAGGATCGTTAGATATGAATGATGTAAAATCTTTTGAAGTACTAAAAGATGCTGCATCTTCTTCTATTTATGGATCTCGTGGAGCTAATGGTATTATTATGATTACTACTAAAGATGGTAAGGAAGGTCCTACCAAATTTAGCTATAATACTTTTACAGGATTTAAAGAAGCTAGACATAGTGATGCATACACTTTCACGGTAAAAGAAACTGCTGAAAGAGAATTAGCAGCAACTGGAATGCTTTCCGATAGAACAAAATTCAAGCAATTATTAGGAGATAATACAAACTGGCAAGATGTTATTTTTGATGGTGGTGTTATTTCAAGTCATTCTTTCGCCGCAAGAGGTGGTAGTAAAAGAACAAAATTTAGTACAGCAATAAACTATGTACATGATGAAGGTGTTTTATTAACAGATGACTATAAAAAATACAGTCTTAAATTAAAAGTAGACACTAAATTAAGTGATAAATTATCTTTTGGAGTGAACCTATCACCTTCTATCACAAATAGAAGAAGATTTGATGGATCTACACATGATATCTTACGTCAACCATCTTGGTTACCAGTATATGTTACTGCAGACAACATTCAATATGTAAACCGTTTAAGAGATGGTGGTGCTTATGCAGATGTACAAATTGGGGATTATGCGCAACAACGTATGTTTGATAATTTTGATTTAGATTCAGGAACTACACTGGCAAGTGGTGGTACAAGTATTAGTAATACGTCTAACACAAATCCTGCTGCAAAAATTTTAGAACGCGATCGTACAGATGATAAATTCAAACTTTTTGGAAGTATTTATGGTAAATATGATATTACCGATGCATTAAGCTTTAAATCTACACTTGGAGGAGATTTACAAAACACACAACAACGTAGATGGCAAGGTGTACTATCTAGTAGAAATGGAGCAGATGCCGCGCAATTAGATGTATTTAATGAACAGCGTATACACATGTCTACAGACAACTATTTTTCTTACGACAAAAACTTTGGTAAGCATGATGTTTCTGCTATTCTTGGTTTTGCTGCAGAAAAATGGGATTTTAGCAATGACGGACAATCGGCAAATGGATATACTTCAGATAAACTACAAACGATATCTGCTGGAACAACTATAATAGATTTCGAATCTGAAGAATACGAAAAAGCATTAATCGGATTTTTTGCTAGAGCTAATTATGCTTTCGATAATAAATACTTAGTATCAGCTAGTTTTAGACGTGATGGTAGTTCTATTTTTGGTGATAATTCTAAATACGGAAACTTCCCTGCTTTTTCTGTTGGATGGATACTTAGTAATGAAAGCTTCTTAGAAGACAGTAATATTGTTAGTAAATTAAAATTACGTGCGAGTTATGGTTTCACTGGTAATGATGCTTTAGATACAAATAATAATCAAATTGACCATTACCCATCTCTTTCTTTACTGGATACATCTACAGCAGTAGTAAATGGTAGTGCAATTAACGGGTACAACCCTTTAAATATAGCCAATGAAGATTTACAATGGGAACGTTTAAAAGAATTTAACCCAGGTATTGACTTTGGTTTTTTCAACAATATAATCTCTGGTTCTTTTGATTATTATGAAAGAACAAGTGATCAATTATTATTAAACAACCCTATATCTTCTACAACTGGTTTTAATGAAGCTCTAGTAAACCTTGGTGAAGTTAAGAATAGTGGTATGGAATTTGAATTACGTTCTCGTAATTATTCAAGAGAGAATTTTTCTTGGAACACAACTTTAATAGCATCTAAAAACGAAAATGAATTAATTGACTTTGCAGAATCTAACGGTCAAATTCAAAATGTAGATGAAAAAAGAGCTGCAGAATGGATTAACCTACAAGGTAATCCTATCTCCTCTTTTTACGGTTGGGTTGTAGATGAAGAAATTCCTTTAGAATTCATTTCAAATCCTTACCATCCAATTGGAGGTCAAGCGCAAGATGTATATGTAAAAGATTTAAATGGTGATGGAATAATTGATGATGATGATAAAACAATTTTAGGAAATCCTTACCCAGACTTAGTTTGGAGTTTATCTAATGACTTTCAAATTTACGGTTTCGATGTATCTTTCATGTTTCAAGGAAGTCACGGAGCAGAAGTTCGTAATATGGCAGATCAATATATTTTTAATCACTTTAATTCTTCTCAAGATTATGTTTCTACAACACCTAATCAAGGATTTATTAAAGAAAAAATATTCACAAATTCTATTATACAAGATGCTTCTTATGTAGCATTAAGAACAATAAGTATTGGTTACACTTTACCAGATAGTTTAATTTCTAAATTAAAACTAAGTAAACTTAGATTATATGCAACAGGTCAAAACCTTATGTACTTTACTGCAGATAACTATACAGGTTTTAATCCAGAATCTATTTATCATACTTCTGGTACACAATTATCTACAACATATGGATACCAAAGAGGTGGTTCTCCAATAAATCAAACAATATCAGTAGGCTTAAATGTTCAATTTTAATATAATAAAAATGAAAAACATAACAAAACACATTAAAAAGCTTAATTTATTCATACTAGCCGTAACACTATTTTCATGCGGTGAAGATTTTTTAAGCCCAGCACCAACATCTGTATTAATTGCAGATACTTACTTTGAATCTGAAGCTGATTTAGAAGCAGCTCTTGTAAATATGTACGATGGAATACAAGGTGTAAACTCTACAAGCAATGGCGATAACCATGCATTACAAGTAGAGTTTTATCTAACCGAAATGCGTAGCGACAATACCCGAACTAAAAGTAGTGAAGGAGAAGCTGCCCAATTTGAAAACTATAGTGTTGTAGCAACTAACGGAATTGTAAGTGACTACTACAGAAGTTTTTATAATGTAATTTTTAGAGCAAACACTGTTTTAGCACATTTAGATATTGCAACAGATGCAAATCGTGCAAAAATTGAAGGAGAAGCAAAGTTTGTTCGTGCTTATGCATATTTTAACTTAGTACGTTTATATGGAGACATTCCTTTAATAGATAAAGTTCTTGAAATTACAGATCCAGAATACAATTCAATAGCGTATACCAGAATAGCAAAAGCAACTGTTTACGAATTAATTGAAAGTGATTTATTAACAGCCATTGATGGTTTAGATAACACCTATGTATCTCGTGCTTCTTTAGCTGCTGCACAGACATTACTTGCTAAAGTATATTTAACACTTGGTACTAATTATTTAGACGCACAACTTTTATGCGAAGCAGTAATGGGAAGTGGTTTTACATTAGAACCAAACTTTAAAGATGTATTTTATACAGAATTAAATAATGAATTAATCTTTTCTATAGGATATATAGGAGATTCTTCTCAAGATAGTCAAAACTTTTCTGCAGAGTGGTTAAACGCTGTTGGTAGAACAAGTGGTGTAAACTATACTACAGAGGATGTAAGAACGGTAATAGATGCTTTAGGAGGAGATAGAAAACCGTATTCTTATCGCGTAGATACAGAACAACCATCCCAATTTCAAGTTGCAAAATACATACCTGATGGAGATACTACTTTAGATATAGCACCAACATCTACAGATCCTACTTCTGCTGGAAATGACTGGATTGTTTTACGTTATGCAGATGTACTTTTAATGCATGTAGAAGCAATTATGGCAGGAACTAGTAGTACTTCGGTACAAGCAGCCCTAGACTCTTTCGAGCTTGTAAGATTAAGAGCAGGTTTACTTGCTGATGATGACAATAATATTACAAAACAGGAATTATTAGACGAAAGACGCGTAGAATTAGCTTTCGAAAATCAAAGATTTTTTGATTTAGTTAGATTCAACGAAGCACAAAATGTGTTATCTGCTTTTTCTACAGCTACAGGAGGAAACTTTAATGCTTCTGATCTTTTATTACCAATTCCACAAAGAGAAATTAACTTAAGTAACGGTCTTTTATCACAAAACCCTGGTTACTAATTAAAATACAAAAACAATGAAAAAACAATTAAAAAATAGTTTTTGGGTTATCGTTGCAATGGCAACCATGACCTTAATTAATAGCTGTGACGATTTTGAACAATTCGAACCGATTGGTGAAAATTCTATAGAAGATGCAACACCTCCAAATGCTTTCTTTTCTTATTCGCAAGGACAAGGTGTAGGAGATGCTTGGAAAGGTTACACATTTGCCAATGCTTCAACAAGTGCTACCACTTACGCTTGGGATTTTGGTAATGGAGAAACATCGACAGATGTAGATGGCGCTACTGTTTATTCAGGTGAAGGTACATATACTGTTTCTTTAACTGCTTCAGATGATTTAGGAGTAGTAAGTACGTATTCAGAAACATTGGAAGTTATAGAGCCGGAAGAGCCTTTAGTTGCAAACCCAACTCTAATCAACGCCGATTTTGATAAACTTCCAAAAAATAATGGAAATTCAAGTGACTGTGCATGTTCTGGATGGGATAATGATGACATAGGAGAACAAGGAGAATCTAGTTCTGGTAATGGTGGTTCAGATAACGTTCTTAAATTTGATAATAACGAACCAGATCATATCTATCAAGAGTTTGAAGTTACTCCAAACGCAGAGTATTCTATAGCGATAGTTACCTCTTTTAAAGGCTTAGAAAACAATACACCTCCAATGGATAGTATGCTTGAAGTACGCGTTTTATCTGGAGCAGGATACGTTAGTGGGTATACGCCAATTTATTATGCTACTGCTACAGAATATCCAAGTTCTGGTTATGGTTATACCACCGTTGCGCAAGTAGAAGATACTACAAACAATATTTTAACAGAAACAATAGTGAACCCTGGTAACGACAATTATAATACGACTACATATACATTTAATGTAGGAGCTAATAATAGTGTCGCTCTTTTTGTAAGAGGTATGGGTGGAGCTGCTGGAGGTGCATACGGATATAACAGTGGTGATGAAGAGATTCGTGCTGATTCTGTAACAATTACAGCACTTAACTAATTATAAATAAATTTAAAAACGGAATCAAATGCGTATAAAACTTAAATTAATAGCATTATTCGTATTTGCTTCCGTTTTAAATGGAAATTGCCAATCTAATAAAGCAGTTACAGAAGCCAAAGTAGAATCTAAAAAGAAGAAGAAAAAAAAGAAAAAGTATAAACTTCCCGAAATAGATTTAACGCATTGGTCATTAACAATTCCGGATGGAGAAAACGGTAAAGCAAAAAGCTTTAAAGGAAAAGATGTTGTTACTAATTATGCAACAAATAAAGAAATCAAACCCTTTATGTATAATGACTCTACAAAAGGAGCATTAGTATTTTATGCATACCCTAGCAAAGCAACTACCGCTAATACCAAATACTCTAGATCAGAGCTAAGAGAGCAAATGATTACTGGAAATAATAATGTTAACTGGACCTTTAAACAGGGTGCTTACATGAAAGGTAAATTAGCAATGGATGAAGTAACTCGTGATAGTGAAGGTAAATACCATAGAGTAATTATCATGCAAATACATGGAAGACTTACAGATGAGCAAAGAGATTTAATTGGTCAAAAAGATAATAATGCACCTCCAATGTTAAAAATATATTGGGATAAAGGTAAAGTTAGAGTAAAAACTAAAGTGCTTAAAGATTTAAATGCTACAGAAGAAGAAATGTTACATGAAGATGCTTGGGGAGATGATGATGGTTTTAATTTTGAACAAGAAGTAGGATTTAAAAAATTCACTCTAGAAGTAGAAATATCAGATGGTAAAATGGTTATCATTTTAAACAAAAACGAATATAAAGTGTATGAAAATATACACATGAAAAAATGGGGAGTATTTGAAAACTACTTTAAAGCAGGAAACTATTTTCAAAGTAGAGATGAAGGTGCTTTTGCTAAAGTTAGATATTATGATTTAGAAGTCACACATTAAAAATATTTTGATTAGTCTTATTGTGATTTAGTTAGACTTAAAGGTCTTGTATTAGGCCTTAAAGTTTAACTTATTTTTTAAAAAAACTTCTATTAGATTTTTACTAAATTTACCCATAAAGAATAGTAATTAAACATTAATTTATGAAAGTAGAGATACTTACCAAAACTGAAAATTTTAATGTGCAAAAGCATATTATTGCCAGCATCCGTGATTTAATAAATTTAAAAAATCTAGAGCCTGGTGATAAACTACCAGCCGAAAGAGTGCTTTCAGAAAAATTTAATGTATCCAGAAGTAACTTAAGAGAAGCTATTCAAAAACTAGAATTCTACGGGTTATTAAAATCGATTCCGCAAAGCGGAACCTTTGTAGCAAACATTGGTGTTATTGCTTTGAATGGTATGATTAAAGATATCTTGAGATTAGAGGATCCAGATTTCAAATCCCTAGTAGAAACTAGAATCTTATTAGAATTAAAAACCGTACGATTAGCTGCAACAAGAAGAACAGAAGAAGATCTAAAAAAATTAAAACAAGCACTAGACGCCTATTCCAAAAAGGCTTTAAATGGTGAAGACGCTGTACAAGAAGATTTACTATTTCATCTAGCTATTGCTAAAGCAAGTGGAAATAGTTCTATGAATACATTCATGTTAATTATTACACCTCAAATTATTACAAACTTTGAAAAATATCATGTTTGTGATAAAAACTTAGCACAAAAAGGGATTGAAGAACACCAAGCTATTTATAACGCAATTGAGATTAAAGATCCGCAATTAGCAAAACAAAAAATGAAAGATCATTTTAGTGAATTATACCAATATTGTTATAATGATTAAAAAAGCATCTTAATACAAACTTAAAAAGTATGAAAATTAAAGGTTTACGTTGGTGGGTAGTAGGACTTGTAGCTTTGGCTGCAGTTATAAATTACATAGATAGACAAGCTTTTGGAGCGCTATGGCCCGACATTGCTAAAGATTTATTCCCAGAAATGGATAAGGATGGACATAAAGCCATCTATGGTACCATATCTACAGTATTCATACTTTCTTATGCTGGAGGTCAAGCACTTTTTGGTAAAATTTTCGATTGGATAGGAACTCGAATTGGTTTTGCTATTTCGATTGGTGTATGGTCTATTGCCACACTATTGCATGCATTTGCTCAAGGAATGTTAAGTTTCTCCATTTTCAGATCTATATTAGGAATTGCAGAAGCAGGAAACTGGCCTGGTGCCGCGAAAGCGAATGCAGAATGGTTTCCAACTAAAGAGAGAGCACTTGCACAAGGAATCTTTAATTCAGGAGCAGCCATAGGAGGTATTGTAGCCTATCCAGTGATTGGGTTATTATCGGTTTATTTCGATTGGAAAGCAATATTTATAGTGGTTGCAGCACTTGGATTTTTATGGTTACTACCTTGGCTATACGTAGTAAAGGGAACACCAAAATCACATCCTTGGTTGACAGATGATGAAAAAAAATATATACTATCCGGACAAAGAAATCAGGATATTGATGAAGATGGCAGTTATGATGAAGGTTATACTCCTGACACTGGTCAATTATTAAAACATAAAGAGAGTTGGGGAGTAATAATAGCATCCGCAGCAATTGATCCTATTTGGTGGCTTTTTATAGTTTGGATACCAATATACCTTTCCGAAGTTTTTGGAATGGATGTTAAACAAATTGCCTTCTCGGCGTGGGTACCTTATGTTGGAGCAATGGTTGGAGCTATCTTTGGTGGATTACTTGCCAAAAACAGAATTACAGCAGGATGGTCTGTGGATAAAACACGAAAAATGACAATCACTTTAGGTTGTTTAATTATGATTCCATGTTTCTTCCTATTAAAAGCACCAGCATCTGCTATGAACGCAGTAATCATTATGGCAGTTTTACTTTTCGGATTTCAAGTAGCAATCGGAAACATACAAACGTTACCAAGTGATCTTTTTAGCGGAAAAATAGTAGGTACATTATCTGGTTTTGCAGGTATGGCAGCAAAACTTGGAGCAGCAGGACTTACCATTTTAGTTACATTCATCACTACAGGAGGAAATTATACACCTGCTTTTTTAATAGGTGGTGCCTTAGCAATAATAGCACTATTATCGGTTTGGGTATTATGTCCTAAAATTGAACCTTTAAAACCTAAAGCATAATAAAATTCAATTAAAAATAAAATATTAAAGAATAAAATTAAAAAAAAATGAGTAAAAACACAGGTAAAGTAGCAATAGTTACAGGAGCAACGGGAGGAATCGGTTTTGAAGTAGCGAAAAGATTAGGTCAAGATGGATATACTGTAGTTTTAAACGGTATAGATGATAAAGCAGGTGCTGAAAAATTAAAAGCACTTACAGACGAAGGAATTACTGCAGAATATTACGGTTTTGATGTTACTAATGAAGAACAAGTAACTTCTAACATCACTAAAATTGGTGAAAAATATGGTAGAATTGATGTACTTGTAAATAACGCAGGTGGTTTAGGTGGAAGATCTAGATTCGAAGAAATGACAACAGATTTTTACAGATTT
>Ga0209344_10006087_pt1 | contig 10081 bp, 7 predicted proteins | sample Cruoilmetagenom6_FD_187293 | JGI IMG/M metagenome (GOLD analysis project Ga0209344, IMG submission 187293) | Oil polluted marine microbial communities from Coal Oil Point, Santa Barbara, California, USA - Santa Barbara Oil Seep Sample 6 (SPAdes)... | ecosystem: Environmental > Aquatic > Marine >...
CAGACATTTGTAATCTTCCGTTTGAAGATGACAGTTATGATGTGATTTTATGTAATCATGTGTTGGAACATATACCAGATGACACGAAAGCGATGCAAGAATTGTATCGTGTGATGAAACCTGGAGGGTATGGCGTTTTTCAGATTCCGCAAGATTTATCTAGAGAAGATACTTTTGAAGATGATACGATTACAGACAAAGCCGAACGCGCAAAAATCTTTGGCCAATATGATCATGTAAGGGTTTATGGTCGTGATTATTTTGACAAGCTTCGAAGTATAGGTTTTAAAGTAGATAAAGTTGATTACACATCTAAACTTTCCGAAGAACAAATTGAAAAATTCTGTCTAGCTAAGGGTGAAATTATTCCTGTGGTTTATAAATAAAAAAAGTTTTCTCAAATGACTCAATATGTTATACTTGTTACAGGTACTCTTTTTGGTATGTTATCTGTTATTTTCGGTGCTTTTGGCGCACATGCTTTAAAAAAAATGCTTTCAACAGATCAATTACATAGTTTTGAAGTTGGTGTTAAATACCAAATGTATCATGCCATAGTATTATTGGTTTTAGGTTTTAGTGCTCATACTATAAGTGCTGCTGTTTATTGGTGTTTCACCATAGGCATTGTATTATTCTCTTTTAGTATTTACGGGTTAGTCTTGTCTGATGCTAAAGGAAAGAAACTTCGGTTTTTAGGACCTATTACACCAATTGGTGGCTTGTTGTTAGTAATAGGTTGGTTGTTGGTATTAATTAATACTATATAAGGAGTTTATACATGTCTAGTTATATGTTTTAACAATTAATTTGCCAAATAAACCCAGATAGAAGCTTATAGCTTTTGAGAGCAACGGGGTTTGTGAGCTGGCTTGAACTAACAATTAACTAAAAGTGTTGTTAGCTTCCTCTTATTTTTATCGGTTTTATTTCTATTAGCGGTTATTGTAATTTAAAGTGTAGTTGCTCGTATTGTTAATGAAGTTACGAGATATATAAATGTGATTGCTATAACTATAAATGCGATTGCTATAACTACAAATGCGATTGCTATAATTATAAATGTGATAGCTAGTATTGTTCTTGTAATTACAAGATGTACAATTAGTGTTTCAAGATTTTAGTTGGCAGTTAGCATTATTTAAAGATGAGCATGCAGATTGTTATTTTACTACATCTGTTTTTTGTGTGTTATTGGCTTTTTACTAAAAAAGAAAAGTTGAACTAAAATACATTAGCTCAACTTTTTAAATAATAAATTAATAGCATTTATAAGACACCATTTATTTTAATAGGTCACATAATTATTTTTTTAGCACTTTATATGTTGACTGCTTTCCGTTTATACTTATTTGAACTACATACATGCCTTTAGATACGTTAGACATATTGATTGTATTGTTATTGTTACTAAAGTTTACTGCTTTAATTTGTTGCCCTAAGAGGTTGAAAATTTCAACTTTATCTATTGTTGCATTTGATTGAATATTTAAAACATTATTTACAGGGTTTGGAAAGATATTGACGTTTTCAAATTGAAGGTCTTGAGTAGATAATGTCCCATCTTGAACTGTGAGGTCAAACCAAGAAGAACCTCCTCTATCGGCTGCATCATCGTTCCAAACTTGAACAGTATATCTTGTGTTTTGAGAAACTGGAATATCATTAAGTTGTGTACCACAAGCATTTTCTACTTGAGTAAATTCATTGATATCATAGCACTCTCCTTCCCAGAGTTGTAAATAAAACCCTGCTTGCACAAAAACATCAATAGTTGTTGCGTCTCCAGAGTTTAATGCAAACCAAACATCTTTTCTATTAGCGATATCGTTACAACTAGGCGTTTGTGAAGATGTAGTTGCAAATTCATTATTGGCTGTTATTGTTTCTCCTAAAACTAGACTAGTATCTGCATAAGCATTGCAAGTATCATTAGAATTCAACTCACAACCGTATTCGATTTCATAGTTGGTATTACAGCCTGGCGCATTGTTTTCAAAATTACCTGGAAGCCATTGAAATTCTTCAATCCCAAGCGTATATAGAAAATCACACACCCAATTGACATTACAAACTGACAGACTTGGATTATTTCTAATAGTCACATCAGGCCAAAAACCAATACTTCCATTAACGATACTAATATCTCCAAGAACAGGATTATTTTCTATATAAAGGTAATCACCTCCACCTAAAAGATTGGTTAACCCATTAAAACTTTCAAGAGCGTCATTATCAGAAATCCTTACAATTTCAGAACCAACAGCACACTCTAATCCCGTCAGGTCAACTAGACTGTCATTATCTGAAATTGTTGTTGTTTCTCCTGCGCAGTAATCTTCTAGTCCATTTAAATTAATTAACGAATCATTGTTAACAATTGAAAACCATGTCAAAGGACCAAAACTACTGGGCACACCTTCAATACTAACTAACATAGGATTGTCACTAATAGTGAATGAACTTTCAAAACCAGATTGACTTACAAAATTTTCTAAACCATCAATAGTTAATAGAGATGCATTATTAGCTATATCAAACGAAGTTCCTGTGCCTTCAACATAGCGAATAACAATATTCGAATTTAAGCCTATTGTATTTTGTAATATTAGGTTATTACTAATTGAAAAACCAGTACATGAATTTATTTGATTGAGGCCACTTAAGTTAGTAATATCATCACCAGAAATAACAAAGCCATCAACTTCTGTACAATTTGGATACTCTATAGCTAGTGCATCAATTTGCGCTTGTGAGGTAAATATGCCTCCTGTTGGTGGACATTGACTAAAACTTAGTATTGGAAATAAAAAAAAGAAGAGTAGTAAATGTTTCATTTTGTGACATTTACTCTAAAGGTATAAAAAAAATATTTAGAATACTAGCAATAGAACAATTCCTATGATTATATAGAATAACACAAGAAAAAGTTCTAATTTATTCTTTCTTAAATAATTCATTGGTTATAAAAAAAGAGAAAGTTGAGCTTAAAATTACAGCTCAACTTTCTTCAATTAATTAATTTTTTAAAAAACGTTTGGTCGAAACGTTACCATTCTCATCTTCAATTTTAATAATGTATAGACCATTTGACAGACTTGACACATCTAATTGATTTGATACACTTTCAATTACTTTTTGACCTTGTATATTAACTATTATTGCTTTTTTCAGAATCGTATTCATCTCAATATTTAATATAGAACTCGTTGGGTTTGGATAGAGTTTTATATCGTTTTCTCCTAAACTCATATCATTAACACCTAAAGTTGATGAATCAAACTCATAAGCACCCATATCTACTGTAGAATTGAGAATTCTTTGATTACCTAATAAATCTGTAGCTCCTAAAACATAAACATTATCTCCTGTATCTACTGCTGGCGAGATAGAAGTTAATGTGAAGTCATTATTTGCAGAATTAGTAAACAATGGATTAGAATTAATTATGGTATTAGTACTTGTAATACTATCATCATTAAAACTTAGTGGATCTAAAGAATTATTAATTATTAATGAATTTGCAGGAGATGTATATTGGTCTGTGATAGATCTCGTAGTGACTCCTCCTGCAGTTGTATTCTCCCAAAAAATACAATTATTAACTGAAGCATTGAACACACTAGAGATTCCAGCTGGTTTACTTATCGCTACGGTTGCTCGACTAAAGTTATTTACAGATTGCGCTGTTCCTAAATCTATGTTATTAACATAGGTGTTATTCGTTAAATTTAGGGTAATGTTTGATCCGTTAGTTAATACTCTAAACCATGAAGCACTTCCGCTAATACCAGTTACAGTACTACTAAGATCTGCTGCAATGTTACCATCAAACAATGTGTTTGCAACAGTTATATCAACATTAGTATTTCCTCTTACAAAACTATAAATACCACTTGCCCATCGCGACATATTATTAACAAACTGGCAATTCTCTATAATTAACTCACCTCTTGTTCCTGATGTATTATTCAACTCAAACTCTGCAACTAAACCTGCGTTATCATTTCTACACACATTATCTTTTACAACACAATTTCTTAAAGTTAAATGTGATATCGTTTTATCTTTTGCTATGGCTGCTCCTCTTGTTGTTGTGCTAGCATTATTATGAGCATCACTAATAGTTAATCCGTCTAAAAGCAAATTATTACCTGCTGCTGTAATGTTTACAACACGGTAACTATTATCTGCATTTCTTGTTGTATTAGCATAGTTTCCTGGGTAATCTGAGACATTAACATCATTGGCTTGTAAATCTGCAGATAAAATGGTTTCATTTACTCCAATTGTACGATCTGCTAATTGCGTTTCTGTACCGTCAAAACCTCCATAGAGTTTTAAGTCTTCTTTATTTATGACAAAATAGATACCTCTGTTTGATGCATGTGGTGTATAAGTTCCAGAACTAATCCATATTTCTTCACCTGCAATAACCTCTGTTAATGCACTTTGTAAATTGGTAAATGCATTTGCCCAAGACAAGCCATCACTAGTTCCTGTTGCATTTTGATTAACGTATAATCTTCCGTAAGGACGCTCGGTAGAAAATGATTTAGGTGCAGACCAACCTGAAGTAGATGTTGCGCATTGTTCTTTTATATAGACATCATAGAATGTATTGGACATCAATCCACTTAATTGTGTATTACCAGATGTTATATTAGTAATTATAGTTGCTGAGCTAAAAGGCGCATCTTTCAAGGCGTATGCAACATCAAAAGTCCCTGTACTTGGCAATTCTATGTTAGCAGTAGTTTCGGTTATTGCATTTATAGTAATGTCTGAAGCCTGACGTGAAAAACAAAAGTCATTATAATTTGCTATACTAGACATTTCTGCTTCAGTTAAAAGTCTATTATAAATTAGAATATCATCAATGGCATCTTCATAACGATTAGCAGCTGGCAAATTTGTTGCAGCATTATTACCAATAACAACATTTGAATTAATATCAAAACTATAATTTAGAACACATGGATTATTAGTTGAAAATCCATTTACAACTCTTTCTACTGCAAAATCATCTATTTTTATATCGATAATATGATCTGTGTTGTTTGTTACATTTTTCCAAAACGATACTGTAACATTATGCCAACTACCATCTGCAACAAAATAGTTAGAAAGGTTAGTTACACCTACGTTTACAGTAGAACATGTATAATCGTATGTAGCGTATACTCCTAATCTTCCATTTTCAATATAAATATAATAACCATCACTATTAAAACCATTTGGTACTGTCCTAGTGCTATTATCAATAATAGTTCTTTTATTTACATCATTGGTACTTGTTTTAATCCAAAAATTATAAGATAAACGACTATTACTAAATGCGACATCTGGTCTTGTTAAATAATCAGAATTTATAGTTACAGCATTATTGGTTGTGTTAAATCTGTTATCGACTTGTGTTAATGAAGTTCCTGTTTGTGTAAAGTTGTTACCGTTAGCTCCATCTGCCAAGGATCCATTATCAAATCCATATTGAGCTATCAAACCATTTGTTGGAAATTGGGCATAAGCAAATGTGCTAATAAATAAGAATACGTAAAGTAATTTTGTTTTCATAATAGGTTATATTTTTAGATTTATAAAAACAAAGGTCTACTATGAAGCTAGTATAAAATAGAGTCAATTTCTGAAATGCTCTTTTGAGTTTCTAAAAGAAAACTACCCTATATTTTGAACGATAGTTAAAAACTCTTCTTTTTTATCATTAGAGATCGATACGGTTTTATCATTTTCCATGACGATATAACCACCATCTTTTTTAATGTATTCTTTGATGTAAGACAGGTTTATTAGATGTGAACGATGTGGACGATAAAACGTTTTTATCTCTTGAAGAATATCTACAAAGAATTTTAAAGGTTTACTAACCAAGATACTTCCATCTGTAGTTGTTGAAACCTTAGTGTACATTCCATCAGCTTCTAACATAATAATATCGGTAAAATCCACAAACTTAATCCCATCTGCATTTGGCAATCCTATCTTTTTAAAGTTAGAATCTTGTAAGCTTGTTTTTAATTCGGCTAGTCGCTTGTTAATTTGAGTATTTCCTAAAAAGGCAACAGCTTTTTCTACTGCTTCTTTTACTTGACTTGGTCTTACAGGCTTTAACAAATAATCTATTGCTGAAAGTTGAAAGGCTTGTATAGCATATTCGCTGTAAGCAGTTGTGAAAATGATTTCGAAATTATGAACTTCTTTTTCAATAAAATTTAAAATTTCTAAACCAGAATGTACTGGCATTTCAATATCTAGAAACACAATACTTGGTTGTTCTTTTTTTATAAGTGCTACGCCTGAAAGCAAATCTTCAGCTTCAAAAATTTGAGTAATCTTTGGACAATTTTCTTCTATTAAAATGCGTAATACTTGCCTTGCTTTTTTCTCGTCGTCAATTATAAGTGCCTTCATCAGGTTTAGTTTATTGTTTTTTTAAAGTCAGATGTAATTCGCCATTTAAAATCTAAATTCAATTAAAATTTATTTTGGCTCATTTCATCTTACTTTTTTAGGATTGGGATTTTTAATATCACTTTGGTCCCTATGGCTTCATTCTTTTCTTGTAAGTCAATAATCTCTACACCTATCTTTTTATCACGACCATAGTTTAACAAATCTAAACGTTCTGTAGTAGCTTTTAAAGCGAAAGACTTGTGCTGTGATACTCTTTTTTGGTTAATTTCTTTAGATTTTGCTCTACCTATACCATTATCTTCAATGATACATTCTATAATTTTATCTGAAGGTTTATGAATAGAAACCTTAAGTCTTCTATGATTTTTTTTATGTAATAAACCATGCTTTAAAGCATTTTCTACATAAGGCTGAATTAGCATTGTAGGAATATGAATTGTGTCTGAATTTACAGCATCATCGACCTGAAACGTATATTCTAATTGTTCTTCGAAGCGTAATTTTTCGAGTTCTAAGTAGAGGTTTAAATTATGAACTTCGTCTTGAATTGAAATGAATCCTGTATCACTAAAATGAAGGTAATTCCGAATTAAATCGGCAAACTTTCCTAAATAATCACTGGCTAGGTTTTTTTGATTCAATACAATATAATCTTGAATGGAATTTAACGCATTAAAAATAAAGTGTGGATTCATTTGTGCTTTTAAAGCCTTTAACTCAGAATCTCTGTATTGCTTTTCTATAGCTAATCGTTTCTGTGTTTCTTTAAGTTCTATAGTTATTAATTCTGCTTTCTTTTTAGCTTTTAATCTACTAAAATAAAAGACTGATGCAAGCAATAACAATCCAGCAACACTTAACGAACCAATAAACAAATTTCTATTTTTCTGACTCTCAAGTTTTGTAATAATAACCTGTTGTTCTGCTGTTTCTTTTTCGCGTTTTGTTTTTTCAGTTTCGTATTTTATCTCAATATCAGAAATTGCTTTTAGCTTATCTATGCCATGAATAGAATCTTTTATATTTTGGTGTTTCTCATAAAAATCAAATGCTTTTTTGTATTCTTTTTTGGCATAATACAATTCTGATAAACCTTGAAAATTTTTCTTTTTTGAATAAATATTGTCATAATTTTTCACAGCCTTATTTGTCTTCAAAAAATAATACTCAGCCTCATCATATTTTTCTTGACGTAAATAATTGTAAGCTATATTATGATTTATATCATCAACTCTACTTTGAAGATTTAATGACGTATATAAATCTAGCGCTTGTTTATAGTAGTTGTGCGCGCGCTTGTAGTCTTTTATTTCAGAGTATAATGCTGCTAAACTAGATTTTAAATTTGCTAGGCTTCTAGGGCGTTTTAATTTTTTCTCAGCTTCTAAAGCAAAAGACAATGCTTTTTTATAGTCTTTTTTTCTTCTATAGCTATTTGTTAAATTAACACATATTCGTCCAATTAAACTATTATTTTCCTTGGCTTTTGGATCGTTATAAACCGCCATATAATAATTTATAGCTTTGTCTTCCTCATTAATATCGGCATATAAAGCACCAATATTCATTTTAAGCCACAACACATTCGTATATTTTGATTCATCCTTTTCAAGATAAGCAACGACTTCCTTAAAAACTTTTAAGGCATTAGCATAATCTCCTTTATCTTGAAGCATGATTGCCTTACTATTTTTAACAATAACAACTCCATAATCATAGTCAATCGACTTATACAACTCAATTGCTTCATTTGCCTTCATTAACGCCGAATCCAATTTCTTTACATCACTATAATATTCAGAGAGTTCTCTTAATGCTCTAGCTTTATTTACTATACTATTTGAAGCATCGCTGGCTTTTAAATATTTTTTGATGAAGTGTAAATGAATATCAGAATTTGCACTTCTATATGTCTTTGTGATTTCTTTATATTTATCTAACAGCAAACTATCATTCTTAATAGCCAATAGTATTGTTTCTAAACTGTCTATTTTTTTTTCTTGTTGCGAAAAACTATATTGAAAAACAAAGAGTATTATAATTATTAGTAATGCATTTTTCATAAACGTTGGGTAAAATGTAAAAATGGTATTAAATTTAAAATAATAACCCTTTCAATTGCTGAAATGTTGTTTTGAGTTTTTAATGCAAAATTTTACTGCTCAGGAAAGTTATTTAATGAGAGTGTTTCAAGTTCTCTATTCTCATTTTCAAAAACTAAAAACACTTTCAATTCAGGGTGAGATTTTAAAAACTCGGTAACTTTTGGGATTCCCATGGCTTGAAACGCTGTAGCATAAGCATCTGCTGTCATACAATCTTCAGCAATAACAGACACACTTAAAATATTGGTCTTTGAAGGATAACCCGTTTTTGTATTGATGATGTGTGCATAACGATTTCCATCGTCATCTATTTTAAACTTTCTATACGTTCCTGAAGTAGCCATGCCTACATTTTCAAGTGAAATACCTTTCAAAACCGATTGTTCTCCATCAAAACGAGGCTTATCTAGTCCGACTCTCCAAGGCGACTTCTTTTCCATATTTATGCCACTAGCACGAATTTCTCCACCTATTTCAACAAGGTAGTTATTGATATTTTTAGTTTCTAAAAAATCAGCAATTACATCAACACCATAACCTTTAGCAATGGCATTAAAATCTAAAAAAGCTTCATTTTTCTTTTCAATTGTATTGTTTACTAATCCTATTTTATTAAAACCTACAGACTTCATAAGCGTTTTAATAGCTATGCTATCTATGGTGACAATTTTTCCTTCTGGACCAAAATCCCATGCATTAACGACAGCTCCAATTGTAGGATCGAAAGCACCTTCGGTTTCTCTATAAATATGTTTTGCGGTTTTAAAAACATTTACAAAATGTTCATCGACTTGAAGCGTTTCACCCTTATTAATCCTAGATATTTTTGAATCTGGTATATATGTTGACATGGATTGGTTTATTACATGAAATAAACTATCAAATTGCTTTTCATAATTTACTTCTGAATTGTAAATAACGTTATAAGTTGTTCCGAAAACTGGACCAGAAAGCTTTGTGTTTTTAGGCTCTTGTTTGCAAGAAGCTAATAGTAATAAAACAAGTATTTTTATTGTAAAATAATGAGTCTTCAATCTTTCAACTTTCATCAAAAATCTAATTTAAATTTGATTCAATAACCTGAATACCATTGTATTCAATAAGATAGTCTTCATTGAGATAGACAGGTAAATCTTCGCCATTAGGATTACCTAAACCAACACCTGCATATAAGATTTTTGCATCTTTATCATAGGCGTGTTTTTTAAATGTTTCCATCCAAATCACATCGTAATTATTAGGATTTTCAGGAAGCAAAACTGCTTTTACAATCACAAAAAAGTATTGACTATTTTTATCAATACATACAAATTGTGGATGCTTTTTTAATTTACTATTGATGGCTACAAATTCAAAACCACGTTGTTCTAAATCTTTTCCAACGTGATTCATTGCCAAGTTGTGGAGTTCTTGTTTAGTAAGTGCTTTACTCATATTACAAAGATACAAACTTGCTATTTAAATCGTACAAATTTTGAACGACTAAACGTATAGTTTGAAACCGGTATGACTTCATCTTCTTTGAGTTCATACCAAGGTGATTT
>Ga0209344_10006089_pt1 | contig 10080 bp, 12 predicted proteins | sample Cruoilmetagenom6_FD_187293 | JGI IMG/M metagenome (GOLD analysis project Ga0209344, IMG submission 187293) | Oil polluted marine microbial communities from Coal Oil Point, Santa Barbara, California, USA - Santa Barbara Oil Seep Sample 6 (SPAdes)... | ecosystem: Environmental > Aquatic > Marine...
ACTTCTTCATCGGTTTGTGAATAGCTAGTTAAAGTAGATAATGCTAAAAGGAATAAAAGGAATTTTTTCATGCTTATTTTATTTCAGGGATTTTAATTTGATGTCTTAAAGATAGTACATCTAGAAAAGTAGCATTCTTAAATAAAATATAAAAAAAACACTTTTACATTATCTTTTAAAAATCGGTTCTATTGGTTATGTTTTCATCAAACTTTGTTTTTAGTAGTTCTATTTTATCCAGGTCTAAATTACCCTCTAAATCAAACACCTTGTTTTTGTATAAAAACTTAACCAAATTCTTTAATAAATTATAGCCAGAAACTTCTACTACAATATCTTCTTTTATAAATTTATAGATAGTATAATCTTCTTTTCCTTGCTTAGATCCATATTCTACTCTTATAAAAATTAGTTCTTCTTCAGTTTCTTTATCTATTAAACTCACCCATTCCGCAATTCTTTTTTCGGTATTAAAAACATGTACATCTTCAATAAAAGCTTTATCTTTTTTAAGTTTCACTTTTTGCGCATGCATACTTGAAGTTACTGCAAGCAATAGAAATACCAAGAGGTTTAATTTGTTTTTCATTATTAATTTTAATTGTATTATTTATAAATTATTCGTTTTTATTCCAAATCCAAATTAGTGCTTCTTCTTTTTTAGCTCTAAAAATGGTATTGTGTTTTTCATTTGGTGCATCTTCATATTTCAAAAGTAATGTTTTAGGCGCATTCCCTTTCAATTTATTTGCAAGTTTATTGGTGTGGATGGAAATATCTTCAGCCGATGAACCCGCAAACCAAAGTTTTATTTTTTTATCTGGAAAATCTTTGAGATACTTTTCTGCATTTTTTTCAAGATAATGATCATTCCACCAAAGCGAAGGATCCATTGCAATATAGAAATCAAATGCGTCTGGTTGTAAAAGGAAGGTTTCCATAACAAAAAGACCAGCTAAAGATTCGCCAATAATACCTTTTTGTGAAGTTGTTCTGTATTCTGTATTTATCTGAAGTATTAATTCTTCGGTTATAAATGCTCTAAAGTTTTTTGCGCCATCGGTTAACGGACAATATTCAGCATCTGCTTCCACTTCCGAAAAACCGGTGAGATCTCTTCCTCTTTCTGTATTTTCAATACCGACAAGAATTACTGGCGGTATATTTTTGCTTTCTACTAACCTAGCTATGGAATTTGCTATATGCGGAAAATCTTCTTTTATTCCGCCGTCAGGCATATATAAAACCGGAAAAGCATCGGTACTACTTTTGTAATTTGGCGGAAGCCACACATTAATGACGCGTGTTTCCTTTACAAAACTAGAGTGTATGCTAAAATTATCGTGATTAGGAATAACATCTTGGACCCTAGTTGTATTAACGCAACCAAGGGTTAAGAGTGCTATAACCGATACATAATACATAGAATTCTTCATTTTTTTTTGGTTTAATGTTCATCTTAAATTTACAAAACTATGCTACTCGTAATATCTTCTCCATTTTACGTCCTCTTGCCAATTCCTCTACCAATTTATCTAAATAGCGTACTTCTTTGGTAAGCTGATTTTCTATCTCTTCTATTCTATAGCCACAAATCATACCTTTAATTAGTGCTGCATTTGGGTTTAAGTTCGCGCTTTCAAAAAACATTTCAAAAGTTACTTTTTCAGCTATTAATTCCTCCAGCTTTTGTTCATTATAACCTGTTAACCAATAAATTACTTGATGTAATTCTTGTTTCGTTCTTCCTTTTTTTTCTACTTTGGTAATGTAATGCGGATATACAGAAGCAAAGGTCATTTTTGCAATACGCGCATCATGGTGGCTGGTAGTGGTCATCGTTTATTTTATTTATGGATTAGTGGGGTGTTTATAATGAACTCCTTTTATGGACATTTATAATATCCACTTTCCTTTTAATTCTGAATGCGTCGCAGTTCTACCCTACTACTTTAAAACTTGCTTTATTCTATTTTTATGGAGGTCGAATAAATTCTACTTAAGCCATTTGGGTTTTCTTGAACATAGCTTTTAAAATCTAAAATATCCTTAAACTTTCTAGGTTCCAGGCTTCTTCTTTTACTGGTAAAATATAAGATTTCGTTTTCGGCATCATAAAAAGGACAGTATTCCATGTACTTTGTGTTAATAGGAACTCCTAAGTTTTTTGCTTTTTCCCATTTGTCATTTTCATCTTTTCTTGAAATGTATAAATCACCACTTCCTTGTCCTCCATCTTCATTGTACTTAGTATATACTATAAATTTTTCTTCCCTAGAGATAAAAGCATTAAATTCATAACCACTGCTGTTTATATTTTCATCTAAAAGAACAGGAGTTTCATATGTACCTGCATTCCATTTAGAGAAATAAATATCATCTTTTCCTAATCCATTAGGCGCTTCCATGGTAAAATACAAATTATTATTTCTACTAACGGAAGGATAAAACTCATTGAAACTAGAATTAATAGGCTTCCCTATATTTTTAGGAGTAGACCATGCATCGTTACTATTATTTCTATCCACATACCAAATATCGAAATCTTTTTTCTCACTAGAAGTATTGTCTAATGGTCTATCTGAAACAAAAAACAGTCGATTTCCATTGGATGACAAAAACGGTTCTAAATACATAAAGGAATCATTAAAAGATAATAATTCTGGCTCCAACCATTCCTTTTTTTCTTTTTTAATAACCGCTATCTGTGAAATTTGTGCATCCGGACTTTGTATCGTGAAAAAAGCTTCATTACCACTATTAGAAATACAAAAATCGCGTACGTTATAAAATGTATTTAGTTTTTTATTAAACGGAACAATCGTATCACTCTTTTGACCAAATAGTACATTTGAAACTAAAACCAATACTATTATCCATCTGATTTTTATCATAATTTATTTTTCTAAGTGTGCTGCATTCCATGCGCATAATACATGATATGGATTCGATCAAAATCGACAACGAAATAATGCCGCTTAACTGGTTTGCGAATACTTATTTAAGTTACTAATTTAGGGAATAAAAACGGAATATGGAATTTCCAATATGGAACCATTAGCTTTACATTTAAAATAAATGGTACCATAACGAATCAAAGATCTAACGCTAAATACTTTGTCCGAAGGTTAATAAATTATTATCTGGATCGAGAACAGCAAATTCTCTTTGTCCCCAAGGCTTATTTTCTAATGGGCCGTTTGGGTGTATCGTGGTATTATTATCTAATAAGGATTGGTAAAAATCATTTATATGATCTGTTCGAATATAAACTTGTCCGTAATTCTCTTTTGGCTCGAGTGTCTTAAATTCAAAAAAATGTATTTGAATTTGATCTTTTTCTAGCATTAAATAACCGTCAAAATCTGGGCTACCAAACACTTTAAAACCTAACTTATTTATGTAAAAGGCTTTCGTGACATTCTTGTCACGCATTGGGAGTTTTGGAATAATATTCGTTAGCATCATTTCTATAATTCTTACTCTTTTGTATGTTCTAATATATCTGCTGGCTGACAATCTAATGCTTCGCAAACCGCATTTAAAGTGCTAAACCGAATTGCTTTTACTTTTCCTGTTTTTAGTTTAGACAGATTTGCCAATGAGATATTTACAATTTCCGATAATTCGTTAAGTGACATTTTACGTTTTGCCATCATCACATCCATGTTTACAATAATTGCCATACCTTATACTGTTTCTTCTAGTTCTTCTTGATATGCTACTCCTTTTGAAAAAATAGTAGCAATAACATAGATTACAGCTGCCATTAAAATAAATGCTTGACTGTCTGCCCAAAACGGATTTAGCATATCGATATTATAACCACGATGTTGCAAATTTTTAGCGACCTGTCTTGCCAAATAACTCAATAGCCCGATAGAAAATGTATAGTAACTAATTTGTGAAATCTGTTTAGAAACAAAACTATTGAATGGTTTGTCTAAATCAATTTTGGTTACGAGTACAATCAGTAAATAAAATAGATACGCTTTAAGAATCGAAATGATTAGTATAAAACTGTACATACTAAAAAAGGCCGATTTGCTAGCTGTATACATTTCACTTAAATCTAATTTCTGATATAGATTGGAAACAAATTCAGGATTATACAAGCTAAATATAAAGTTGACTACCAAACCTCCTGCTTCTATACATAGACCGACAAAGATCACCCAAGCTACAATTTTTAAACCTTTAAATACGATGTTATTTGTTTCTGACATGATTAGAATAGTTATAATTACATTACAAATATAGATAAATATTTATTGATAAACGATAAATATTTATTTTTAATAATAAATTTTAAACTAACTAAAAATGACGAGCCCATTTTTAAAACGTCATAACCATAAAAAAAGCCTAGTATTCACGTGATACTATTCCTTACTTAATTGCTCTTTATACAACTCAATATTTGCTTTTACCGCATCATCTAATTCTGGTTCTTTAATATCGCTATACTCCTTTAAAGTATCATACATTATTTTAGCAACGATAAGTCTTGCTGTTGGTTTATCGTCTGCCGGTATATTAAACCAAGGCGCATGTGGTTTAGAAGTTCTATTTATTGCATCTTCATAACATTCTTGGTATGTATCCCACAGTTTTCGTTCTTTTAAATCGCCTGGAGAGAATTTCCAGTTTTTAGATTTCTTATCCAAACGACGTAGTAATCTATTTTTTTGTTCGTCTTTAGATAGGTTTAAAAAGAATTTAAAAATAACCGTACCTGTTTCTGCTATATGCTTTTCAAAATTATTGATTTGTTCAAAACGGGCATCCCAGAAAGCATCATTTACATCTTCTACCGAATTTACATGTGGTAAATGCTCTCCCATAATATAGCCAGGGTGTACTCTGGTTACTAGTACATTTTCATAATGCGTTCTATTGAACACTCCAAATTTACCACGAGCCGGAAGCGCGATGTAATGTCTCCAAATAAAATCGTGCTTTAGTTCTAATTCTGTAGGCACTTTAAAACTATGCACCACAACTCCTCTAGCATTGAAATCTTTAAACACTTCACGAATCAAACTATCTTTTCCTGCCGTATCCATTCCTTGTAAGCAAACCAAAACGGCATATTTACCATGCGCATAAAGGGTATCTTGTAATTCGCCAAGTTTTCGTCTAACCTTTTTTAATTCGTCTTTTACATCGTCTTCATCTGCTTCTAAATTATAGGTTGTAGTTAGTTTAGAAATTTCTATTTGAGATTGTATTTTAAAGTCGTTTATTTTAATTGCTTTCAATTTTATAGGCATTTTAAGTTATGTTTAAAGATATTAATATTTTTGGTTAATAGAAATTCTATTACAAAATAGCTCTTTATAATTTGTCTAAAGTTTTATAGTCGAGCTTATTATAAATATTGTAATTTTAACATCTCACTAATTAAGCTTCATGAAAACATTTTACCTAAGCATATTTCTACTAGTACTATTTCCTTTTACAACTTTTTCGCAAGTAGCAGATTCCATACCTACGACTATTAAAAACGGAATTATAAAACCTAGTATTGTGTCTTCCCATCCTTTTGGTATCTTTTTTTCAAGACTACAAGGAAATTTTAAAACACATGCTACAAAACAAACGGTTGTTAATATTAGCTTAGAAAGCGCCAATGTTTGGGGACCGCCAGTAACCACATACGTTCCAAATGATGAAGCGACAAGAAATGAGGCTAGAAAGTACGATTGGGATTTAGCGCAATATCATTTTGACGTAGCAGATTTAGACGCAGAAACTTTTCAACTACAAATAGATGGTGTTATTAAAAGTATTAAAGCCAATGTTGCTTTTAATTTAAGTGATAACAAAGAATTAGTAGTTGCTTTGCGCGTTGCGATGTTAACGAATGGAGAATATCCGCTTTCTTTTTTTACAAGTGATAAATTTATTGAAGACTTTCACAGTAAAATTGCGGGGGGAGAAGATCCTTTTGACAGAAAGGTTTTTAAATTAAATGCCGCCGGAATTAAATATACAGATAGAAATGGCAACACCGCAGAACTAGAAAAAAATGATATTTTTTTAAGCGGAATAGAAACTACCTATTATTATTACCCGGAATGGTTGATTAATAAAAACAAAAGCTTTTTTATGAATCTTGGTTCTCATCTCGGTACCAATCTATCTAAATATAATACCTCTATCGATTTAGGTGTATCTGTAAATGCTGTTAAAAAAATTGCCTTTAAAAACGATAATTACGCACAGATAGGGGCAGGTATTGGTGCTATTAGAAAAAATGCGATTGACTTAAAAAAAGATAATGTAGCATTTGGAACCAATGATTATGTTGCTTTTTTAGAAACAGTCTTAGAGTATAATTTAATATCTAAAAAAGGAACTACTCATTCTATTGGTTTAGATTTTTACATCCAAACTAGTTTAAACAAAAAGGAAGAACTGGATTATATAATACCTGTTCGTCATCCAGATGCGCATGATGCTTGGGGAACTGGTACGACCAATTTATATAAGAATAATAACTATTGGACTTTACTTTATTCTTTCACTAAAAAATTCACCACTACGTTTTATTTACAACAAGACCTTACGGTAAACAACAATCCTGACATACAAACTGGTGTTAGCGTTAGTTTCAGACTATAAGGCCACCTTATTTTTCCTTTTTAAAATACATCCGTATTTTCTATTTAGTCATTAATTGTTTCTATTAGAAATTAGCATTTTATTCTTATCAAAGTCATTACTTAGCTTCATAAACTTAATGATTATGAATAAAACAGTAATACTGCAAGGAAGCTCAAGAAGTTTTGGCGACACCTATAAAATAGTGAATCATCTTGCCTCCAAATGCAACTATGAGGTTATAGATTTAAACACCAAAGTTATTGGACATTATGATTATGAGTATAAAAATGCGGGTGACGACTTTATGGATGTCATAACAGAAGTTATTACAAATTATGATACTATTGTTTTTGCGACTCCGGTTTATTGGTATACTATGAGTGGTATTATGAAAGCTTTTTTTGATCGTATTTCGGATGTTATTAGAACCGAAAAAGATTTAGGCAGACAATTACGTGGTAAACATATGGCAATGATAAGTACCAGTAATAGTCCAGATTTAATAAAAGGTTTTAATATGCCTTTTGTAGCATCTGCAAACTATTTAGGCATGCATTATTTAGGCGATATACATACTTGGATTGCTGATGATCATATTTCTAATGAGGTAAAAAGCATTATTAATACATTGGATGAAAAACTAAAAAAGACACTAAATAATTAGTGTCTTTTTTTTATGTTGAAATTCTTTTTTATTTTACTTACTCGCAAACATTTTTACATCTTTCTCACTTACTTCTTTTTCTCCAAGAATAATTAAACGTTCGACAACATTACGGAGTTCTCTAATATTTCCTGTCCAATCATATTCTTGTAATAATTTTATCGCTTTCGCTGAAAAACTCTTTTTTGCGGTACCTTGTTCGTCCGCAATTTTTTTAGAAAAATATTCTATTAGTAATGGTATATCATCACGTCTATCATTTAACGACGGCACTTTTATAAGTATTACTGCTAGTCTGTGGTATAAATCTTCACGAAATCTACCTTCTTCTATTTCCTTTTTTAGGTCTTTATTGGTTGCTGCTACTACTCTAACATTTACTTTAATGTCTTTATCACTACCAACACGTTGTATTCTACTTTCTTGCAATGCACGAAGTACTTTTGCTTGTGCAGAAAGACTCATATCTCCTATTTCATCTAAAAAAATAGTTCCGCCATTTGCTGCTTCAAACTTTCCTGCTCTGTCTTTATTTGCACTTGTAAAAGCCCCTTTTACATGTCCGAAAAGTTCACTTTCAATAAGTTCGCTTGGTATTGCGGCACAGTTTACTTCTATCATTGCTCCTTTAGATCGCGCACTTTTTTGGTGTAACCAATGCGCTACTAATTCTTTTCCCGTTCCGTTAGGACCAGTAATTAAAACACGAGCATCTGTTTGTGCTACCTTTTCAATAATTTCTTTTATATGCGAAATGGCTTCACTTTTACCAATCATTTCGTAGTTCTTGCTTACTTTCTTTTTAAGCATTTTGTTTTCTACAACAAGCTCTTTTCTATCTAAAGCAATACGAACGGTATTTAATAAACGGTTTAAATCTGGCGGTTTTGAAATATAATCAAAAGCACCTAGACGCATGGTATTTACAGCGGTATCTAAATCGCCATGACCAGAAATCATAACCATTGTGGTTTCTGGTTTTATTTTTTTCACTGCTTCTAATACTTCTACACCATCCATTTTTGGCATTTTAATATCACAAAGCACTAAGTCATAATCTTCTTTCTTAATTTTCTCGATTCCTACTAAACCGTCTTCCGCTTCTTCCACTTCATAGGTGTCATTTTCTTCGGAAAGTATTTTTACCAATACTCTTCGTATTGCTGCTTCATCTTCGATTACTAATATTTTCGGCATCTTTATCTTTTTTTATTTCTGAATAATATGAATATCTCTTTGTGGAAAAGGAATACTGATGTTGTTTTCTCTAAATAATCTATCTATTTCAAAACGAATATCACTTTTTGGTATTCTTGCATTAAAACTATCATTTAGCGTAAAAGCAATTCTAAAATTTAGAGAACTATCGCCAAAATCTGTAAATAGTACAGATGGTCCTGGATATTCTAAAACCTCTTTATGCCCTTTAGCTGCTTCAATAAGCAATTTTTTAACCAATTGCACATCACTCCCATAAGCAACACCAACATCTACGCTTTCGCGGGTTGTGGTTCCGTTTTGTGTCCAATTATACAAACTATTGGTTAAATATAAATGATTTGGTATCACTAACACTTTATTATCTATAGTAACTGCTCTGGTTGTTCGCAATTTAATTTCTTCTACACGGCCTATTTTTCCGTCTAATTCAATAATATCTCCAACGTGAACAGATTGGTCTATTAAAATAAAAACTCCAGAAATGATATCTTGAAAAAGCGTTTGTAATGCTAAACCAATACCAATTAATAATGCCGCAGATGCTGCAAAAATCCCCGTAACATTAACGCCAACAGTATGTAAAGTTACCAAAACAATAACTACGTAACTAAACCAAGTTGCATACGAAAAAACAGCTTTGAATTTTAACTTATCATCACTTGGTAATTTTCTACTAATTAACCTTCTAAGCAATCTTAAAAATAGCGTTGCAAATAATAAGACAAAAAGTAAAATTAAAATATTTTGCACACTAATCTCTACATCTTTAGAGATTTGAATAGATTTACCTAGTATGTTTTTAATGTCTTTCATATTAATACTTAATCCATTTGATAAGTTCTTTATAACTCGGTTTTTTACCATACATTAAAATACCAACTCGGTATATTTTTGCTGCAAACCAAACGGTTAACATAAAGGTACCAACTAATAATAAAAAAGAAAGTACTTGTTGCCAAATTGGTACTCCAAAAGGAATACGCATTAGCATCACTACAGGAGAGGTAAATGGTATAAACGAAAATATAGTAGAAACCGTACCATGCGGATCTTCTATTACCGTAAAGATACCAATATACACTGCTAAAACTAATGGCATAATTATAGGCAACATAAATTGTTGCGTATCTGTTTCGTTATCTACTGCAGCTCCAATTGCTGCATATAGGGAACTGTATAGTAAATACCCACCTATAAAAAACAAGATGAACGCTATAATTAGATTTGCTATTGGTAAGTTATAAAAAGCAGCTACTAAATTTTGCATTTCCATAGCTACTTCTGGGTTTTCCATAGCTTTCTGCATCATTTCATTCTGCGGGGTTTGTTGCATTAAATCAATACCTAAAAAAGCAGAAACCACTGTCATTAAAATGCTTCCTATTATAATCCAGATAACAAATTGGGTGATTCCTGCTAAAGAAGTTCCAATAATTTTACCAAGCATTAGTTGAATTGGCTTTACCGAAGAGATTATTACTTCTATAATTCTACTTGTTTTTTCTTCGATAATACTTCGCATAATCATGTTACCATAAATAATAATAAACATGAATAATAAGTAACCTGCTGCCAAACCAAAACCT
>Ga0209344_10006091_pt1 | contig 10078 bp, 8 predicted proteins | sample Cruoilmetagenom6_FD_187293 | JGI IMG/M metagenome (GOLD analysis project Ga0209344, IMG submission 187293) | Oil polluted marine microbial communities from Coal Oil Point, Santa Barbara, California, USA - Santa Barbara Oil Seep Sample 6 (SPAdes)... | ecosystem: Environmental > Aquatic > Marine >...
TGATCAGGCGGGCACCCAAGGCGACGGTCATTAACCCAGCTTTGTCTTGTTCAGAGAAGCTATTCTTGCAACGGTCTTTCGGAAAAATTCCACCATATACACCGAACTTATCTTGTATCGCGAACATACTATCCTTCTTAATATCAGCTCTTCGGGACACTAATGGCCCATGATCGCCGAATACGTATAGGATCGCTGTTGGATCTTCATCATTGATGAACTGGATCAAATTATTGAGATATGACGCGGTGATCTTGCTCTGTTTTTGATAATAGTCCCTGTATTCAATTAGTTCTTGTTTATGATTTTCGTTAAAATCATTAGGAGTGTGGCCAGGGGAGAAGAGATAAGCAACAAAAACTTGAGGCGTCGTTTTATTCAGGCCATCTCGCATGAGCCTTATCAGAGTATTTAATTGGTTATCGCCTTCAGTAAGAGACAATATTTTCGTAAACATATTACTATTAGCCAAATAACAATAGCCTAGAAAAGTTAATGCTTTGATACCATCAAGGTTAATAAACTCACAGGCACCTTCTGTATTTTTTAACCACTTCGCTAATCTAGAATTACCTTGATTTGTAAATTGATAGTTATCTACAAACGGACCTTTGGATTTTCCAAAATAATAGCCCCGATAGAACGTCGTTGTCTCATACCCATTATTTTTAAACAATTCGAAAAGTGGACTGGGTTTAAAGCCTACGAAAAATTCTTTGGCGGTTCCGTCTTTCACTGCCTCATCATAATGGTTTATATCTAGCGCAAGTAATGAATTTAACGACGGTTTAGAGGGAATGCGGTCTGCGAAAAAGTTCTCAAATCTCCTAAAGTTTGCACCGAGAACATCGTGATATGCGGTAGTCTCCAGACCGATATATTTTTTCAATAGAACTTTTGGGATAAGCGAGTCGAAGCTCACAAAATACACATTAGGTTTGCGAGCAAAGGGGATGAGACGAACGTTGTCAGCGTTGGTTTTCCCAGGCTTGTTGACGAATGTAGCAATAGTCGGTCCGTGGGGGATCACCGCCCACAGCACAACACCCACAGAGAACAGAGCGAACAGTGTCGGCAGTGTTTTTGAAAACCGCTTGGAGCGGTCCATCATGTCGAATAGGGTCACGACGATAAATGCCCCTGTCAACAGCGCCGGCACTTGACCATAATAACGCGGTAGCGCAATGAACCCCTGATTCATGACCAGATTGAGATAAAAGATATTGAATATGGTGAAACCCGCTAGAATATAATTTTCTATCAGGCGGTATCGAGCAAAAATTCGCGCAATGAGACACTCACCTGATACAACGACGACAAGTAGAAATCCGATCAACACCAAATCTATTGATAAAAATTCGGACGTAGCGCTCTTATAGGTCAGTGCAAAGAAGAAGGTAGATACAAAGAACGTTAATAGATATTTCATGGTTCTCGTCATAATTACTCCATAAAAATAATAAATTATTCCATAAATATATTAGTAGTTGGTATGTGAACCGGATAATTAGCAACCTGCCCTCTTGATCGCTTCTAGTTCATAATTACAGGCTATGAGAAGTATAATTATTGGTTCTGCGTCGGTCAAGAGCTCAGCCGTATCAATCATGTGATAACCAGAGCTCCCCATTCCTGGAATAGACGTATCCCACGACTACAGTGATAAGTATTCGGAGCACGGCGTTCTGGTCGTGTCACAAAATTGTGCAGCTTCTTCATCTGTGACACATACACATAACCGAACCCGATTAACTCACGTCGGGACTATTCATTGTGCTATTGGAGCGTCGGGCAATAAATGTCAGCATTGCCACCAGATTGCTAACTGTCCAATACAAAACAATTCCCGAAGCAAAACTATAAACCAAAACAAACATGATCAGAGCGATGAAGATAAAGCGGCGAAACGTGCTGGCATCTGTTTCAAACCGGATGCGTGAATCCACCAGTGTTATCCCTGTCATGACAATTGGTAAAAGATTCAATCCGATAAGCAATCCGTCTGGTTGTGACAAGTCAGATATAAAGAAAAATGGCACGTCTTTGAGTGAGGGGTTCGATGAAAACAAAATCAGCGCCGACAGTAGAAACGGCAACATGACAAAGAGTGGTGCTCCCAGAGCGATACTTTGAATTGGATGATAACCATGGGTTTCATAAATGCACTCCGTAGCACGAAACTTCGGCTCTCCCTTTAACCCTGCAGTTCTACTTGCAACCTGTTTATCAACGGCAAGTTTACGCAAACTAACTCGCTTTTCTATGACTTGCGCCCAGGTGCGTAGGGGTTGGGTCAATAACGCCGTGAACACCGAAAGTAGTGCGATCGACCACCCAGCTGACCCAGTCACAGACCGAAGAGCCCCAAAAACCAAGTCCATTGCGAATAACAAAGGCGAAAGTAGAAATTCGAGCCCACTAACAATCATGCCGGGACCAAATGAAAAATTTCCCGCTTGCCGCCTTTCAAAGAAGCGCTTTCCTTGATGTTAAAATGCTTCTTGGCTTGAGTAATGAAATTTTCACGGTTGTAATCGGCATATTGTTCACTCTTGTTGGTCAACAGTTTTACAACCATCTCGTCGTGGCGATCAACGAATTCAAGCACAACTTCACATTCGAGGCGCTTTAACCATTCAAAAAACATATCGAGTGGGATGTTAGCCGACATTCTAATGTGATGAATCAAAGCAAGCGCCAGCACGATGTCGGGTTTTCGACGTCCATCAAATGCAATTCTCTCGATACCAGCCCAACCCTGTGCCGGAGAAATATTTGCAAGATTCATAACGAGTGGGAGAATGTTGGCTTCGGCTGAATCCTTATGGGAAAGATATAGTTTTTCGATTGCATTGTGATCCCCATCAATCGCAATGACTTGGCTAGCTTGAGATGCAGAAATAAGAGAAAATGTTCCTGTGTTACAGCCTATGTCCCAGACATGTGGCGATGAGATGCCCGATACTGCACGCTCAACAAACGCCTTTTTTGAGTTATGCTCTTCGGCATCATAGGAATGAGTTTGATCGTAGTCTGACCAATCCGTATGATCGAGTTCGATTTTCAGTGATTTGACCAAACGCGTCAGTGATTGAACAAGTCCCAGAACCATACTGTGCGATTGCGGCTTGCCTGTGCGGCTCTTTGCTTCGCTATTATCACGTTCCTTCGCAGAAATACGTTTTTCCACCATAGCAGGGAACAGAACGTGGCTCATTACGCCAAAGCGAAATCGGGATGAACCGACGAAGTATTTGCTAGCTTCCATTGGAGGAATTCCGTCGATGTAGGATCGCAATATCGGAAGATGATCGATACCCAGATAGGCACGCATCATCAACGGTGTCAAAAAACAAGAGCAGAACTGCCGGTAACCTACCCAAGCCTCTCCTTCTGCCCAAGGCACAAACGAAGGTAGGTCAATAAATATTGGCCGAGTTCCAATAAATTGAATGTTGAAGGGGGATGAGTCTTTCAGCGTCCAGCCCTCGTTCAATGCATCCTCCAAAATACGAAGGTGGAGCAATGCTGCTGTCCGCAGCATACCAAACGACCACTCATAAGGGTAGCTGACGAATGGCACGACTTCATGTTCTACCACCCCAGCCCAACCGCTCCTCATAATGTCTTTTACAGCGGCGTCGTTATTATCTGGAAAGGTCGTGCTAACGATGCGTTTTTCGTCTAGCAAACGAACGAAAAACGCAGTCCCCATAAGTTTATGACAATTGTCGAGCGCTTCGTGGTCAAGGCCACGTAAGATCCGTCCTGTTTCGTTGAGAGTATCACTCTTTACTGCATAAACTCGGCTTGTCGGGTCCCTAAACGAGCCGCCTATTGCTGCAATACCGCTCGGATCAGTCATCTAAAGAACGATTTTCTTTGGGTTTCTTCTTACCAGACAGCTTTGCCCTGATATTATAGAAAAACTTGCGAAAGGTGTAGCCGACTGCAGCAATAAAGCCCAGCACAGTAGTTACAATTACACTGCCAGACCCAGGATCAACATAGGCATGAGCGGATGTGGATAGAAAAAGCATGCAAATAAATGTATATAAAACACATCTTTTAATCATTGTTCCAAAGTTCTTATACATTCAATGCCTTACTCAAAAGGTGATTCGGATTAATACGCTGTATATATTAGATTTTTACAAAGAATTATAGCCTTGTCTGACATCAGCGCCTATGGAAATGTTCAAAAAATATGAAGGCTGAAAATCATTTCAAATATTTAAAATCCACTGCACAGATTATATGTTTTATTATAATGTGTTTATCTTAAGTCAGTGCTACAGTGATCCAAATACAAAGCATGAAGGAATTGCTAATGTCTGCCTCTAAGAATTCTCGCGGTTAGCGCACACCCGCAACGGATGGATGCTTTCCTCGCCACGTAGCCCAGCTAATACAATCCTGATCTTTTCTTCAGAAGAATAGGTTTGCCGTGTCTTGCGGCGGATACTCTTTACTAATTTATCTGCAGCTGATTTGCTACTTCCTGACTTCTTATTCATCGTTAACTCCTAATGGTTAAGATGAACCAGAAATCCTCCCTTATTCAAACACTCAATTCTGTCCCACAAGTGCTGACGTTAGACACACAAAAATTGACTAAAGAGATTTTGGGTCGATTTAAACCTTCCGGCGCACCAAATACTCCAGAATACGGCGGCGCCCAAACGATATTTGATCACAGCCCTGCGGATGATGTTGATGGCATCAAAAAAATACATATCACAAAGGTTGTGCGCTGTGCGCGCGACAAGATGCCCATCAGTCTATCTGATCTGCTTATGAGACGATTAGGATTGGGATGGGAACCTGATCAGGGAGCCGGTCAAGCACGCTCAATTGCCGAGATTGCGGCGCCGCATTTAGGCTGGTCAGAGGCACGAATTGAAGACGAACTGGTTGCATATCAGGCGCAATTGGACACTGAACGCCGAAAGCCAGCTCCTAAATCATACACTTGAATTCTGGCAGAAACTTATTTCTTGAAATGGCACCCCCCAGCAATCAATGGCGGGTTCACACATTTTCGCCATTTTGGACGCCTCGCAGCACCAGTCGCTATGGCTCAAAGCATCCATTGGCCTAAAACTTCCATTACCTAACGTCAGCGCCGATGGGTGCAAAAAGATCTATTTGCTAATGGAGGTTTGTAAGCCCATATTCTGCTGAATACGAACAACAAAAGTTTCAAGAAGCACGCCAAGCATTCGAGCGTTTCAAGATTAAGCGTGACCCGAGCATGTGCAACAATCTTGCACCGGCATTAGTGTAAAAGATCATCATACCCATGGCTGCCGCAGGGGCTATATCGCCTGCATCATCCATATTCAGCACTGCGACTGAAGCCAATGCAGTGTCTGTGGAATAAAGGAACACGACTGCGGAAACTGTGGTCATCGCGTTGACAAACAAATAGATCGAAATATTCAAAATTGCGGGCATACAAACAGGCACAGTAACCCGACCAAACAATTTAAAGAAAGGCTGCTTCAACGATGCTGCGACACTTTCAAATTCCGGATCCATTTGTTTCAGTGCAGTCAGGGCTGTTAGATGTGATACCGTGTAAAAGTGCGTCACCGCTGACACGACAAGTATCGCCATTGTGCCATAGATAAAGTTCAATGGATTGGCTGGATTATTGAAAAAGAAAATATAGGCAAGCCCCAGCACCATTCCGGGTATCGCCATCGGCATCATCGCCAGCATTTGAAATAGCGCACGGCTTTTGTGAAAATCTTTGGTTTTCTCAACCACATATGCACCAAGGAAGACAACGATAGTACCAAAGAACGCGGTCAGCAGACCAAGCTTGATAGAGTTACTGTAAGCCGCCCAGCCGCCTCCATCCATCTTGTCAAAAGCATAATTATTCAAGGACAAGCTCAGGTTATAAGGCCAGAATTTAATCAAGGCCGCATACTGACAGATGCCAATGATACCCAAAATAAAAACAGCAACAAAACTACAGTAAATAAACCAACCTGTATCAGCTTTTGGGTTCGGCTTTGGCTCAAACACAACTGAACGTGCTGATATTCCAGCAACTTGTTTTTTCTGATTATATCGATCAATGGCAAATGCAAGAACTGCCGGCAACAGAAGAACAACGGACACAACCGCGCCCATTTCAAAATTTTGCTGTCCGATCACCTGTTTGTAAATATCCACCGCCAGCACGTTGAACTTACCACCGATCACTTTGGGCAGACCGAAGTCGGTTATCACCAGATTGAAAACGACAAAGGCCGCCGAAATCAAACCGTAACGTGCGCTCGGAACCGTTACCGTCCAGAACGTGCGCCATTTGCTGGCACGTAATGCTGTTGCCGCCTCATAAAGCCGTCCGTCAGATATCGACAAAGCCGTGCCGATAATCAGCATTGCATGCGGGAAGGTAAAGAACACAGATCCAACAACGATCCCGATGGGACCGTAGATACTGTTGCCCATTAAGAAGGCTTTCAAGATGCCCTGATTACCAAACAGATAGATCAAAGCTATCCCTGGCAAAAGCGACGGCACCAAGATAGGGGCCATCGCCACTAGCCTAAAAAACCCCTTAAACCTCATGCAACTCCGACTGAGCGCATAGGCAAACCAAAATGCCAAGGATACTGTGATTATGGTTGATAACACTGCAATGAAAACCGAATTACCGATGGAACGGAACAGTGCAGGTGTGGAAAAATACCGTGTAAAGTTTGAAATGCCTGTACCTTTTATGGGCCGAATGACAACACGCCTGAAGGTGTTGCTATCCACCTCAACCACTTCGGTTCCGACATGCCGTTCCGATCCCACCAAAAAGACCGCCGTCTCATCATTGCCTGAAATGCGATAAAGTACAGGACTTTTGAAACTGAATTCCGGGAAAAGTTTCGTAGGAGCAAGTCTGCTGACACTTTTGGCCGCAAGGTCGCCACTGTCAAATGCACTCACCTGTGCATTAAACTCGCTCATGGTCATAGCGGGTGTATTGAAATTTCCACTTTCATCACTGACCTGAATGCTGAACTGATCAAGGTTGAACTGATAGGTCGAAAACGCTTTTGACAACATCGCATACAAAGGAAAGGCAAGTGTGATGACCAGGTAAAGTGCAATGACCAACATGAAGCCGCGTTGCACCATTGAATCGCGGCTGACTTTCTCACGAATCTTTGGCCCCGGGATGACCTCAGCTACGCTCATTGTTCTGCACCTTGATCTGCAGCGAATGCTTTAAGACTTCCAGGGGGGATTTCTATCGTTATCTTCCCACCTGTCATCAGCGCCAAACGGCGTACGGCGTTGATTGAAAAATCGGCGATCATTTCAAGATTACCCAACCCCTGATCGCGCAATCTGGTGCGCCAGAACGATCCCAGAAATTCCATTTCCTCAATGGTGACTTCAAATGTATTCTCTGGGGTTTTGACAATATCAGGTGCACCGGGTGACCGCGCTCCTTCACCGTGTGGAATAACATCTTCTGGGCGCAGTACTAAAATCACCTCATCCTTAGCACTAAAACCGTTGGTATCGCAAAGCAGGGTTTTATTGCCGATTTTGACTTTGCCTTTTACAGTAACACTTGCAGGAAGCTTGTTTGTTTCGCCGATGAAGTCAGCAACAAACAATGATGCAGGTGTGGTGTAAATCTCGGTTGGAGTGCCCACCTGTTCTATAATCCCATGGTTCATCACCACGATGCGATCCGCCATCGACAAGGCTTCTTCTTGGTCATGGGTCACCATAACGGTTGTAACACTAAGCTTTCTTTGCAGTTCTTTCATCTCGTGGCGCAGGTGGACACGAACCTTGGCATCAAGCGCAGACAATGGTTCATCCAGCAAAAGCAAACCCGGAGAGGTTGCAATTGCGCGGGCAAGGGCAATGCGTTGTTGTTGGCCACCCGAAAGTTGCGCGGGATATTTGTCGCCCTGATCCAAAAGATCGACCAATGTCAGAAGTTCCGTCACCCGCTCTGCCGTTGCTTTTTTATCTTTGCCTGCGTTTTCCAAGCCAAAAGCAATGTTTTCTATGACTGTCAAATTCGGGAATAATGCGTAAGATTGGAACACAATCCCGAAGTCCCGCTCAGATGCGGGAAGGTTCGACACGTCTTTACCATCCTGAAAAATCGAACCGGACGTTTGTATGTCCAAACCCGCAACCGCCCGCAAAAGTGTGGTCTTGCCGCAGCCCGATGGCCCTAGGAAACATAAGAATTCGCCGTCTATTACATCAAGGGAAATATCGCGAAGCGCGACGAACGAGCCAAAAGATTTCCACAAGTCTCGTATCTTTAAATAAGTGTTCATCATTTACCCACTATAGCAGCCCGATGCAGATACTCTGCTCGCGCCCTTAGTTAAATTGGAAATTCTTACCCGATAAGGTGAGTTCGGCAATTAATGCCGAACTCTTGTTGGTCAGTTTCAGTTTTTAGGATCTGATTTGCCATCATATTGTGATTGCCATTTTTCCAGAATGGCAGCGCGATTATTGGCTGCAAATTCAAAGTCATTGTCAATCATCGCATCCGCTAAACCTTCAGGGAAATGTTCCACAGGTTTTGCAACGCCCGGATAGGCGACAACAGCATAGCCTGTATTATACATTTCGTTAGCCTTCTTGGTGATGCTCCAGTCTACAAGCGTTTTAGCTGCATCAAGATTATCGGTACCAGCAACGATCGCAGTGGCTTCCATATCCCAACCAACGCCTTCTGATGGTACGATGATTTCAATAGGAGCACCAGCAGCTTTGGATTTAGCCCCGCGGAATGCGAAGGAAATACCAATAGGAATTTCGCCAGCGGCAGCAAGCTTACAAGGGGCTGAACCCGAATGGGTGTAACGCGCAATGTTCTTGTGCAAACCGTCCATGTATTCCCAGCCGCCATCTTCGCCAAAGATTTGTAGCCAGCTAGAAACGTCCAGAAAGCCCGTTCCAGAAGAGTTCGGGTTCGGCATAATCAGGTGGCCTTCATAAACCGGATCAAGCAGGTCTTTCCAGCTTGTGGGCACAGGTAAGCCCGCTTTTTCCGACTCGACCGTATTATAGCAAACGGATGCAACCCATGCATCCATACCAACCCATGATGGTGGCGTGCTTTTGTCGACAAACTTTGGATCCAACTTATCAGCACCATTGGCGGCATAAGCTTCCAGCATGCCTTCGGATTTAAACAGCAGCAATGAGGTTGCAGCCAGTCCCCAGATCACGTCTGCCTGCGGATTGTCTTTTTCCGCTAAAAGCTTTGCGGTGATCACACCGGTTGAATCGCGTACCCAGTTGATTTTGATATCTGGATGGTCCGCGTTAAAAGACTCTGCATAACGTTGCAAATCTTCGGCTTCAACCGCAGTATAGACCGTTAATTCTTCGGCCATCGCGCCACCGGCGACACCCAGCGTCAACACTGACGACAGCAGCATTTTTTTCGTCTTAGTCATAATTCACTCCCTGGTTATGATAACTGGTGGGTGAGTCCCACTTTTGTTATGGTAATAGGCTATTATGACATTCATGTAACAGTATAATCTATTATTCTTATCAACTTATAAGCTTAACTTATAATTTAAGTCACCAATGTACCTTAAAACGGGAAACACGCTAATCAAAACAAAGGGCACTGCATAAATTAGTGGAAGCTTCAAACACGGGCCAATCGTCTTGATATTATTGTATTTCGGGCTGGATTATTGGGAAAATCCAATCCGAAATGTCCTTATGTCATAGCACGAGCAATGGTTTCGCCAATCGCAGATGGATGTTCTGCCACTGTCACACCTGCGGCGGAAAGAATTTCAACCTTTTCGCTGGTACTTTCACCAAAAGCCGAAATGAACGCACACGAATGGCCCACTGTCCGCCCTTTGGGGGCGGTCAGACCAGCCACACAAACCACAACAGGCTTGGTGATGTGATCGCGGATATAATCAACCGCTTCGGCTTCTTGCGGCCCGCCAATCTCACCGATCAGGGCGATTACTTCGGTTTTGACCGATGCCGCTACAGACGGTTCGCGCGATGTTCATTGGGGGGATATGTGGTATTATGCGCTGGCCAGAAT
>Ga0209344_10006092_pt1 | contig 10077 bp, 10 predicted proteins | sample Cruoilmetagenom6_FD_187293 | JGI IMG/M metagenome (GOLD analysis project Ga0209344, IMG submission 187293) | Oil polluted marine microbial communities from Coal Oil Point, Santa Barbara, California, USA - Santa Barbara Oil Seep Sample 6 (SPAdes)... | ecosystem: Environmental > Aquatic > Marine...
CCACTCGGCCGATGTGTTGGCGGATTCCAAACGGGCATTCGAAACCGTCATGAAAGACGGCTCGGTCAAATTTGAAACAGAGTTCATGAAGAAGAGCGGAGACGTGTTTCCCGCCGAAGTGTCATCCAGTATCTTTGAAGTTGGGAATCAGCGCGTCGTACAGGGAATCGTCCGGAATCTCACCGAAAGAAAACGTGCCGAGTCCGAGCGCCTCGAACTGGAACATCAGATACAGCACACTCAGAAACTGGAGAGCCTCGGAGTCCTCGCGGGTGGTATCGCACACGACTTCAACAACCTACTCGTCGGCGTCCTGGGAAACGCCGAGCTGGCGGCGGACGCCGTATCCTCTGTATCTCCCGCCCGGGAGCACCTCACCGGAATTCAGACGGCCGCCAAGCGAGCTGCCGACCTTTGCAGCCAACTGCTCGCCTATTCCGGGAAAGGCCGCTTCGTCATCCGGCCGATCGATCTGAACGATCTGATACTGGACATGTCACACCTGCTGGAGGTTTCGACAGCCAAATCCGTAACACTCAAGTACGACTTGGCGGACAGGTTGCCCGCGGTGGAGGCGGACGCGACCCAGATCCGGCAGATCATCTTCAATATCGTCAACAACGCGTCAGAATCCATCGGCGAGAAAAACGGCATGGTCAGTGTATTCACCGGAGAGATGCACTGCGACGAGCAGTACTTCACGGGGGCGTTTTCCGCGGATAGCACGCCTGAAGGCGCCTATGTGTTCATCGAGGTGGCAGACAATGGCGGCGGTATGGATCAACAGACAATCGAAAGGATCTTCGACCCATTCTTTTCGACCAAGTTCGCCGGGCGCGGCCTGGGCCTCGCGGCTGTCCTCGGGATCGTGCGCGGACACCGGGGGGTTCTGAAGGTCTGCAGCGAACCGGACTCGGGAACCACGATGAAAGTGTTGTTCCCCGCCAGCGAGCAGCCGGCGGTTGCCCTCGCAGCCGCACCGACGGATACGCACGACTACAGGGGAACCGAAACGGTCCTCGTCGTGGACGACGACCAGACGGTGCTGGAGGTAACCAAGAATATGCTGGAAAGCCACGGTTTCCAGGTCCAGACAGCTGCGGACGGTTTCGAAGCGATAGAGAGATTCCAGACATCCCCCGATACCATCGACGTTGTCGTCCTCGACCTCACAATGCCCCGAATGGGCGGAGAAGAAGCGTTGAGGGGCTTGCGCCGGATCCGGGCGGATGTGCCGGTCATTCTGGTCAGCGGTTACAACGAGCAGGAAGTGTCGAACCGGTTTGTGGGCAAGGGTCTGGCCGGATTCATCCAAAAACCGTTCCAGACCTCAACTCTGATCAGCACTCTTCGGAGCGTTCTCGGTAAGTGACGACCGTTTGATTTCTGTTTGGCGGCGCGGACAGCCCTAGGAGCTTGCACCGAATAGATGACGGATGGATTTCGGACGCAGCGAAGTGCCAATTGAGGCGGGTTTTCGGAGCAGTACTCCTTGTACGGGCCGAAAACCCAACAAATAAGGGCCTTCGCTGCGCCCGAAAGGCGCCGTTGATTCTATGCGGTGCAGCCTCCTAGGCCGGCGTCACCAACACAGCACAGGGAGCGTGGCCCAGGACTCTCTCTGCGACACTGCCCATGAGCAGCCTCTTGAGTCCGGTCCTACCGTGCGTGCCCATAACAATGAGGCCAACGTCCCTGTCGATCGCCTCTTGAACAATGAACTTGTGGGGTTCCGGACCGATGTGGACGATGGTCTCGCAAGGCACGGTTTCTTGCAGGGCCTTCTCCTGCGCTTTATCGAGAATCCTCCTCGTCTCCTTGGATATGCTCTCCTCAAGCGCGTCCGCAATCTTCATCGCCTCTGGGTAAAGGGCTATGACGCTCACAAAGAACAGAGTGCTGTGGCAAACCTTTGCCATGCAAATCGCGTGGTCAATCGCCGTGTCGCTGTGTGGCGATCCGTCCACTGCCACGAGGATTCTCCCGCCTTTGGTCAGCGGACAAGGACATTCGGCCTGTTCTTCTTCCATGCGGTCATTCTAGCAGGAATAGCGGCGATCATGATGAACGCCATCAGTAGGTTACGTAGGATCGATGCCGCGCTATGCGGTGGGAGGTCGTCTGGCACCCTGCTCGTGCCCAGGCTGACGCCCCCCAACGTGGTAAAGGTGGTAAAGGGTAAAGGTGTTAGGCACCCACTTATGATGTTTCAACATCACGCGGGCCGATTCCGGGCAGTGGAGTTTTGGAGCCGATACCATTCGCCCCGCGAAATCCTAAGTGAGTGAGCCACCTTATCTATGGACACGGTGGCACGGCGATGCTTGGTACTGATTAGCGCTCATGTACATGGGAGGCTAACAAATAATGAGAAGTCATGATGGACTTGAATGGCTAAAACGGTTATCGTCAGAAACAGGTAAACCTATCATGTGCGCAGCTGATGTTATGCACAAACCTCGGTTGTTGTTTGAGGCCGATCGCAAACGTATATATGAAAGAATTCCTGTCCCGGATGGTTGGCATGAAAGTTATGCAAGCGGCGAAGTTTCTACTACCAATTATCCAGACATGCTGAGCAGTTGACAGCATGAACATGGGTGCCAAATCCGTAGTTCTTGAGAAGTTGTAGGTCGGCGAGGGTTCGGTCGGCATCAAGCTGATGCCTAAACCGAGGTCTCCGCCCCCAAAGGCTGCTCGAGATCGGCGATCAGCTCATCCGGGTCCTCGATGCCGGTCGAGTTGCGGATCAGCCCCTCGGGGATGCCCAAGCGGGTGCGCTCTTCGGCGGGACTGGTGGTCGCCAGCGGACCGACGACGGTCTCAACCGGCTCGAGATTGGCCGCGCGGTGGGCGTGCTTCAGCTGTTAGGAAGTAGCCGATGCATCAAAGGTGGCTGAGGAACGCCTCGGATGCTGCGGCAAACTGGGTGAACTCTGTCAACCGCTTGTTCAGCACGTGATGGAGGATCTCGCGATCGACCTCAAGGTAGCCGTGGACGAGGATGTTACGGAATCCGGCCACGCTACGGAATTCGGCCGCGAACTCCCGGGTGATCACACCGAGGTCAGACAGGACGTCGATGGCGGTCGCGTAGTCCGGAACATCCCGACCCGCGCCTGCAGCGATGTGTGTGGCGGTGTCCAAGGCGTTCTGCGCGCATAGCTGGAGCCCTCGTTCGACGGTCCAGAGCTCGTCCGGGTCATCGAGAGCGCTGATGGGTTTTCCGGCGTGTCGTTCAAGCTCCTCAACGGCTCGACGCAGGGCCAGCAGGTGGCGGCGGACGACCCGAGGGTCGGTCTCTCCCGGGGTCATGGTTGGGGGATTTCTGGTGCCCGGACACGCGCGGGCGCGCGATCGACCTTGTCCAGCTGAGGGACAAAGTCGCAGTAGCGAGATAGCGCCCGGGCCTCGCGGGTTGTTGTAGCGCGGAGATCCCGCGACAGCAGTCGAATGCCGTCACGGAGAACACGGTGGTATAGGAGTGGATGGGCCTGGTTGAGAATGACGACATCGATGGAGTTTGTGCCGAGCCCAGCCATGAGATCCGTCGTCAGCTTGGCGCGATAGCCAAAGCCACCACCATCCGCGACCTCTTGATCTACGAAAACTGCAACGTCGATATCACTGTGCCTCTCGTCTTCGCCTCGGGCGACCGAGCCGAAGAGATAGGCCTCGAGTACCTCAGGGCGTAGCTCAAGCAGCTCGCAAAGGCGATGCTTGACCGCGTCGAGATCCAGGTTTCCGAATTCCATCGACTCAAGCATACCGGATTGAGAAGGGAGGCCATGGCAATTCACTTCGCGAATTGCGCACACGTGGCTCTTGCCGGCGTTGAATCGAACAATGCCAGATTTGATTGCAATTTATAGGGATGCCGAGCTGAAGATCGGCGCGGGTTCGGTCGGCATCAAGCTGATGCCTGAACCGAGGTCTCCGCCCCCAAAGCCTGCTCGAGATCGGCGATCAGATCATCCGGGTCCTCGATGCCGGTCGAGTTGCGGATCAGCCCCTCGGGGATGCCAATGAGGGCTCGTTCTTCGGCGCTGCACTCGACGTGGCTGACTGACAGCCCCAGGATGCCCTCCGCACAAAGGACCGAGCGGAATGTGGCTAGGGGAACTGGATGGACCATGCGAACGTGTCACCCGACTCGAAACCATCCGCAAAGATCTGTGGGGCTCCTCCGAAAGCAATGGTGAAGTCATCGGCGAAGATGAACTTCTGGTCCTCGACCACCCCCTCGGTTTCAAAGATCTCAAACACCGTGAAACCGGTCGTATCGATCACCCCGAAAAACGAGAACGAGTTCGGGATATCCGGATTCGGAAACCCGGTCTCCACGCCGTCCAGGGAGATCGCGGCCTGGGCGCCCCCCCCGGTGTTTGAGGTCAGCCACCCCCCCACTCCGACGAGGTTGCCCTCGCCGGTCCACGTCCCCATGAACCCGTCCCGGAGAGGATCTGTCAGGCCACCCGTCGGGTCACCATGCGGCAACTCGTAGAATCCCCAGGCGCCGGTTCGGGCTGCACCACCGCCCGTGGTGATTCCGCTGATTGAGTTGTTCGGGGTCCAGTTGACTCCTTGGCTCAAAACCGCCGACTGGGTGATGGGTGTCCGCGCCGTGCCCCAGTCCGCGTCATCTTCGAACCCCTCCTGGAAGCTGCCGTACCCGAGCTGGGCCAACTTCGCCAAGTAGGACGATTCGATCCAGCAGCTGAATCCATCGATGGCCGGCGGACCGGCGTCCAACACCGGCTCGCAGCCGGAAACCGTCAATGTCACCGTCGCCACGTTGCTGAGATTGGAACCGTCGACCACCCGGTAGGTGAAGCTGTCGATTCCGACAAAGGTCGCATCCGGAGTGTAGTCGAAGGCACCATCCGCACACAGTTCGAGGACGCCCGGATCCGGCTCGCAGTCCAGAAAACCGTGGGTCACCGTACTCAAGAGCTCCGCCTCGGCTGTCGGCGGCAGCTCGCCGCCGTCGAGGGTGTCGTTCTCCAGCACCCCGGGAAATTCCACCAGAAGGATCTGGCCCTCGGCTACGTCGTAGGCGTCGTGGTTCGCCACCAGGGTTTGCGCACCGACCACTTCCGCGACCACGAGAAGCAGAAACACCACCAAGAACCGGGTAACGAAATGCGGCTTCATGAAATCAGCTTACTCCTTCCGGTCGATTCAGCGGTTGCGCCGCGAGAACTGCAATTCGTCGGACGAATTGCGGTGGCGCGTCGGACGCGCCAGTTCATCGTTGCAATTCGCTTCGCTTATTGCTAGGGCTCGCTTTGCTCGCCGGTTCCATCCGAGCAGTCGTATTTCTCCACGCAAAACCGGCGTCCGCCGGCTCAGTGAACTCATCGATGCCTTCGAGCCCCACGGCTTCGCCCAGATCCACCGAAGTTGGGTAGTCAATCTTCCGGCCGAGGCGTAGCATGCCTCCGGAGGTTCCGGAAATGGGCAAGAAACGGCAAAAAAAACATTAGGAAACGGTCAGCCGGGAAGCGGCAGCCGACTGGTCGACACAACGCGCCTGGTCGTCGGGTGCCCCGCTCAGTTATGGGGCGCCTGCAGCAACAATGGCCGTTTCACGAGGTCTTGGTCAATGATAATTGGGGGGATTCCGGGGGGCTCACACAACTGCTCGTTTCACGTCGGTCAGCAAAGACCGGCGATACGGTTGCCGGAGTATTTCTCGTCGACTTGTGCTGCCTCGGCCTCAAGAACGGATTCTTGTCATTCCTCGACCATGGCGAGTACAACCGGCTTGTCGGCGGCTTGCGCGAGACCCGGAGTATGGTCGTTTGTGAGCCTGATCTTGCCGCCAAGATAGTTCTGGCCGGTCTCGAGTACGCCGACAGCCTCGGCTTTAAACCTCACCCAGATGCGGTGGAAGCCTTCCCGGTGCTGATCGGTGCTGATGCATCAGCCTGTGATGAGCTGGTACCGCTTGGCGACGGGAAGGGTAAGCCCTTTTACGTTTCAGGCCCTCATGACAATGTGAAACGTATCCTGGCAACCCTGAATCGTACAGTCGGACCGGGAGGATACGAATACATGGTTGGCGGGCCGGACGCTGACGCATTAGACGGCGAGGTGATTCAGAGTCGCGACGGGCTCGATGATGCTTATTTCGAAGAAACCACGGATCCCGCGTAAACGGCAAAAGAAGCTCTCCCTCTACTGCGGCACGTCCACCTTCGCCAGAATGTCCTCGATCTGGTCCTGGTGAACCGTGATGTACAACATCTTCAACCTGACGAAGTCATCGCGGTAGAAATAGTAGCCCTTGAACTGTCCCTGGCGGGACGACCGGTTGGAGTCCTTGATCAGGAACCAGTCGCGCCCATCCAACCGAGTGTGACCCACCAGGTGGATGCCGTGGTCGTCCGTGGTTGCGCCGTTGGCGAATCGGTGCTCACGTGCGCTCGGATCAATCAGCTCACTCGGGATGTCGAACGTGGGAATCACCGCAACGTCCTCAAAGCCGTTGAGCCCGGGTTCGGAAACATCGCCGCCGATCACCAAGCTGCGACCGTCGTTGATCGAGTCGAGAATGATGCCGTACCAGATGTCCAGCGGCACGTTGACCGTATCGGCGCCGTGCCACCAGTTGTCCGGGACGGCGTACTCGCCACGCGCCCACATCGGCTGGGACAGGGTCGACATGACACTGACGTAGTCGTCCGGATCGATGCTGCACACCTCGGCGAGGAACGCCTGCGGCGACAGGTCGGCCCCTTTCCAGGTGACCGTCTCGGGCGGGCGGCCCATCTTCGCATCAAGCATCCGGCGGACCATCGCAACGATCGCCTCCTCGTCCCAGAAGTTCGTTTCCTTGCACCACCCGAGGAACGAGTTGACGGTGTCGAGCATCAGATCATGGTTGAAGCGCAGGTCGTCACCGATCACCCCTTCGTAGGCCGACCTCGGTACGACCCCGTACTCGTCGAAGACCCGCAGCATCGCCCCGGACAACGAACCGTGGTCAACCAGGCTCTCACCGCGGGAAGCTACGAATCCCCGGGCCTTGGCGACGAACTCCCAGTACGCCGTCCACATCTCGGAGAGCTTGATGTCCTCACCGTGCAGCCGGTGGATCTCCGACTCGATGTACGAGGTCGCGGCGAAGCTCCAGCATGTCCCTGTCAGGTACTGCGGCGTAGGTGGGAAATGCCACGCCCTGGTCGTAAAAGCCTCGGGCCCCTCAGGTTTGACGATGCCCGACATATCGAAACGGAGTTTTTGGACCGGCTCGGTCCTGGCCTTTTCGGCTTCCCGGTAGGCCGTGAGGATCTCCTCCGTTTTGGCCGAGGCTGCTTCGATCATCTCTTCGTTGGCCGCTTCCAGTTCGTCGATCGCCGGGTACTCCGCCTTATCGACATAGACCGCCACATCCCTCTGCGGTTCATCCGCACCGCCGACACCAACCGTCCCGAGACCGATCACAACCACCAATGACGCCGAGAGGAGAAAACGCATACAGCCTCCAAATCGCCCATGATCATAACCTGCATTTCTCATCGGCTCCTTTCAGAGACGAGCCTCATGCAAAAATGCCCGATCTCGAGATTTCGAGGTCGCTGGATTTACGCGGGCGGGACGCCCGCGCCACAAAGCTCAAGGTGAGGCCGAGGCCCAATAATGCCAAGGACAGGATCGTCACAGTCGGGTCGAGCCACAGCGGTAGTCGCGCCGGTTGCGTGCCTTTGTCGAGAATGCCACGTGCGTTTTCGCGGACGCCCGCTGCCCTATACTCGCCGTCACCGAAGGTCCGACGAAGGAGAACTCATGGAACACGTCATCGAAACGCTGCGCGCCAACCGCGACCGGGCCCTCGCCGAGATGATCGAGCTCGTGCGAATCCCGAGCATCAGTCCAGGACTCCCCCACCCCGAATCCATCACAAAGGCAGCCGATTGGCTCGAACGGCGCCTCCAGCGCTCGGGCATGGATGAAGTGCGCCAGCTCGTCGTCGACAACCACAACCCCGTAGTCTGGGGGCGGAAGCACATCTCGGATGATCTGCCGACGGTCCTCTTCTACGGCCACTACGATGTCATGCCGGCCGACCCTCTCGACGAGTGGACCAGCCCCCCATTCGAGCCCGAGGTCCGCGATGGCAAGGTCTTCGGCCGCGGCACCGCCGACGACAAGGGCCAGGTGATGATGCACATCAACGCTGTCGAGGCATATCTCCTGGTCAAGGGTACTTTGCCTGTCAACGTCGTCTTCGCCATTGAAGGTGAAGAAGAAGAGGGCAGCGAAGGCCTCGAAAAACTGCTCGACAGCCACCGTGATCTCCTGGCAGCAGATATCGCCGTCATCAGCGACTCGCCTTTCTTCTCCAACGACTGCCCTTCGGTCTGCTACGGACTGCGCGGGATCGCCACGGCTGAAATCAGGGTGGATGGGCCATCGACGGATCTCCACTCCGGCAACTACGGCGGCGCGATCGCCAACCCGGCCGAGTTCCTGGCCAGAATCCTGAACGACCTCAAGGACAGGGACGGCCGAATCACCATCGATGGCTTCTACGACAATGTTCTCGAACTGTCACCGAGTGAACGCGAGGGGTTCGCGTCGCTCCCATTCGACGAGGAAGCCTTCTGTCACGACCTCGGGGCGAGAGCGCCGTCCGGCGAAGCCGGCTTCACTACCCTCGAACGAATCTGGGCGCGCCCATCTCTCGAGATCAACGGACTGACCGGAGGTTTTGGAGGCGAGGGATCCAAGACCATCGTCCCAGCATCCGCAACGGCCAAGGTCAGCATGCGGCTGGTGCCCAATCAGGACCCCGATCGCGTTCTCGAATCGCTGGAACAACACATCCGCAAGATCGCCCCACCCGAGGTCCGCGTCTCGGTGACCACGGGTCACGGCGGCCACCCATTCCTCGCGCCCATCGACAACCCGCATGTGCGCTCCGCCTTCGAGGCCATGGGACGGGCATTCGAAGGTGATGTGCACTACATCCGGGATGGTGCGTCCATCCCCATCGTGGCATCCATCGACGCCAAGCTCGGTGCCACCTGCCTGCTGCTCGGCATCGATGTCCCCGAGGGTCGGATCCACGGCCCGAACGAAATGCTCATCGTGGATAACTTCCACCGCGGCACAGAGATGATCGCGCACCTGCTCGAGCTGCTCTGACACGCTGCGCCACAAATCGAGTCCGGGTTGGATCGACATCACAGCATCAGTCCTCGGCCAATGCATAATGAGTCGGTGCTCAGCGAATATCCACTCAAAGCCGTGTTCTGGGACTTCGACGGAACCATGGCCGACACCAGGCGGCGCAACCTCAGCGTCAACCGCCGGATAGTCGAAGAAGTGACCGAACAACCGTGGGAGGGAATCTCAGCGCTGACATCGGTCGAGGCATACGACGCCGCCTGGAATCGGGTCAGCAACTGGCAGGAACTCTACACCGAGGCTTTTGGTCTCGACGACGAGCAGCTGAGAAAGGCAGCCCAACGATGGGCCCCTTATCAACTCGATGATCACACCGAGGTCCCACTCTTCGATGGCATCGGCGAAGTCCTCGATCAACTGCGAGATCTTCCCCAGGCAGTGGTGTCGCAGAACGAACGGGCGATCATCGCCCAGATCCTCGCCGCCAACGGAGCCGATCACTATTTCACCGCCATCGTCGGCTACGCCGAGGTACCCCTGAATCGGCAGAAACCGGCGCCTGACGGCCTGTTTCGAGCCATCGAGATCCTCGGCGTGGAAGAACCCGCCTCCGCTCTCTTCATTGGCGACCACGAGACCGACATGATCTGCGCCGCCAGCGCCAACCGAGATCTGGTCGCCCTGGGCCATGAACTCAGGTTCCGGTCCGTCGCCGCCAATTTCCTCGTGGAGGACGCCGGCTCCCGTTGGGCTGCTTCTCCCGACCATCAGGTCAATCGGCCGTCGGAACTCGGCAAACTGATCGCCGACCTTCGCGTACATCTTCCCAATGGCTGATGCAACCTCCCACCACTGCCCCAACTGCTCCGCCCCGGTCGAGGTGCCCATCGGCGAGATGGAGGTCTTCTGCGAGTACTGCGATTCGCAGCTACGTTTCATCCC
>Ga0209344_10006093_pt1 | contig 10074 bp, 11 predicted proteins | sample Cruoilmetagenom6_FD_187293 | JGI IMG/M metagenome (GOLD analysis project Ga0209344, IMG submission 187293) | Oil polluted marine microbial communities from Coal Oil Point, Santa Barbara, California, USA - Santa Barbara Oil Seep Sample 6 (SPAdes)... | ecosystem: Environmental > Aquatic > Marine...
CCGCCGCCATTGCCGTTACCGCCGCCATTGCCACCACCATTGCCGCCGCCGTTGCCGTTACCGCCGCCGTTGCCGTTACCGCCGCCATTGCCACCACCATTGCCGCCGCCGTTACCGCCGCCATTGCCGCCGCCGTTACCACCTTTTGAATAAGCCACTTCTGGTAGCATTATCGTGGAAATAACTGCTGTTGCACCGATAGTCGCAAGGGCGAAACATGTAACTCTTAGTAGAGATTTGGTTGAAAGGATCATTTTACACTCCGGTTTTGTATCGTTTCAGTTTCGAAACTCGTTTTCCTGATCAGCCTGATTGTGCCTCTGGCGCAAACACAGATTCGGAAATTGAGCGTATTATCCCGGATATTGAAACACACTGTTGTTTAACCTAGCAACAATAGCTGGTTCATCCTGCGTTCATCTTGGATTTGCTAACTTTGTCAAATGTTTCGCAAGATTCTCATAGCTGGCATGTTAAGCCAATTCTTGTTGCAGCCGGTGCAAGCCGCAGCTGTGCGTGAGCTTAGTCAGAAGGAATTGCGCCAGAATGTAAGGGCGGGGAACAGTCTGCGCCTTTCGAAAATCCTATCAGCGCTTGAGAAAAGTGTTGAAGGAGAACTTGTTGACGCGCGGGCATTCGATGCCGGCGGGATATTCATTCGTGTTCTTGTGATGATGCCAACAGGCAAACTTGCCAGCGTTGTTGTGGATGCAGCGACCGGGCAGGTAGTGTCACGAAATTCTTCTGTGGCAAAGCGGGTTGGTAAAGCAGCCAAAAGTAATTCGGGTAACAGTTCCAGTAATGGAAACAATGGAAATAACGGTAATGGTAATAGCGGTAATGGTAATAACGGTAATGGTAATAACGGTAATGGCGGCGGCAATGGCGGCGGCAATGGCGGCGGAAACGGCGGCGGAAACGGCGGCGGTGGTGGTAATGGTGGCGGCAACGGAAAAAATTAGATAGTCAGAGACTCAAAATAACAACGTAGTCCTGATATCTAATGCGAATACTTATTGCCGAAGATGAAATTGTCCTTTGTGAGCAGATAAAACGGGTCCTGACATCAGAGGGGCATGCGGTTGATGTTGTTCATGATGGTGAAGAAGCCGCTTTCCTGGGATCCACAGAACCCTATGACATGATTGTTCTGGATATTGGTCTGCCCAAGAAGGATGGTATTTCTGTTCTCAAGGAATGGCGAAGCCAGGCAAATGACACACATGTGCTGATTCTTACTGCCCGTGACGGGTGGTCTGATCGGGTGGACGGGCTGGATGCCGGTGCAGACGATTATATGACTAAACCGTTTCATATGCCCGAACTGTCAGCACGGGTGCGCGCGATATTGCGCCGCAAATCAGGTGTTACCAATCCGGTTTTTGCTAAGGGATCTATTGAATTTGATACCCGCACGGGGCGGGTTCTGGATGGTGGGTTTTTGGTGGATCTGACATCGCAGGAAGTGGCGGTTCTGTCATATCTTGTTCATAATCTGGGGCGACTGGTGTCACGCACTGAACTGTCAGAACATATTTATGAATATGACAGGGATCGTGATTCCAATACAATCGCGGTATTTGTGACGCGCCTGCGCAAAAAGCTGGGTTCGAACTTTATTAAAACCGTACGGGGGCGCGGTTATATGATCGACGAAGACTGATGCGATCTTTACGTCATCGGGCGATCGTTGGCGGGCTTGTCTGGGCTGCGCTGTCCATTGCGATCGGTGGTGTTGCGCTGTTTTATTTCTTTGATGGAATAACTCAAAGACGGTTTGACGCCCTTTTGTTGGACAGACATCTGCAAGTTGTTGTCGCGCTTAGTAATAGTGGCGTCGATGAAGATGCTATGAATAACATGCTGACTGATGCCGCCTATCAACGACCGTATTCAGGGCGATACTGGCAGGTTAGCGGCGCAGATGATGCATTTCTGGCATCACGGTCACTATTTGACGCGTTTCTGGATGAACAGGGCACGCCCGATACCCGCCCGCAATTCTGGACAGGGGCAGGGCCGGAAGGGCGGGTGCGCGGTGTCCGGCAAACTGTTGGTCTTGAAGACGGGTCATCCTGGGTAGTGTCAGTTGCAGAATCACTGGCCACACTTGATGCCGAACGCCAGCAGATACGCCAAAGCCTGCTTGCGACATTTGCCTTTATTGGTGTTCTTGGGATTGCGGGAGCGGTATTGCAGACATCGACAGTTGTACGACCACTAACGAAATTACGCGAAGATGTGTCGCATCGTTGGGATAGCGAAGAATCACTTGAGCCAAAAGATTACCCCGAAGAAGTGGCGCCGCTAGTCAGTGACATCAATACATTGCTGCACCGGAACCGTGAAATCGTTGCGCGCGGGCGAAGGCAGGCGGCCGATCTGGCCCACGCGGTAAAAACCCCGTCGGCAATCATGCGCAACGAACTGGACGCGCTGAGCATGAAACAGATCAACGTGGTACAGGCAATGCAAGCGCTTGATCGAGTAGACGCGCAACTGATGCGTTCGCTTGCACGGGTGCGTGCGGGCAACAGCGCCGCTTCGACGCATACACAAACCAATCTTAGCAACTCGGTTGATCGGATGGCGCGGTTGTTTCGATCGATGCCAGCGACTTCCTTTATTGAACTGCAATCCAGCGTGACCCCTGATCTGAATGTTCCAATGGATGCTCAGGATCTGGAAGAGGTGCTGGGAAACCTGCTTGAAAACGCCTTTAAGTGGGCGCTTACGAAAGTAAAAATTTCATGCAGTGTTTCCGGCTCAGACATTCATGTTACCATAGAAGATGATGGCCCCGGAATTCCTGAAATAGATCGGCGCGAAGCCCTCAGATCGGGGGGGCGTCTTGACGTGTCGACACCGGGAACAGGGCTTGGCCTGGCCATTGCCGCCGATCTTTTGCAATCTTATGGTGGATCACTGAACCTTGAACAATCCAACGATCTTGGCGGATTGCAAGTGTTGATCGTGGTCCCGTCCAAACGTGGCTTGGGTCAGGATGTGGATGCCGGGGAAGATTAAGGATGAGTTGCTTTGAAAAGCCGGGATATTGGCACAAAGCGATCATCGCACCTTTCGTGATCGTCCGAGCCCTATAGATTGGGACGGACAATTTCTAAGCGGGAATCCCGCACAAGATGCCTTCTTTCAAAGCCAATTCGCGCGTAACATTCAACGCGTCGTCGCCACGTATGGTGACATGGGTGTCGCATTTGCCGTTTTTGGTGAAATCGGCAGCTCAGCACGCCAAGCTGCCGTTAATCAATGACACGGTTTGACAGCTCAGCCTTTTAGTTTGGCCATTCGCAAATACGGTAGAACGGTTGTGAAGTCGCCGAACTTTGCTTTCGCATCCGTGTCGTTGAGTGAAAGAGGGATCACCACATCATCGCCGACATTCCAGTTGGCTGGTGTTGCAACACCTTGGCTGGCAGCGGTTTGCAAACCATCAAGCGCACGTAGCACTTCTGCGAAATTCCGACCTACATTCATTGGATATGTCATCGACAGTTTCATCTTTTTGTCAGGCCCGATGATAAAGACAGAACGTACGGTCTCGCTGTCATTTGGCGTGCGGCCGTCAGGCATATACGCGTCTGCGGGTAACATGTCGAAGGCTTTTGAAACCGCCAGACCTTCATCCGCAATAATGGGAAAACCCGCCGGTGCGCCGCCAACTTTTTCAATGTCGCCTTTCCATTTCTTGTGTTCTTCAACACCGTCCACAGAAACGCCGATTACCTTGGTACCACGTTTAGCCCATTCATCAGCCAGCTGCGCGACGGCCCCAAATTCCGTTGTGCAAACAGGGGTGAAATCTTTGGGGTGCGAAAATAGGATCGCCCAACTATCACCGATCCAGTCATGCAGACCAAAGGTGCCTTGATCGGTTTCTACGGTTAGGTCGGGAATCGTTTCGTTAATGCGCAGGCTCATGGCGTTGCTCCTTAAGGTTACATTGCTTTCACGGTTGATATAACGGTTTTACAATTATGAATAGCCCCGGTGAATGCGGCCGCGGAATTTAGATGGGTTCAACAATTCATTAATTGGCAGCGGGGCTGCGCCGAGCTGAGGCTTTGCATCAGTCGTCGCGCGCAGAATGTCTGGCGGCGTGATCAGAAAGTCTTCCCCCAACTGTTTGGTGCCCGCTATTTGAGATTGAATTTCATCAATAATTTTGGCGCTGAGGGTTCCGCCAAAAACAATCGCTTCTGGGGCAAACGTTCGTGCGATAACAAGGCAAAGCCACCTCAGGTCATCGGTGGCTGTCTGTATCCACTGTTTTGAAACCGGCAATTCAAGATGGCTGTTATTGATGCTGCTGAGGCGATCAATTTTTTGGCCGTCTGCGCGCAAGGTATCCAAAAGATACTGGTCCGAAGGGCGCGGTTTTGATTTCGGGAATAACCCGCCAAATTCAGCAGAGGCGAAATTATGGCCCAGATAAAGATCCTGATTTACAACAGCGGCCCCACGGATCCCATATGACAACCAGATATAGCAAAAATTCTGATAGCTTTTGCATGCGCCATAATAAAGTTCGGCAAGGCATGCCGCCTTTGCATCGTTAATATGATAAACCGGAAAGTCGAAAAAAGGTGCCAGATCGCGTTCATTGTCGACGGTTGGCCAGTTTGAAAACTGTTTGATTTTTTGCACGCGCACCAGTTCACCGGTGTTTTGCCCGGGATAGCTGACACCGCATCCCGCTATCTGATCCGGCGTTTTACCAAGTCTTTCAACCTGATCACGAAGGCTTTGGCCGGCCTGGGTCATGATGGCTTCGAAAGAACGTAAACTGATCGGGCTTTTTCCCTGGCTGAGTACGTTACCATTGAAATCCGCTATGCAGAAATACATCTGATCGGGGTCAAAAAATACGCCAGCCGTCAGAAAGCTTTCTGGTACTAGACACAGCAGTTTTGCAGGAAACCCTTTTTGTCCGTGGCGTGAAGGGTGGGACGTTTCTGCCACAAGGCCATTGTCCATCAGATCGCTGATCAGCCGGGTTACTGTGGAAGGTGTTACACCCAGCATTTGCGCCAGATGTGTCCCGGATAAAGACCCGTTACTGCGGATCAGAGCAATAATGCGCCGGCATTAAGTTTTTGAAATATCTGGTGTTTCAAGTCGTGTATTAATCCCCAATTATTCATGCAGCAGGCCAGATGTGGTATTCGATTTAACCTGCCCGATAGGCTTGAATCTGTCCTCAGGCAGGTTTCGCAGTTTTATATTTCACAATGCAAATTAATAACGCAAGTTTGTTGCAAGCGCCCTTTTCGGGTGCCGAAATAATCATATTTGGGAGGAAATTATGTAAAAAAATTTAGAAAAACTGCAGTGATGGCGCTGGCCATTTCGGCAGGCCTGACAAGCGCGGCTGCATGGGCAGAAGGTACAGTTACGGTGTACACGGCTGCTCCACAGCAGTTTGTGGATGCTTTGGTGCCTATGTTTGGAGAACAGTCTGGAACAAAGGTTGAGGTTATCAAAGCAGGATCCGGAGAACTGCTTAACCGGCTAACCGCGGAAAGTTCAAAACCAGTTGCTGATGTAATCTGGAGCGTTGGCAGCACCACGGTCGACTTCAACCTGGATCTGTTTGAAGTTTATAACTCAGTACATGCAGACGCCATCGTCCCAAGCCTTGTCAAAAGCGAAAATTGGTTGCCATTCACTGCTGTTGTAATGACATTTATCGTTAACGAAGAAAAACTTGACGGCTTGGCAGTGCCCACAAGCTGGGCCGATCTGACCAAACCGGAATATGATGACAAAATATCATCCGCGCGCGGCGATAAATCTGGTTCTGCCTATATTCAGTTTGCCACAGTCTTACAGGCATTTGGCAGCGAAGAAGCTGGCTGGGACGTATACAAAGGAATGCTGGCAAACTTCGTGTTGTCTGACAGTTCCGGCGCGGTTCCCAGATTTGTCAATGATGGCGATTTGCCAATAGGTGTAACATTGGAAGATGCGGCGTTGCGCTACAAAGAAGGTGGTGGCCCGGTAACGATCGTCTATCCTTCAGAAGGTACAGCGATGGTACCTGATGCGATGGCTATGGTTGCCGGTGGTCCGAACCCGGATGCGGGCAAGGCGTTTCTGGATTTCATTTTGACCAAAGACGCGCAAGAAGTTGTTGCCAGTATCGGGCGCCGTCCGGTGCGTTCGGATGTCGCGTCAAACCCGGCGCTGGTCCCAATTACAGAAATCCCGACCATTGATTATGATTTCCAGTGGGCCGCGACAAATCGTGGGTGTCTGGTGGAAGCCTGGGGTGAAACTGTTCTGGACGTTCAGTAACAGTACAGCCTGATCTAAGCGGTCACCCGGAAGGGTGGCCGCATTTTACTTATTTTCTTGTCGAGGTATGCATGGCGTCCGTGGAAATCACCGGGCTGAAAAAGCTCTAGGGCAATGTCGTTGCCTTGTCCGATATCAAACTGAGCATTGAATCCGGTTCGCTTTTTACCCTTCTTGGCCCCAGTGGATGTGGCAAAACCACCTTGTTGCGCACTATTGCCGGGTTTCACTTTCAAAACTCCGGAACGATAGAGATAGATGGAAAATCCATTGAAAATGCACCCGCTCACAAACGGGATGTAGGTATGGTTTCCCAGGATTACGCGGTGTTTCCCCATCTTAGCGTTGCTGACAATGTCGCATTCGGATTGAAGCAAATAAAGTTACCATCGTCTGAGGTTAAATCGCGGGTTGTTGATGTTCTGAGCGCGGTTCAGCTTGCCCAGATTTCCCAAAGGATGCCCCACAAATTAGGCGGGGGCCAGCAGCAAGGCGTAGGGCTGGCCCGCGCAATTGTGATCAACCCCGCAGTTTTGCTGATGGACGAACCGCTGTCGAACCTTGATGCAAAGCTGTGTGTAGATTTGCGCGCAGAACTACGCCGAATTCAGCAAGATCTTGGAATTACAACAGTTTACGTCACGCACGATCAGGAAGAAGCACTGGCAATGTCAGATATTGTGTGTGTTGCATGACGGATAATACAGCAGGCCGCTAGCCCGTTGGAAATTTACAACCAGCCCGCCAACCGTTTTGTTGCATCATTTGTTGGTGGAAATAATTTTCTTAAGGCAGAAAATCAAAACGGCGACGTCTATCTGGATTGCAGCGGAGACAAAATAAATGAGCTTAGCGGCACAACCGCTGAAGTTATCGCAGCGGTTCGCCCTGAAAACCTGATGGTTCACCTTGATAGTGACACGCTGCAAGATGATCAGATTTCCATCCCCGGCACCATCAAGCAGATTAGTTTTGTTGGTCGCGAAATGGAGGCTCACGGCACAACCGAAAGCGGCGAGTTGTTGAAGGCTGTTTCGCGCCCTGACGTGCGCATTCTGAATTTGAACCACGGGGATGAGATCCGGTTTGCATTTGCGCGCAGCGACATATCGCTTTTTGAAGACAACGAGACCGGGCAACGCCTGCAATGAATACACTTGCGAAAAAATTAGCCCCCGCATGGCCCCGCGTAGATTTCTGGTTCGTTGTCACAGTTATCACGTTGGCAATTTTGTTTATTCTGTTGATATCTACCGATATACAGTGTCTTTTTTGTCAGTTCTTTTGACGATAAAACCGGGGAACTTACACTGGGTAATTATATTCAGCTGTTTACCAGAAACTACTATATTTCCGGTTTCAAAAATACGTTGTTTGTTGGCTTTCTTGGAACCTTTGGCGCCACGTTGATCGGGATTCCGCTGGCCCTTTTTACAGCCCGATACAGAATCCGCGGTAAAGCGCTAATATCGGCGCTGGCGATCCTTGTGCTGGTCGCACCACCGTTTATTGGTGCCTATGCGTGGATCATGATGTTCGGGTCCAACGGGTTTGTAACTAATTTATTCGCTATCTTTGGCATCAATACGCCGACCATATATGGTGCGCACGGGATTATTCTTGTCTTTACACTCAAATTTTTTCCGTTTGTTTTCCTGATGATGCAGACCGCACTGAACGCGGTAAACAAATCATATGAAGATGCCGCTGAAAATCTTGGCTGCAACATTTGGCAGCGGTTCTGCAAAATTTCTTTGCCTTTAGTTTTCCAGGCAATCAGCACAGGTGCTATAATTTGTTTTGTGCTTTCAATTGCTGATTTTGGTACACCGGCAATTCTGGGGCGCGGTTTCAGGACGCTTTCGACCATTGCTTATTCAGCGTACACGTCCGAACTGGGCGGCACCCCCACAGTGGCGGTGACAATATCTCTGGTCATGATGGCAATTTCAATGCTCGCCCTTTTGGCGCAGCGGATGATATTATCAAAACGCCGATACGCCAGTTCGCTGACAAACCGCCCCGTCGTCACCCAGCTTTCCGGGATTCGCAACATCGGCGTGCATATGTTTTGTTATGCTGTTGTCTTCATTGCGATGCTGCCAACACTTGTCGTTGCCTATACCTCAATTCTTAAAACCAACGGCCCTGTATTTATCGGTGGCTATGGCCCGCAAAGCTATGAACGGGTCATTTCTGATGCACCCGAAGCCATCGCCAACAGTTTCCTGTTCGCCTTTGCCGCGGTTTTTTTCATCGCTATTTTTTCAAGCTTGATATCCTACATTATTGTGCGTCGCGAAAATGCAGTGTCTGGTGTGATAGATCTGCAGATGATGGTTCCATATCTGGTGCCGGGCATCGTTATGGCAATTGGTTTTGTTACGACATTCCGGTTCGAGAATTTTGATCTGACGGGTACGGCCATGATCATTATCTATTTCATCCGCAGGCTGCCTTACGGTGTCCGATCCACAACATCGAACCTGCGTCAGATCAAGCCATCGATAGAAGAGGCGGCAATAAATATGGGGGCCAGCCCACTAAAGGCGTTCGCGACAATCACAGTACCATTAATCCTGCCCGGGTTGATCGTTGGATCACTGATGGGCTTTATCACCGCGATCAACGAACTGTCTTCAACCCTGATCCATTACAGATCCGGCACCGTAACCATGCCGGTGAAAATCTATGTTTCGGTTCTGGATGGTGAATTCGGGATAGCCGCGGCACTGTCAACGATATTGCTGCTCAGCACCGGGATCTGCGTCTATATTGTGTTCCGGTTTTCAGAAAACAAAGAGTCATCCTTCATCTGACCTTTGTCCAAATCCAAGTGAGAACTTTCGATGCATTATGAAGTTTTTTCTGTCTCAAAATCCAAGATCGGTGCGCGCCCAAGCGACGACGTAACATTGTTTATTCCCGGCGTGGTGGCTGCGGTGCTTGATGGCGCAACTGACCCGCTTGGCCATAAAGTCGATGGAAAATCATCTGGCCGCTTTGCTGCCGAATGCGTGGCCCAGGCCTGCACCAGGTTGTTTTCAGAGACCGGGAATACGTTTTTGCCGGCCAATGAAATAATGGGGCATCTTGCGCGTGATTTGTCCGACCGGATCGAAGGCCAGGGATTTGCTGGCGCCCCGTCAACAACGCTGGCGCTGGCCCTGTTTCAGGAAGAAACAGTGCGCCTGTTGGTTGTTAGGGATTCTGGTATTCGCATCAATCAGGATAAGGTCTATCGCCATGATAAACTGGTTGATGAAGTCACGGCTTATGCCCGTATTGGCGTGTTTTAGGTTCTTCGCAATCGGATCCCTGACAATGATAAACTTGAATCAACAACACGTTCGGTTGCGTTTTAAGTTTGGATCGTGCAGTGCAGCAGAATGTGCTGACAGAAACCGAAGTTCAGGGCGTTCTTGACGCAGCTCAGAATGAATTCGCCAAGCATGAAATATCCACTGATATCCAAAGTTTGTTGAGCACTGGTATCCAGTCACAACATTTGTTTTCCAATGATGGTTCTCATCCGCTCGGGTTCAGTGCGCTGAATGGTTCGCCACCTTCGATGTCTGATGTGGTTGAAATGACAATTCAGCGAGCGAAACTTCAATCCATTGAAATATTCAGTGATGGTTATGCCAAGCTGCCTTCCGGGTGTCAGGTTTCTGCATGGGAACAGGCGCATCATGAGGTTGAACAAGCCGATTTTCACAAAATTGCGGGGTTCCCTTCGGTTAAAGGGTTAACAAT
>Ga0209344_10006094_pt1 | contig 10073 bp, 6 predicted proteins | sample Cruoilmetagenom6_FD_187293 | JGI IMG/M metagenome (GOLD analysis project Ga0209344, IMG submission 187293) | Oil polluted marine microbial communities from Coal Oil Point, Santa Barbara, California, USA - Santa Barbara Oil Seep Sample 6 (SPAdes)... | ecosystem: Environmental > Aquatic > Marine >...
TAAAGTAAAAGCTCCGCCCGCTAATTTACCATCTTCAAAAACTAAACTTCCTTCTTTTATTCCTAGTGTACCGTTATGTGTTTTACCAGGTCTTGATCCAGCCCAAGTCAATTCAGATTCAGCTATTACCGCTTTATAGGTTACGATTTCTTCTGCTTTAAATGATGTAATTGACAATGCTAAAACAAAAAGTACTACTGTTAATTTTTTCATTTTTTAAAATATTAAGTTTTTAATTATTTAATAGTCGAATTAATTTCTATTCATTACAGTTCAAAACTAGTGCCATAAAAAAACATCCTCAGAATATACTAAGGATGCCCTATAACTTATTCTAATTAAAGAATTAGTTTTTTAATTCTCTTTTGAAGGTATCAAACTGAGAATCTTGTTTTTTCTTCGGCCAACTGTTATTGGTCATATCAATATCTGCCGTTTCTAAATCTGGGTCAATCAATATATTGGTTATTTTCTTAGCTGTAGCATATACTTTTTTTACTTCGTCATCATTTTTATTCCAGATTTGAGCCGGGTAATTTTTGCGCTCTTTAGTACCATCTTCATAAGTAATATCAACAATTAATGGTAATACCAAACCTCCTGGCTTTTCGTAAGTAACTTCATAAAAGTAATTTGGAGCTTCTTTAAGTTTGTTCTTTTCGGCATCACTCATAGCGGCCATATGATTTTTGATAACGTCAAAATCCGCTATTTTTTTCGCATCGTTACTTTCACTTGGGTCACCTTCGGCAAAGAAAACCAATCGATCCTTATAATTTTCTACAGGTAGATTATAACGTTTCATTTGTGCAAGTGCTTTTTCAGATGGTTTGTCTGTTGCATAATAGCTTTTTACTGATTTTACACCAACATCATTGTAATCAGTTGAATAGAACCATCCTCTCCAGAACCAATCAAGATCCATAGCTGAAGCATCTTCCATAGTTCTAAAGAAATCTGCGGGAGTCGGGTGTTTAAACATCCAACGCTTTGAATATGTTCTAAACGCATGGTCAAAAAGTTCTGGCCCCATGATTGTTTGTCTTAACATATATAAACCAGCAGCAGGTTTTGTATAGGCATTTGGACCGAAATTAAAAACATTGTCGCCTTGTGTCATGATAGGAGACAATCGGTCTTGATCAATACTCATATAACGAACAATATCTTTTGGCAAATTGCCAGTATCAAAATTTGGATCATAATCTAATTCGGCAAGGATTTCAACAAAAGAATTGATTCCTTCATCCATCCACGTCCATTGTCGCTCGTCAGAATTCACAATCATAGGAAAAAAGTTATGACCTACTTCATGTGTAATTACACCAATCATACCGTGTTTAACTCTGTCTGAATAAGTTCCATCAGCATTAGGTCTACCATAGTTAAAACAAATCATGGGATACTCCATTCCTTGTCTAGCGGCATGTACAGAAATTGCTTTACTATATGGGTAATCAAAAGTCATTTTTGAGTATTCTTCTAAAGTGTTGGCTACTACACGTGTTGAATGCTCTTCCCATAAAGGATTTCCTTCTTTAGGATATAAAGATACCGCCATGATAGATTTACCATTAATGTTTACTGCCATAGCATCCCAGATATACTTACGAGATGATGCAAAGGCAAAATCACGAACATTTTTAGCATTGAAATGCCATGTTTTCGTTTTTGTTGAACGTTCTTTTTCAGCTTTTTCAGCCTCTTCCTGAGTTACTATAAAAACAGGATCTTTAAATGATTTCCTTGCTAACTCCCATCGCTTGCGTTGCTCTTTGGTTAGAACCTCTTTTTCATTTTGAAGTTCTCCAGACGCATCAACAATATGATCTGCGGGCACTGTTAATTTTACGTCATAATTTCCGAACTCTAAGGCCCATTCACTTCGACCCCAAAACTGCATATTTTGCCATCCTTCTACATTATCATATACCGCTAATCTTGGAAAAAATTGAGCAACAGTATAATTATTATTTCCGTCTGGGAAAGGTTCATAGCCTGAACGGCCACCTACTTCAATATACGGTGGAATATTAAACCACCACTTCATTTTAAATACAAATGTTGCACCGCTAGTCAACGGACTAGGGAGGTCAATTCGCATCATTGTTCTATTAACTATATGACTTAGATCTTTTCCTTGAGCATCTTTTACATACTCAATATTAAACCCACCATCAAAATTTTCTTTTAGATATTTTTTTGTGAAAGTTACAGGGCCATTATAGGAACTATTAAAACTACTGGCTTGAGCATCTGGAGTTTTGGAATCTCTTGCTCTCATGTTTTGGTCTAATTGCACCCATAAATATTCAAGATTATCTTTTGAGTTATTATGATAAGTAATTACCTGATTTCCATAAAGTTTATTTGTATTTTCATCTATGGAAATGTTCATTATATAGTCTACTTGCTGTTGAGTATACTCATATCCAGGGGCACCAGAAGCATTATGTTGCGTATTTGGAGTTGGTAACTCCTCCTTTAGTTGTCTAAACTTACTGATATCTTTATGGCCTGGTTTTCTTTCTTTTTTAACAGTTTCTTGTGCAAAAGATGACCCAGTTATAAAAAGAATTGAAAGGATTAAATAACCAAATTTTTTCATTGTTTGTAGTGTTTTTATTTAGAGTGTCGAAAATACTCAATTTTAATTGAGCCATATTAATTTATACTAAAACTTTAACAAATCTTTATCATCTTTAGAAGTTAAGATAAAAGACTTCTTCTTCTTATTGATATTTAATTTAATAATATTTTGTTGCTCAGGAAAAGCATCCATAAGAATTCTATTTCTTATTTCAATTGAATTGAGAACGGATATATTTTCAATTTCGGCAAAGAGAAAAACGACATCGTTTTCATACTTTTTACCAAGATATTTATAATTTTTTGATGACCCATTTATATTTACTTCAAATTGTTTTAAAAGATATTTCTCTATATACATATTGGTATCTTCCAATTCAGTTTTGGTATCTAAATCAAATGATTTATTATTGATTTTATTTAAAGTATTTTCAAGATCATCAATAAAAATGCGCATTGTTATTTGCAATGAATTTGATTCCTTTACGTAATCTATTTTTGTAAGACTCAAATAATATTTATGATGAGTAAAACTTAAAAGAGGAATTATAAGCAGTAAGAATGCATATTTTTTTAAATTATTCATTTTAATTAGTTTGACTTTGGTAAAATTCAACAATCAGAATATAACTAGCAATAAATATTCCAAATTTAGCTTTTAAAAGTTTTACTCTCCCCCATAATGATATCTATTACTTCATTTTTTTTATTTTGCTGAAATAGTTTAATGATTCCCTTGGGCTTGCAATATTTAATAAAGGCAGGGATATCTTCTTTTTTTATGTTGAGTGTTTCTATAAGATATTTATCAGTAAGCAGTTCTCTAATTTTCAAAAGTACTACGCTTTCAGTTTCTAAAGATCTTAATTTTTTTAATTCTTTTTTTTCTCCAGAGACCCATCCATAAAGCTTATTTAAACTTCCACCTTTTGTGTAGTAATTTATTTTTCTGTTTAAAAAATCAACCTCGGTAACTGGAGCTTTTCCTGCATTAGGCAAATTAAGAGAAAATTCATCGACTTGATTTTTAAGTTTTGTATTTTCAAGGTCATTTTTTAAAAAACCACTTAAATCATGATTTTTTACTACTATTTCATCAAGATTATTGATTTTTGAAGTTAGTTTAATTGCTATTGTTTTTGATTCCAATTCTTTTATGCTCACAATATATTCTTTATATTCGAATTGAATTGAAGAAAAAATAAGGGTGTCATTTTCCTTTACGGGAATTTTAAATTCTCCATAGTTATTAGTAATTGTTCCTTTTTGTGAATTTTTATTGATCACATGAATATTTTCCAAGGAAATGGAGTCACCTTTAATCTTTCCGAAAATAACAATTCTTTCTTTCTGACCATATATTTTCAAACTAAACAAAATGGTTAAAATGAATAATAAAACATTATTATTCATTGCCTATTTTTTTAAGATAAGTGTTACTTTCTATTATAAAGATATCTATGATTTCGATATACATTTCTTTATAGAACAAATTTATGATACCCTTATTTAAGCAATATTTAATAAAGAAATTAATCTCTTCTGGTGAAATATTTATCGTTTCGATAAAGAACTTATCCTTAAAATAAAGTCTTATTTTTTGAATATCTTTTTCAGTTTGAATATTAAACATATCTTGATCAATAAGATTCTGTAGTTTTCTATCTCTTTTTCTACTACCTGAAACTATATAAAATAGATCTTCAAGTCCACCTCTTTGTCCTAAGAGTGTAGCTAAAATTACTATTGGTACGCTCGCTTTGCTGTGATAATTTAATCTACTCTCTATTTTGGTAAGTGGTTTTTTATTGGCATTAGGTAGTCCTAAAGCATTAGCCATATTATTTGGTTTTTTTACTATTACCTCATTTAGTTTATTAATTTTCGGTTTGAGACTAATAATTATTGGATGTGAATTTTCAAGCAACGCTTCTTTAATTACAAAAATTTTGGATTGAAATTGAATTGCCGAGAACAATAAAGTATCATTCTTCCTTACTGGAATTTGAAAGAAACCGTGATTATCACTAATGGTAGCGATTCTCGAATTTTTATTTATTATATGAACATTTTCCACGAAAGTGGAATCACTTGAAATTATGCCTTGAATAGTTACCCTTTCAGTTTGTCCAAATGAGATATACGAAATAAATAATAAAATAAGAAAGAGTAATTTTTTTGGCATTCTCTTGATTTGGTCTTACAAATTAAGGTGTAGAAATCATAAAAAATTATTAAAATTAGTCTAAACTTTTGTTAAAGATTCACATTGGTTATCTTTGATTTTAATTCATTTTATTATATGAAAAACCTAATTATAGCAAGTACTTCTACAATTTATGATGGTACTTATCTAGATTATTTATTGCCGGAAATTTCAGATTTATTTAAGGAGTCTAAGGAAATTGTTTTTGTTCCTTATGCGAAACCAAGTGGAATATCTTATGATGAATATACGCTTATTGCTAGAAAAGCTTTCGCGGAAATAGGGATAGATATTTTAGGTATTCATGAGTACAATAATGCCAAAGAAGCAATTAAACATGCTAAAGGACTCTTTGTTGGAGGGGGAAATACTTTTGTTTTAGTAAATGAAATGTATAAACAAGATTTGTTCAATATATTAAGGGATAGACAGGAAAAAGGAATGCCTTACCTCGGTACAAGTGCAGGCAGTAACATTTGCGGTCCATCAATGCAAACAACAAATGATATGCCTATTGTTTATCCACCCAGTTATAAGACCTTGGGAATCATTCCATTTAATATTAATGCACATTATTTAGATCCTGATCCTAACTCTAGACATAAAGGGGAAACCCGTGAGACTAGAATTAAAGAGTTCCATCATTTTAATAATACACCGGTGGTAGGTCTCCGTGAGGGAAGTTGGTTGCAAGTAAACGACAATAAAATTGAATTGAAAGGAACCTTAAAAGCTCGATTTTTTCAAAAAGACAAATTAATAGTTGAGCTTGACCCTTTAACTGATTTGCAGACCATTGTTAATTAATTGAGTCTTTCTGACTCATATCTTGTTCAATAAAATTTTTGATGTTTTTTGAAAAATCACTTTTTTTAACGTCTTCTGAGAAGTTATTAAAAATGGTTCTAGCTTTATCAGAGTTCATATCAGGCATTCTTAATAATGATTGTAAAATCATTGCTGATATATAAGAATCGGGATTGCTTTTAGTATAATCTAAACTATAAGCAGTATTCTCATCATTAATAGCTTTCATTTCGGCATTTATTTTATCAATCTTTTCAACATCATTTTCCGCCCTAGCTTTTTGAAATTCAGGAAAAAGATCATTTATTTTGTCGACTATTTTTTTAGACCCTTCTTTAAATACGTTGAGTTCATTGTTTAATTTAGTACCACTTATGAGAGCATTATAAATACTATCTTTATGTGCATTAATAGTAATAGTCCCTCTTTCAACTAACGGATATATACCACCTCTAATACTGTCGATAAAAACACCATACATTGCGGGAGCCTTTATAGCTCCAATAAATTCAAATTTTCCATTCTCTGAAAATGTTGAATCAATACTTACAGTTGTGCCGTTTTCTTGTTTTTTTAATACTACTTTTGTTTTGTTACTTAGTGCTGTAATATTCCCTTTAATAAAATAATTATCATCAGAAAAGTTAGTAGATTTTTTCTGACAGGAACAGATAATCAATATTAACATTGTTATTGAAATAACTTTTTTTGTAAGCATTATTTTTTTTTGGCAAATGTAACTATTCTTTTTGAAAATGAATTTTCCACTAGGAAACTTAATTAAGTAAAAGGGTAAGACGATTAATAATTTAGTGCAGCATTAAGTTTATTAGATCTTACTAGTTCACTTTATCTAGATTAGAAAACGATTCATCTATAAAAAAACCATTCAACGAATATGCCTAATAAAACTAATATGTTGCTCCTACTTATTTGTAATACGAATCTAAATTTATCGATTGTTTTATTGGATTAGACCTAAATATGAAGGTATAAGTTATTAACAAAACGTAAAGTTCTTAACATTATGGGCTTTGATAGTCAATCTTTAGATTCTCTTAAGATTTCCAAATTACTTTCGCCAAAGACTAATTTATTTCTCTGTTATGGGGTAATTTTTATTTAATACAATTTTATTTAAAAATATACGTTATTAGATATACTTCCCAGAAGAGAATCCGAATTATTTGCAACATTCCTCTCCCTACAAATGAACATATGTTCATTATAGTAGAAAGGAATTTTATTGCCCAAAATCTGCTATGATTTTGAAATATTAGTACTGATTACGTAAGTAATTAATGAATTAATGTTTATTATGGTTAAAAGATTATTCTTGATTACATTTATTTTTATAAGTGTAAAATTATTTGCTCAAACTCCCCAATTATCTAACTTTAGAGTTGAAGACTCTCAAACGAGTAGAGTATATTTTGATAGTAGTGAACCAGTAACAGGTAGTAATGCATCTGGTTTTATTATAAGTGGGAAGAGTATTTCTGGAGTTTCAATAATCGCTAATCAAACTACGGGACACTATTTTACAGTTACTTCTGCATTTGATTTTTGGGATAATAATACCATTAGATATGCAGGAGGTAGTGATATAGGAGTTCACAGTTTTGATTTACAGTATATTAAAAATGAAATACCAGAGCCTGAAGCATCTACTTTAAGGTATGTGAGTGCAAGTGCAACAGGAAGCGGTGACGGAACAAGTGATGGATCAGCATGGACTATATCCCAAGCAAATAATAATGCTTCAGCGGGGCAGACAGTTTATATAAAAGCAGGTAGTTACGGAAATGTAACCTTGGCACCGTCAAGGTCAGGAACACCTACAAACCCTATTAAATTTATTGGTTATAATGTTACGGATGGAGCTGGTAATAGACCTAATTACAATTGGACTCATAGTGGTGTAGCAGGAGGTGGAACTGCAGTAGACCCCTCTAAAATGCCATATTTTTCAGGTTCTGGAAGCGGTGATGGTATTTACGCATCAACTAACAATACTATTTTTAAGTATTTCCAATTAAGGAATTATGATAGAGGATTTAGGGCTACCGCAGATAATGTTTGGTTAGATAATTTATATGCACATGCGATGCCTAGTGGTAGTTATTCTATTTATTTTCAAGACGGAACATCTCAATGTAGATTAACAAATTCAGTAGCATACAATGCAGGTACAGCATTAATAAGAATGTACGGTAATTATAATTTAAGTGATGGAAATACTGCAATTGATGATACTGATGGTGTTGATTATTATTTATCAACTAGGGGTTCAAATAATATTCATAGAAACGCATATTTAGAAAGATTATGCCCAAGCGAATCAGCTCATAAAGGACATGGTATTACGATAAAATCAGACAAAGCAGGTGCGCCTAACTGTAATTATAGCCTAAATGAATTTATGACTATTAAGGGTGTTGAGCTTGCTATTGAAGCAAGAAAAGAGGGTACTGACTACAACGTTTGGAGAGATATTAATATTTCTGAAAATGTAACTAGGTTAGGTGTGAAAGGTTTGATTATTATGCAAGGTGCAGATAATAATGTTTTTGATAGAATTAAGATTAATGACACAAGATATGGTATTAATTTCGTAAATACTGACAGTGAAACAAATGGGAGTGTTGGAAACGTTATAAAAAACAGCACTTTTAGTAATATTGAAACAGGTATCATGTTTGGACCGCAATATGTTTCAGGAGTAAGAGATGAATTTAATCTAATAATTAATAATACTTTTTACAACGTTACAGGTGGTGGTAGTGAATTAATAGAGACTAATAATTCAGCGGCGGTTGGTGTAAATTATTTTTATAATAATAATGTAGAAAATTCTTCTAATTTAGGTAATTCTGGGTCATTTGATTTTGAGAACAATAACTTCTTTAATTGTGGCACAACCGTTGATGTGTTAGTAGGAGGTAATAACAATATAGATGCAAACCCATTTATGACGAACCCAGCTAATTTAGATTTTAGTTTGTCAGCAAATACACCAACATCAGTTAGCAAAGGGGGTGTTGTTAATTTTAATGTAAGATATGGTGCTAATGGAGTAGAAAGATCTTCACCAGTATCAATAGGAGCTTACGAAGAATCGGCTCCTGTAGTTGGGTCCGTTACACCTAGTTTAGTAACAATTTGCAATGGAGAAAGCGTTGTCTTAGTTGCCTCGGGAGGTACATCCTATTCATGGAATACAGGTGAAACAACAGCTAGTATAACAGTTAGTCCTTCAAGTACAACAACCTATACGGTGATCGTCACGAACGGAAGTGAATCCGATTCTCACGATGTTGTGGTAACAGTAAATGAGGCCGCAACAGTAGATTTAGGCCCAGATCAATCTATTTGTTTTGGAGAGACAATTACCTTAACAGCAACTGGAACCGGTGATTATTTATGGAATACTGGCGAAACTACGGGTAATATTATAGTAAGCCCAACAACAACAACAACTTATAGCGTAACAGCCAGTAATTCTTGTGCAGTAGATGCTACCGATGAAATAATTGTAAATGTTAATCCCGAAATTGGATTAACAGTTGGAAGTGACGTTAGTATTTGTATTGGCGAAACTACAACGCTAACTGCAACTGGAAATGGAGATTTTTTATGGAGTACAGGAGAGACTACTCCTAGTATTACAGTTCAGCCCAATACTACAACAACATATTCAGTTATGTCTACTATAGGTAGTTGTACTGAAAATGATAGTATTTTAGTTACAGTTAGTGAAATTCCTACTGTTGACTTAGGTGCAGATCAATCTATATGTTATGGTGAAACAGTTACTTTGACAGCGACTGGTATTGGAAATTTTTTATGGAATACAGGAGAAACAACGGCTAGCATTGCAGTAAGTCCCACAACAACAACAACTTATAGCGTAACAGCCAGTAATTCCTGTGCTACAGATGCTACCGACGATATAATTATTAATGTAAATCCAGAAATTGGATTAACAGTTGGAAGTGATATAAGTATTTGCGTAGGAGAGAGTACCACTTTAACTGCAACGGGAAATGGAGATTTTTTATGGAATACCGGAGAGACTACACCGAGTATAACGGTTCAACCAAATAGTACTACAGCATATTCAGTTAGCTCTACTTTAGGGGCTTGTACAGAGAATGAGAGCGTTTTAGTAACAGTTGACGTTGCTCCATCTGTAGATTTAGGATCAGATCAATCAATTTGTTTTGGTGAGACTATTACGTTAACTGCTAGTGGTACGGGTAATTTTTTATGGAATACAGGTGAAACAACAGCAAGTATTACAGTAAGTCCCACAACAACAACAACATATACGGTAACAGCAAGTAATGCCTGTTCAGACAGTGTTTCAGATGATATTATTATAAATGTTAATCCTGAGATCGGATTAACGATAGGAAATGATATTAGTATTTGTACAGGTGAGAGCACGACTTTAACTGCGGCTGGGAAT
>Ga0209344_10006095_pt1 | contig 10071 bp, 10 predicted proteins | sample Cruoilmetagenom6_FD_187293 | JGI IMG/M metagenome (GOLD analysis project Ga0209344, IMG submission 187293) | Oil polluted marine microbial communities from Coal Oil Point, Santa Barbara, California, USA - Santa Barbara Oil Seep Sample 6 (SPAdes)... | ecosystem: Environmental > Aquatic > Marine...
CGATGGTGAAGTTATTGCTGGAGCCTGTAAATGTGCTCATTCTCGATGAGCCTACAAACCATTTGGATTTAAAATCGAAAGATGTTTTAAAAGAAGCCCTGCTTCAGTTTGATGGCACCTTGATTTTAGTTTCCCACGATCGCGATTTCCTACAGGGACTTTCAGAAAAAGTTTTTGAATTCAAGGACAAGCGCGTAATCGAACATTTTGAAACCATAGACGATTTCCTTCAAAGAAATAGAATTGAGAATTTGAAGGAGATTGATTTGAAGGTTTAAAGGAAGTTTATATTATAAAATAGTGCACAATTTTATTAATATTGTGATCTTAATTTTTATACTTTTATGAAAAATACATTACTCTGCTTCTTTTTTTTATTTTCAATTACACTTTATTCCCAGGACTGGAGTTGGGGTTTTAAAGCTACAGGGGATAATCAGCAATACATGGCAGTAGATATGGCCGTAGATACCGAGGGAAATATGGTAGTAGCTGGATATTTTCAGGAGAATTTAATATTAGGACAATTCCCTTTGTACACTCCCGACGATTATTTCGCTGACCTATATCTTTTTAAAATAAATTCCAATAAAGAAATTGTATGGGCAAAAACTTTTGAAACCGACTGGTGTTATGGAGATGATATTTCGGTACTTGTAGATGATGATGAATTTATTTACATAACAGGCCAAATAGATCAAAAAATTTTTGTCGCTAAATTTGATTCTGAAGGCAATCAATTATGGTATAATGATTTCGAAGGACAACAATCCGGTTACGGAATGTCAATAGCATTGGACCAATTTGATAATGTGTATGTTTCTGGAGGCGCTGGTTGGAATTTTTTTATGACAAAATTGGATTATGATGGGGAAGTAATATGGATTCGAGATATTCCATTTAATAGTTCTGATGCTGTCCATATAACAGACATTAATGTTGATAGGCTTGGGAATATTTATTTTATCGGAGTTTTTAATTTCGAAACTCTCATATTGGATAATTTTGTACTCGAACATAATGGAAGTTGGGGGCAAGACACTTTATGGGGAAAGATGGATACAGATGGAAACTTTATATGGATAAAATCTTCAGACGGTAGGACGAATGCAAATCCACAAATCGCATTAACTTCAGATGGGTATCTTTACTTAAGCGGGTCGCTTTATTCCGGAATTACTTTTGACGGTATATACATTGAGGGCATCTGCTGTCAAGAACCAAAGCCATACATTGCAAAATATGATATTGAAGGCAATGTAATATGGGCTCAGGGGGCTTTTACCACATATGAAGAAAATGGTGTACCGGTCGATATTAAGGTGAATTATGCGGGAAATCTATATTTGACAGGCAGCTATTTCACTTGTTATGGATGTACAGAATCGGATATTTATTTAGAAGAATATGCTGCTGATGGCACCCATATTTGGCGAAAGGAATTTGTAATGAATAACAGTGAATCAACCAGGGCTATTGATTTAGACAATCAGGGATATGCATATTACGTGGGCTATAACAGTTCGGAAAATTTTATCGATGAAAATTTACCATATTTTCCAAATACTCTAGGGATAGCTCAATTAAATACATTGGCCTCTACCTATAAAAAAACACCACGACCACAAATTGAAAGAATGCATACGGTCTGTGAATTAGGTGTAAATGTTACATTAAACGCAATAGGGGACAATATAAAATGGTACAGCGACCCAAATCTGAATAACTTAGTTTTTCAAGGTAATTCTTATACATTTCAAACAAATGAATCTTTAAAACTCTATGTTACCCAAACCGTAAATAATATAACTAGTTGGCCAAAAGAGGTGATTGTGAACATATCAGAATTAGACAGTGCTGAATTAAGTTTTGACGATCCAATCCTTACGGCCACTTACAACCCACTTTTTGCTTATCAGTGGTTTTATTTGGATGAACCCATTGCAAATGCCACCGATAATTTTATTGAAATAACTTCGGGAACGGATTATATGGATTATGGGGTTTTAATTAAGCAGCAAAATTGCCAAATAGCGCTTGGAAGAGCTGTTTTATCCACTTTTTCTTTTGAAGCCAAGGCTGATTTTGTATTATATCCTAATCCAACTTCGGGAATTATAAATATTGCATCAATTCTCTCCATTGGTAGTGTGGATGTATTCAATGAGTTAGGTCAATTAGTTTCCTCAATAAAGAATTCGTCCATGATAGATATTTCAACTTTAAATAGCGGGTTGTATTTTTTAAAGATTATGGATTCAAATGGACACATTGAAATTAAAAAAGTGATAAAAGAATAAAGAAGTTTAATTTCTTATCTTGTTTCCCTCGACTTTGACTTATTACAGAGTCTTTCCGAAAAAGTTTTTGAATTTAACGATTAGCGCGTTATTGTGCATTTTGAAACCATAGACGATTTCTTTCAAAGAAATAGAATTGAGAATTTGAAAGAGATAGATTTGAAGGTTTAGTCGTTTGTTTAAAAGCTTAGTTTTCAATTTTTAGAGGTGTTTTTATTATTTATTACCTTTAGAAATAAAAACTATGAAAAAACCAGACTTTTCCAATTTAAAAGCACTCTATATCAATTGTACTCTAAAACAGTCCCCGCGCATGAGCCATACCCAGGGCTTGATGGATGTTTCGCAAAAAATAATGAAAGCTGAAGGGGTTTCTTTTGAAAACATTCGCTTCGTGGACTATGCTGTTGCGTATGGCGTATATCCAGATATGACCGAGCACGGCGCCAAGGAAGATGTCTGGCCAGAAATCTGGAAGAAGATAGATACTGCTGATATATTAATAATTGGTACGCCCATTTGGCTTGGTGAAAAATCTTCTGTTGCCAGCAAATTGATTGAAAGGCTTTACGCTATGAGCAGCCTTCAAAATGAAAAGGGGCAGTATTATTTCTATGGAAAAGTAGGTGGTTGCATTATTACCGGAAATGAGGACGGCATAAAACACTGTGCGATGGGCATTTTGTATTCCTTACAACACTTAGGTTATAGCATTCCTCCACAAGCAGATAGCGGCTGGGTAGGAGAGGCTGGTCCTGGACCCAGTTATCGAGACGAAGAAAGTGGTGCCAAAAAAAATGATTTCACTAATAGGAATACTACTTTTATGACCTATAATTTACTCCATTTGGCAAAAACGCTAAAAGAGCAGGGCGGGTATCCAAAATATGGTAATTCCCGGCAAGAATGGGATGACGGCACCCGTTGGAATTTTGAAAATCCTGAGTATCGTTAAAGTGTCTTAAACGAGTTAGGCATAATCCTTGTTTTGTTTATTTCAAAAATAAAATATTATGAAGTGTCCATTTACCATTCGCAAACCCACACAAGATGATTATTGGGGCATTCCATATTACACATTGTCAAATAATATATACAGATGAAGAAATATGTTTTTTTACCAGCAATCCTTTTTTGCTTGACACTGGGGAGCGTAAGCGCGCAGAACAAACCAGATAAGCAATTAGGAATCGTCAAATCAGAACAGAACCCAACCGAAGTGCTTTTGAATTCTAAGAATTTCGAGTTTATTGCAAATACAGCTTTACCCCTAGGACAGCCTTCAAAAAATTTGGTCGGCAGTAATTATTCAGTAACATTTACACCTGAAAAAATCATTAGCAATATGCCTTTTTATGGGCGTTCGTATGCCACAATAATTGGGAAAGACAAAGGCTTGCGGTTTAAAGGTGCTCCCGCGGAATTTACTATTGAAAATCGTGATGATAGTCTTTTGGCACGTACAGTTGTTGTAAATGAGGAAGACACCTATTCTATCTTATTGGTTGTAGGGCATGCGGGATTTGCTACTATGACCATTTCTACCAACGATCGTCAAACCATAGATTTTCAAGGTGAAATAGTGAGCATTCGTGACTAATAAACAATTTTAAAATCCAACTAATGAGTCTATTTAATAAAATATTGGGAAACGCAAGCGAGGTTTCCGCAGAAAAACTGAACGAAAAATACGGACGTCTTTTAATTGAGGGCGAAGTGGTAGAACTTGGGTTCTCGCTTTTCCGCGATGTGTTTATGTTTACCAATAAACGGTTAATTTTGATAGATGTCCAAGGTTTAACGGGAAGTAAGGCAGAGTACAAATGCCTTCCCTACAAACACATATCGCGATTCTCTTTGGAAACTGCGGGCACTTTTGACCTGGACGCCGAATTGAAAATTTGGATTAGCAGTGAAGACTTGCCCACGGTGAGCAAAAAATTCAATAAGAGCATAGACATTTACGAAGTACAGAAATATTTGGCGGCGAAGGTTTTATAAAACCAATTCAGTAAAAAGTCTTTCCAAGGTTTTTTCTAGATTATCACTAAAGCCATTATGGGGACGGGAAGTTTGAAGTGAAGAACTGCGCTGTGCAGTAAGCCAGCGAAATCTGTCGGGTTTTTCCCATTGGGCCACAGGGCCGCCGTCTTTGGAGCCGGAACATATTTTTTCAAAAGCCTTTAAATTGTTTTCAATCTCTTCAACTTCCAATTCACAGGAAAAGAGTTTTAGCTTTTCGGTGTCAATTTGGTGTTTGCAATTCAAATAGTTGGCTCCTTTGCAGAAAAGGATTATCCCAACATTCAGGAATTCCTCTCGCTCCACGCGGGGTACCAAACGTATTACCGCATATTCATACAAGTGTTTGCCGGGCATCCTGAATCTGTTTTACAAAGTTGTTTGCATTGTTTCTTCTCATTACCAAAAACTGGTAATATACGTCCCTGATTTCTTCCGAAGTCATTTCAATACCTTCCCAATCTAGCCAATCTGCGGGAATAAGATTAGTTATTTCCCGTAATTTTTTATCTGGCAAAAGCGCAATCATTTCTTTATTAACTTCTTCAATCAACGCAGCTTGTGGCAAAAGCACGTGATCTTTTATATATGGAAAGGGCGTTATGGCCGCTTTTTGCCAATTGCTCCAAGAATGATGAAAATAAAAAGTAGCGCCGTGATCTATCAGCCAAAGTTCCTTATGCCAAATAAGCATATTGGTATTTTTTAAGGTTCTGTCAATATTTGTGGTAAAAGCATCTAACCATACAATTTTGGAAGCCAATGTTTCATCGACCTGTGTTACTACGGGGTCAAATGTTAAAGCTCCCGAAAGAAAATGCAGTGCCAGATTAAGTCCGCGGCTGCCCTTTAATAGATCCTGTATTTCCTCGTCGCCTTCACTTCTGCCAAAAGCTTCGTCTAAGTTTGCGAAAACAAGTTCCGGAATTTTTAAGCCTAAAGTTCGCGCAATTTCACCACCTAATAGTTCCGCAATCAATGCTTTTACACCGTGTCCTGCACCGCGAAATTTTAAAACGTATTTAAAATCATCATCCGCTTCGGCCAAGGCTGGCAGCGAACCGCCTTCACGCAAAGGGGTGATGTAGCGTGTAACGTTTACGGTGCGGAGCTCTATTTTATTGGTTGCCATTGCCTGCAAAATTAAGTTTATTTATGAATATGTCGGTACTATTCTGTAGAGATGTTTTTTTATGCCTTAAAAATAGAATCCAATATTTTTTTGAAATTTTAAATTCGTATTTTGCTGAAATATGAAACCTTAAACTAAAAGTTATTGGATTTAACCATTGAAAACATTTTGCTTGTGGGGTCGTTACTGCTTTTTATAAGCATAATAGCAGGTAAAACTTCTTATAAATTTGGTGTTCCCACTTTAGTACTTTTCCTGGGAATAGGAATGCTTGCCGGTGAAGATGGTATAGGCGGCATCAGTTTTGACGATCCGCAAATCGCTCAGTTGGTGGGTATTATTTCATTGAATTTTATTCTTTTTTCGGGGGGTCTGGACACTGATTGGAAAGCTGTAAAACCAATAATGAAAGAAGGTTTTGCACTTTCAACTTTGGGGGTTTTGCTTACCGCTGTCGGCTTGGGAACCTTTGTTTATTACATTACCGATTTTACCATTTATGAAAGTTTGCTGTTGGGAAGTATAGTGTCATCAACAGATGCCGCTGCGGTGTTTTCCATTTTGCGTTCCAAAAATCTTGCGCTCCGAACCAATTTGCGCCCCACCTTAGAAATGGAAAGTGGGAGTAACGACCCCATGGCCTATGTGCTAACAATCGCTTTTTTAGGTTTGGTAATCAATCAGGATAAAGGATTGGTGTCTATGATTCCACTGTTTTTTCAACAAATGATTATAGGAACTATCGCCGGGTTTGGCTTTGGAAAGTTGAGCAAGATTATAATCAATAAAATCAACTTGGATTTTGAGGGTTTATATCCCGTACTCGTTATTGCACTAATGTTTATAACCTTTTCCGTAACCGATTTTGTGGGCGGCAATGGTTTTTTGGCCATTTATATTTGTGCGGTCTTTTTGGGAAACCAGTACTTAATCCACAAAAAGACTATTCTTAAAATGTATGATGGGTTGGCGTGGTTGATGCAGATTGTACTTTTCTTGACGTTAGGGCTTTTAGTATTTCCATCACAGATTGTTCCTGTAATTGGTATCGGACTCTTAATATCGTTGTTTTTGATTTTTGTGGCACGTCCCGCAGCAGTTTTTATAAGTTTGATTCCTTTTAAGATGAAATTGCGGAGACGTTTCTATATTTCATGGGTGGGTTTACGCGGGGCAGTGCCGATCGTGTTTGCAACCTACCCATTATTGGCGGGAATCGATAAGGCGAATATGATTTTTAATATTGTATTTTTTATTTCGCTGACCTCCATTCTAATTCAGGGAACTACGCTTTCGGTAGTCGCGAAATGGTTAAGGGTGAGTATTCCCAGTGAAGAGAAAAAAATATCTCCCTCTGAAAAATTTCTTGAGGAACATCCCAAAACCGAAATGCGAGAAATTGGTATTGCAAAGGGGAATACGATTGTCGGCAAAAAGATTGTTGATATTGAATTCCCAAAAACCGCAATTATCGCAATGATAAAAAGAGACGATAAATACATAACTCCCAACGGAAACACGGTCATTAATGCAGATGATGTGCTTATCGTGCTTTCCGATACAGAAAAGGGAATCAAAAAAGTTTTCAAGGCATTGAATATCCAAGAATTTTCAGCTGCCTAAATTTGAATAAGGGGCTTTGTAAATACTTTTTGCATCGTATTTTCTAGCTTCCTCAGCGGCCTCCAATTCTATTTCAAAATAATTTAAATTGAAATGGGGCAGAATTTCGCTTTTAAATTTATTGGGAAAAGAAGGGTATTCCAAAAATAAATTGTTTCCGAGCAGAAATTTTTCTGCAGTTTTTTTATGCGCTTCAATCATTACGAATAGATAATTTTCCAATGATTTAAACTGCTTTTCTTCGTCCAAAAAATAATTTTGCAGCAAATTGGTAGGATGATAAAACCATTCCACAAACCCATTTCCAGATTTTAAAAGACTTTGAACAACTTCCTCCGTTCTTCTGTCAATAAAAATCCAAGGAATTTCTGGAAATGCTTTTTGAAAAAGTTCGATAAAGAAAATATTCCAAGAAGTAAGCTTAAAAACAACTTGTTCCTCTTCATCCAGCGGCTGCAAATAGGCTTTAATTATGGTTTTTAAATTATTTATAAGCGTTTTTTCCTCCAAATCATAAAATACCGCAGAAAGCAACAGCCCGTTTATAGCTTCGGTTTCAGCAACAACCCTTGTCTTTTTTGAGGCCTTCAGCATATTTGCTAAAAGTGTGGAACCGCAGTGCGAAATGTGGAAAATAAAACCTTTAAGCTGTAATGAACCTTTGCTTTCCAAAACAGTTACAGAGTTTAAATCTAGTTCTTTTCTAATGGAATTTGTAGAGCTGACCTTTGAGACGCCATCGTTAAAAAATGGATATTCAAAGACTTCTGCCGGCAACATTCGGCAAACCACTAATGGGTTTTTACGTATTTCGGTGTAAATTGGAAAAGATGCGGTTTTCAGCACAATTATTTGGAATTTAAAAATGTGAAGCTACAAAATGTGAAGCAAAGCGTTTTAAAAATTATTTTGACAGGAAAAGTTTTCAATTAACTTTGAAAACATATTCATTCAAACATTTAAAATTCAGATATGGGTAAGCGTTTATTTATTTATTTATTTCTGTTTTGCGTTTTACAAAACGTTTTTTCCCAAGATATCTCCATAGGAAATCGCGACAAGGTTTATTCTGAAATACTTCAGCAAGACCGTGAGTTTTCAGTTTATTTTCCACCGTCATACAATACGGCTATAAACCAAAAATATCCTGTGCTCTACATTTTGGACGGCGATTATAACTTTCAGTACTTAGCGGGCTTTTTAGAATTGCAGGGAGGCATAAGTGAAGTTATCCCAGAAATGATATTAGTGGCAATTTCAGGAAAAGGAACCGCCGAATACCGGAAAAACTGTAAGCCAACAATAGAGGGCGTGGAAGATAGCGGCAATGCCGGGGAAATGGTAAGTTTTATTGAAAAGGAATTGATTCCATATGTAAACAAAAACTACAAAACGGCAGATTATAAAATTCTTGGCGGCCATTCCGTCGGGGGTATTTTTGTTATCAATACAGCCATAAATCATCCCGATCTTTTCAATGATTATATCGCCATAAGTCCCGCGCTTTGGTGGGGCGAAAATGCGATGGAGGATGTAATGGAAAAAACTTGGGGCAAAACCAAAAGTACTACTGCTAGTGTTTATATTTCACTCGCCAATGAACAGGGGATGGGCGTAAATGAATTTTTGAAAAAAGTGCCAAAAAGCATTGTGGAAAAAAACATACAATTTAAGGAGTTTCCCAATGAAATTCACAACTCTGTTGGGCTTCCCACCTATAAATGGGCATTGGGCGATATTTTCAAAAATTGGTATGTAAAGGAAGAGTATTTCAGTTCTGCCGACGCTTTAAAAAACCATTATTCCGAAGTGCAGAAACAATACGGCAGCATTTTCAACATTCCCTATACCATTGTGGGAAATACACATTATATGCTTCAAAAAAATGAAAAGGAACGTGTAAAAGTGCAAGCTGCTTTAAAGGAGCTTAATCCCAATGCCTTGGTTCTTTTTAATACTTACAGAGCCGGAAAACTTGTGGCAAACAAAGAGTTGGAAGAGGCCGAAAAATTAGTTAATGATGCTTTGGCTGTTAATCCCGGCAACTTTGACTCATATAACGTTTTGGCCAAAATTAAGTTGGCAAAGGGCAATACTGCTGAAGCAAATGAAGCCATTGAAAAAGCAATAAACTTGACAAACAAGCAGCAAGCAAGACAATGGCAGATAAACGAATTGCTGGAGACAAAAGCCGAAATCGATAAAAGGCCGTAGTTTTAATTATAATAAAGAACTATGAAAAAACTATTTACAATAACACGAATTATAGTAGCATTATTTCTATTTGTAATATTTTTCTCCTGCGAGGAAGAAAAGGAAATAAGCTCGTATCATCCCAACCATTGGGAAGATCATTACGTTGACGGTAAAACTGTGGGAAATATAAATATAAACGATTCGCTGCAAAAAGGGACTACATATTTGAGCATTTATTCACACATTTATAGTTTTTCATTGGAAAAATCACACAACCTTACGGCAATGGTAAGTTTGCGCAATGTGAGCCAAACCGATACGATTTATATTTCAAAAGCTGATTATTATGGTACCCAAGGGCAACTGATTCGCCATTATTTTAAGAAACCCATCTATTTAAAACCATTGGAAACCGTTGAAATCGTTATAGACGAAACGGATGAGCACGGAGGCAGCGGCGCCAATTTTATTTTTGAATGGACTACAAAAGCAACAACTCCCGAACCCATTTTTGAAGCAGTTATGACTTCGCTGCGGGGTTCGCAGGGATTGAGTTTTACAACACAGGGCAGAAGGATTGAGTGAAATATGAATTACGAGCGACGAATTACGAGAATGACGAAAGTGGAAATTAGAAATACGAAGTAAGAATCCCGAATCCCAAATCAACCAAAACAATTTTGAATTCTGAATTCAAAATTGTTTTCGTTATTTTTGAAGCAAAGAAGAATTTAATGAAAATAGTTATATCCCCAGCAAAAACGCTGGATTTTGAATCAAAACTTCCCACTGCCCGCG
>Ga0209344_10006096_pt1 | contig 10068 bp, 11 predicted proteins | sample Cruoilmetagenom6_FD_187293 | JGI IMG/M metagenome (GOLD analysis project Ga0209344, IMG submission 187293) | Oil polluted marine microbial communities from Coal Oil Point, Santa Barbara, California, USA - Santa Barbara Oil Seep Sample 6 (SPAdes)... | ecosystem: Environmental > Aquatic > Marine...
GTTCGTCACCGTGTCAGGCGGGCTGTTGCTGCTCTATGGCGTCGGCACCATTGTCGGTCCGCTGATCAGCGGCGTGGCGATGGCCTACAGCCCGTATCTGCTGTTTGCCGTGACAGCCGTGGCCCATCTGGGCGTCGCCGGTTACGCAATCATCCGCAGCCGTATCCGTGCAGCGATCCCGGCCGACGAGCGCGAAAACTTCGCCTCGATCCCGTCGGCGCGCGCCGCCACACCGGAATCGATCAACCTCGATCCGCGCGCATCCACCACGGAGAACTGAGCCGGTTGACTGTCAGCTGACGTCGAGCACGATCTTGCCGATATGATCGCCATCCTCCATGCGCTGATGCGCAGCGGCGGCCTGGTCGAGCGGGAAGATTGAGTCCATCATCGGCAGTACCTTGCGGTCGCTCAACAGCGGCCACACCTGCCTGTGCAACTCTTCGGCAATCAAGGCCTTGAAGGCAATATCGCGTGCCCGCAGTGTCGACCCGGTATGCGTCAGCCGCTTCATCATTAACAACGAGAAATCGGCCTCCGCCATCCGCCCCTTGAGAAACGCGATCTGTACGATCCGTCCCTCAACGGCGGCAGCCTGGTAGTTGCGGTTGATGTATTCGCCACCGACCATGTCAAGAATCAGATCGGCGCCCTTGCCGTCGGTCGCCTGCTTGACCGCAGCCACGAAATCTTCCTCCCGGTAGTTGATGGCAAGGTCGGCGCCCAGATCCCGCATGGCAGCACATTTGGCTTCGGAGCCGGCGGTGGCCAGCACCTTGGCGCCAAATGCCTTGGCAAGCTGGATCGCCGTTGTGCCGATACCCGAGGTGCCGCCATGCACCAGAAAGGTCTCGCCTGCTCTCAGACCGCCGCGCTGGAAAACATTGTGCCAGACCGTAAAGAAGGTTTCCGGAATCGCCGCTGCTTCCACCATGGTCAGCCCCCTGGGCGCAGGCAGGGCGGTGGTCTCGTTGACGGTACAGAATTCAGCATAGCCGCCGCCCGCCACCAGCGCACAGACCTGGTCTCCCTGCTTGAAACGGGTAACGCCCGCTCCGACATCTGCCACCTCGCCGGCAATCTCCAGCCCGGGAATGTCGGAAGCCCCCTTTGGAGGCGGATAGGCCCCCTGCCGCTGCAGGCAATCGGGGCGGTTGACCCCGGCTGCGGCCACCTTGACCAGCAATTCTCCTGCGCCAGGCACCGGCCGATCACGCGTCGTCAGGGTCAGCACTTCGGGGCCACCAGGTTCCCGGATCTCAATTGCACGCATCAATTCACTCTCCTTCAGCCGCTTTGCCGAACCATAGGCTTGGGCTAAAGTCCGGGCAAGGTTCGCGCCGCGCGAACATCATCGTTGAAACAATGGAGGCCATACCAATGTTTGCCGAGGACGATCGCCCGAAGCCCAACAAGCAACACGAGATCGGATCCGATCTGACCTTCCTGTCGGCCGGCGAACTGGACGAGCGAATCGCCCTGCTCAAGCAGGAAATTGCCCGTCTGGAAGCCGACAAGGCCTCAAAAACCTCCAGCCGCAGCGCCGCGGAGGATTTTTTCAAATCGAAATAGGTCATTCCGGTCAGATACTTAAGGCAATTCTGAATCCTGTTAAGCTTCCGGTAAGCTTTACAAGTGTTTACTATAAACATCCAGGCTTCCTGGATTTGACAGTTTGGCCTAGGCCACACTGTTTGACGCCTCCCTGTTAAACTCTTGAGAGCCGCTCATGCGGCTCTTTTTTTGTTTGACGCTCTTCCTGATTGAGCTGTTGATGGACTGGGACAAGTGGCGAAAAGCCATTGCTACCCGCTCCTGGGTGCGCCAAAATCCTCTTTGAAAAGCATACTGAACCCCGACTAAAACCCGACCTGTGCGGGCGTTTGTGACGTTAACCCTTTCTTAACAATAAACTTGCCGAGGCGCGTTCAAAGCGCCAAGATACAAGGGCTCGGCGGCAATGGATGACGTCAAGCTGATCGCCGACTTGCAGTGTATTTCGTAATCAGGATTCCCGGCCAATGTCAGAACCCCGCCTCAACACCGTCAATCTCGCAGACCGCATGGCCAATTCGGCCCAGTTCAAGGCGCTCTACGCCGAAGGAATGGGGCTGGTCGAGGAAACCGCAAATTATCTCGACGGGCCGGGGCGAACCTCATCCAAATCGCTGCCGCGCATCGCTGCTGTGCTTTACGCAGCGGAATCGATGCGCCTGACCACGCGCTTGATGCAAATGGCCTCCTGGCTGCTGCTCCAGCGCGCCGTCAACAATGGCGAGATGAACCGTGACCAGGTGATGGCCGAGAAGAGCAAGGTGCGCCTCGACAGCTTCAATTGCGACCGATCAGCGCCCGGCTGGGCCGATCTGCCCGAAGAATTCCGTGATCTGGTTGAACGCTCGCTGCGGATCCAGAACCGTGTCGCGATTCTCGATCGGGAAATCTACCGTCCGGCGGAGGCCGCTGCCATGAAACCGGACAATGAAAACTCGGTTCAGGCCCAGCAGCATCTCCTGCAGACAGTCTTCTCCAGACGCTGAACCGGTACTGTGCTCGGGCGGACATGCTTGAGCACGGACAACCAAGATAGTCAGGCCCGCACATCCGTTGCGGGCTTTTTTGCGTGTATGCCAGGGATGCGAATGTCCAGGCACCCCTCATTCGGACCAGACCATTTCGGGTGGGCAACGGCGGGTCGCACCAGACGGCAGACACAAAAAACCCGCCGAAACCGGCGGGTTTTGATCGTCCGGGCAAAGCCGGAAACCTTACAGGCTGAGGCCTTCGAAGCGCTTCTTGAACTTCGACAGGCGGCCACCGCGGTCCAGCATCTGCTGATTGCCGCCGGTCCATGCCGGATGCGACTTCGGGTCGATTTCCAGGTTCATGGTGTCGCCTTCAGCGCCCCAAGTCGACTGGGTCATGTATTCGGTACCGTCGGTCATGACCACCTTGATCATGTGGTATTCGGGATGGATGTTCGCCTTCATTTTTTCGTCCTGCCGTTGGGAGGCCCCTGCGCAACATTGCTTGCGGCATATTGGCCAAACACATAAATGAAGCCGGTGTCCGTGTGGGCAACGGCTTTCCAATTCGATGGCGAGCCTATACATGAAGGCACCGTCGATAACAAGGGCCGCGTCTGTTTTTGCAGGCCGCTCACCGGCCGCATACGCATAGCCTAGGAGATGACGTGGCAGATCAATCCAACACTCAACCAGCGGCACGCCGTTCCGTGCGGCCGCTTGCCCGACTTTTCCCCTATATCAAACGCTATCCACGACTTGTGCTAGGCGCGCTTGCCGCACTGTTGCTGGCTGCAGTCACGACGTTGACCCTTCCAACAGCCGTACGTCGGATGATCGACCACGGCTTTTCGGCCCAGGACGCAGGCTTCGTCAACAGCTACTTTTCCATGCTGGCAGCAATCGCCCTGTTGCTCGCCCTTGCCTCGGCCTGCCGCTATTATTTCGTCATCACGCTGGGCGAGCGCGTGGTCGCCGACATCCGCCGCGACGTGTTTGACCATGTCACCCGGCTGTCGGCTTCCTTTTACGACGCCAACCGGTCGGGCGAAATCATTTCACGGCTGACCGCCGACACCACCCAGATCAAATCGACCGTCGGCGCCACCGCTTCGGTTGCCCTGCGCAACGTGATTCTGTGCGTTGGCGCTGGCGGCATGATGTTCATCACCTCGCCCAAACTCTCGGGCCTGGTACTCGCCGCAATTCCGCTGATCGTGTTTCCGCTGGTTGGCTTTGGCCGCAAGGTGCGCAAGCGCTCGCGTGCCGCCCAGGATACCCTTGCTGAAGCCATGACCTACGCTGGCGAAGCGATTGGTGCCACCCGCACGCTGCAAGCCTTCAACACCGAAGCCCGCGCCCAGGCAAGCTTCGGTGAAGCCGTGGAAGCCTCCTTTGGTGCTGCCCGCAAATCGATTCTGGCGCGCTCGGTGCTGACCGGCTTTGCCATCGCCATGGCATTCGGGTCAGTGGTCGCAGTACTCTGGTATGGGGCGCAATCTGTTCTTTCTGGCGAATTGACCCCGGGAACCCTCGGCCAGTTCCTGTTGTATTCGGTGTTTGCCGCAGGAAGCCTTGGCGCACTGTCGGAAGTGTGGGGCGAACTTTCACAAGCTGCCGGCGCCGCCGAGCGGCTGGGCGAACTTCTCGACGAAGTGCCGGAGATTCGCGCACCCGAAAACCCAACGCGTCTGCCCAATCCGCCGATTGGCGATATCCGTTTCGATAACGTGCGCTTTGCCTATCCGGCACGGCCCGGAACCTCGGCGCTGACCGGCACCAGTTTTCATGTCCGGCCCGGCGAAACCGTGGCTGTGGTTGGCGCATCGGGCGCCGGCAAGTCGACCCTGTTTTCGCTGATCCTGAGATTCTACGATCCCACCGCCGGCAAGGTGCTGATCGATAAGGTCGACATCCGCGAGGCTGACCCCGCCGATGTCCGCGATCGCATCGCGCTGGTGCCGCAGGACGTGACCATCTTCGCCGGCAGCGTCGGCGACAACATTGCCTTCGGCCGGGCCGACGCCAGCCAGAAAGACATCGAGGCCGCGGCCCGCGCCGCTCAAGCCCATGATTTCATCCTGGCGCTGGACCAGGGATACGCCACCCCGGTTGGCGAACGCGGCATCACCTTGTCGGGCGGCCAGCGACAGCGGGTCGCCATCGCCCGCGCCATCCTGCGCGATGCGCCGATCCTGCTGCTCGATGAAGCCACGTCCGCGCTGGATGCCGAAAGCGAAACCCTGGTGCAAAAGGCCCTGGAAGGGCTGATGCAGAACCGCACGACCATCGTCATTGCCCACCGGCTGGCGACGGTGTTGCGCGCCGACCGCATACTGGTCATGGACGAGGGCCGGATCATCGAAGAGGGCAACCACCAAGAACTGGTGACGCGCGGCGGCCTCTATGCCCGCCTTGCACGTCTTCAGTTTGAACTTGGCGCCGAAGCGCTGACCCCGAGCGCCACTTCAAATACGGCCAGCTGAGTCTCCCCCGCGCGCAAGCCGAGAATGCTTGGTCGCACACGATCCGTCGCATGTCGTGCCCGCTCTGGGCGGACTGGCACTGTCTGACTGCTGTGAAGCGGGGTGCGGAACATTTCCTCGCACGACGAAACGTACACGCGGCGCTACAGCGCGTAACAATCTTGTGAAGTCGCTCAAATCAGGGTAAACAGTCTTTGTTCGTCTGGAAGCCACGCGGGAGACGGGACCTTGTCCGCGGGCTATAACAGGAACATTCAGAAGGTGTATCCACAATGCGGAATGACGCGGAGTGGCGGACCCTGCTATTGGCGGGCGTTTGCTATGCTGTGTGGTTTTTGCTGGCGTTTGGGTTGGTTGCCCTCCCGGACACGTTACGTGTCCTTTTCATGATTCCTATAATCACGCTGCATTCCTCGCTTCAACACGAGTTTTTACACGGTCACCCTTTCAGGAACCAGAAACTCAACGATCTTCTGATCGCCCCGCCAATCGGAGTGCTGGTTCCCTACCTGCGCTTCAAATCCTGCCACCTAACCCACCACATCAATGAAAACATCACCGACCCCTATGACGATCCGGAGAGTTATTATCTTGACCGGCAGGTCTGGGCGTCGATTTCTGCCTGGCTCAAGCGGTTGCTGGTCGCCAACAACACCCTGACCGGACGCATGACCCTCGGCCCGGCGCTGGCAACGGTGGGCTTCATCCGCAGCGAATATGGTCGGGTGAGAGCCGGCGACCGATCCATCATCTGGATCTGGGCGCGCCACGTCGTTGCCATTGTGCTGTTGTTCTGGCTTGTAAGCCGTTATGGCAGCCTGCACCCCGCAGCCTATTTCATCGCCGCCTATTTCGGCATGGGCCTGTTGATGGTGCGCTCGTTCATCGAGCACCAGGCCGTCGAGAAAGCCAATCAGCGCTCGGTGATCATCGAGACCAGAGGGCCCTTGAGCTTGCTGTTTCTCAACAACAACTATCACTCGGTGCATCACGCCTACCCCTCGCTTGCCTGGTACCGCATTCCCGAATTCTTCAGGGAAAACAGGGCGCGGTTCCTGCGCATGAATGGCGGCTACCGCTATGAGAGCTACTGGGAAGTGTTCCGCCGTTTCGGCTTCCGGCCCAAGGAGCCTGTGGCGTATCCTATGGAACCGAACCGGACACGCCGCGACGGCGACAGGGACGACCGATGAGCCAGACACATCCGGAGGGCGACGCTGCAACCGGCGTCGCCTCGCTGCCGATGTATGACTGGCCGGAAATCCGTGCAGCGACTGATACGCTGTGGACGGCGATCCACCAGCAATTGCAGAGCATCGGTATTGCTGCGCCTTACCTGCTGGACCGCAGCGATGACCCGGAACCACTGTGGCGCCATCCGGACCTGATCCTGTCGCAGACCTGTGGTTTTCCCTACGCCAACGGATTGGCGGGCAAGGTAACGCTGATCGGCGCACCAGCCCACGCTATTACCGGTGCGGCACCCGGACGCTATTTCAGCGTGCTGGTTGCGCGCAAAGCCGACACAGCGCCCACACTGGCTGACCTGGTGGATCGGCGCTTTGCCTACAACATGACCCATTCCCAGTCCGGCTTCGCCGCCCCGGTGCGGCTGCTGGCAGCAGGAGGGCATGCCTCACGCCCGCAGCCATTACAGACAGGCGCACACCGCGCCTCGATCCACGCGGTGGCCAGGCGCGAGGCCGACTGGGCCGCAATCGACGCCGTGACTTGGGAACTGGCCAAGCGTCACGATGCGGCGGCAGATGAGTTGCAGATGTTCGGCAAGACACCTGGGACCCCGGCGCTGCCGTTGATTGCCAGCATCCGCTACACCGATCAAGCGGAAGCCATCGCCAGCGCGATCAAGGCTGCCTTCAGCTCTCTGCCCGCAGGCATCCGCGATGCGACGCTGGTCACCGGGTTGGCACGGGTCAAACAGTCAGATTATGCGCCCTTGGCAGAACCGGTTCCCGTAAGCGAAGCGCTGCCTGCTTTGAGCATCTGACAACCTGAGTCGACGCCGGAATCAGCGTTCGGTCAGCTTGAGCTCAATGCGTCGGTTGGTGGCACGATCAGCATCGGTATCGCCTTCGGCGATCGGCTGGAATTCGCCAAAACCGGCCGCCACCAACCGGTTGGCCGGCACCCCTTCGGAGACCAGATATTTGACCACCGATGTCGCACGCGCACTGGAAAGCTCCCAGTTGTCGGCGTAGCGGCCATTGCCCGACAGCGGCACATCGTCGGTATGACCGTCGACACGAAGCACCCAGTTAATCTCGTCGGGGATCTCCCGTGACAATTCGTTGATCGCGGTCGCGAGTTTGGCCATCTGCTCCTTGCCGGCATCATTGAGCTCGTTGCCGCCCGAGGGAAACAGCACTTCCGACTGGAACACGAACCGGTCACCCACCACCCGCACGTCCTCGCGGCTCGCCAGAATTTCACGCAAGCGTCCGAAAAAATCGGAGCGGTAGCGGTTGAGCTCCTGCACCCGCTGCGCCAGCGCCACGTTCAATCGTCTTCCAAGATCGGCAATCCTCGCCTGTGTCTGGCGGTCCTTACTTTCGGAAACCTCAAGCGCGTCTTCAAGCGCGGCAAGTTGTGTTCTGAGCGCCGAGATCTGTTGGTTGAGCAGTTCCACCTGGCTGAGCGCTCGTTGCGAGACCTTCTTTTCCGCATCCAGCGTTTCGCTCAAAGCTCCGATCCTGCTCTCGGCGGCAGCACTGGCGCCAGACCCGCTGGCGAGCAGTTCCTGCAGCCGCGACCGGTCGGCTTCCGCTTCCGACAGGGAGGCCATCATATTGGCGAGGTTATCTTCGAGATCCTGTTTTCCGGACCGCTCGAGCGCCAGAAGCTGGGTCAATTCATTAATCTGGCTATTGAGCCGGTTGAGCACCTGATCGCGACCGGAAATCTCGCGCGAGAGAAAAAACTGCGCCAGCACGAATACGGTGAGCAGAAACATGATCGCCAGCAGCAGCGTCGACAGCGCGTCGACAAAGCCGGGCCAGTAATCGACTGTCCGCTCCCGTCGCCGGTTTCGCGCCAGCGCCATGGCCTATTTGTCTCCAAGCTTGTCGGCGAGCTTGTCCAGCGTCTCACGCATCCGCCGCGATTCGACCTGCTGCGCCTCGATCCAGTCCCTGAGCATCTGCTGTTCGTTGCGCATGTTTTTCACCAGCCCCTGAATGCCCTCGGCAAGGCTTGCCATTGCCGCCGTTGTTCGCGGCGTCACGCCGGAATCCTGCGACAGTTTCTGCATCCGCTCGGTCAGCATCCGGATCTCTTCGGCTGCGGCCGTGCCATCGGCGGGCATTGTCATGCCGGAATCGAGATCCGTCATGGTCGACAGCCAGTTTTCAAGTTCGGTGTAAAACCGGTTCTGCGCCCGGCCCGCCTGCAGATCGAGAAATCCCAGCACCAGCGAACCGGCGAGACCAAACAGCGAGGAGGAGAACGCCGTTCCCATGCCGTCAAGCGGCGCCGACAGTCCGGTTTTCAATGTTGACAGCAGATCCTCGGTACCGCCAGAACCCGGGTTGAGCGACTGGATCACCTGGTTGATCGAACCGATGGTACCGAGCAAACCCCAGAATGTTCCAAGCAGGCCCAAAAATACCAGCAACCCGATCAGGTAGCGCGAGGTGTCGCGTGATTCGTCGAGTCGGGTGGCAATAGAATCAAGGATCGAGCGAAGCGACGTCGTTGACAGCGCCATTTCCTGACGCCGCCCGATCAGCGCCCGCATCGGCGCCAGCAACACCGGATCACGACCGACTTTCTCGGCATCGCCGGTAGCCCTGAGCGAATTAACCCACCGCACTTCCGGGCGAAGCCTCAGCACATGGGTGAAAACCAGCAGCACGCCGACCGCGAGAACACCCAGGATCAGGCCATTGAGCCCTGGATTGGCAAGAAAAGCATCATGGATCTGCCGATAGAGAATCGCGGCGACAAAGCCGGAGAGGATGAGAAAGATCATCATGCTCCAGAAGAAAACCAGCGGGCTCGAGAGCTTGTGCGGATCCGCGCCGCTGCCGTCCTCGGAGATGCCCCATCCAGACAATGTCAGTTTTGCCATGCTTGTCCGTCCCGGCCTTGTCTTGCTTCAACACTTGCCGCGAACACTAACCGATAATATGGCGTAATTGGAAGCGCGCCGGAAAAACAACCTCATACAGGCTTGCTCAGGCTTTCGGAACAGGCCTTTGCACCAGTTCCAGGACGCCTTTGAGGATGTACTCGTTGCCGGCAGCAATGGAGCGTGTGCCGAACATGTCGGTCCCGCCCTTTGTGTCGGCAATAAAGCCGCCTGCTTCGCGGATCAGGATCATGCCCGCTGCCATGTCCCAGGCCTCAAGCGGCTTTTCCCAGAAGCCGTCAAGCCGCCCAGCCGCAACATAGGCCAGATCCAGCGCCGCAGCCCCGAACCGGCGAATGCCCGCGCACTCACCCATGATGTGGCGCAGCTCGACCAGGAAGTTGCCGTGATGACCACGTCCGAGATGAGGCACCCCGGTGCCTATCACCGCATCCGACATCGCCTTGCGGCCGGCAACCCGCAAGCGCCGGTCGTTGAGGAATGCCCCGCCACCGCGTTCAGCGGTGTAAAGCTCGTCGGTAGATGGGTTGTAAATAACACCCGCGACGATATCGCCGTTGCGTTCAAGCGCAATCGAAACCGCAAAATGCGGAATGCCGTGCAGAAAATTGGTTGTGCCATCGAGCGGATCGACGATCCAGCGGTGGGCACCGTCGGTACCCGCCTTCTCAATGCTTTCCTCACCCAGGAATCCATAGGTCGGACGCGCACGCAGCAATTCGGTCTTGATGATCGATTCGGCCTTGCGATCAGCCTGGGTGACATAATCGCCAGGTCCCTTGAGCGATACCTGCAGATTCTGCACCTCGCCGAAATCGCGGGCAAGCGAGCGCCCGGCTTTCAGCGCCGACTGCACCATCACGTTGAGAAGGGCTGAACGCGCCATCTATATCATTCCTTGGTTTTTGCGACCGGGGTTATGCGAGCGGTCGGCACCTCGCGCCAACCA
>Ga0209344_10006097_pt1 | contig 10068 bp, 5 predicted proteins | sample Cruoilmetagenom6_FD_187293 | JGI IMG/M metagenome (GOLD analysis project Ga0209344, IMG submission 187293) | Oil polluted marine microbial communities from Coal Oil Point, Santa Barbara, California, USA - Santa Barbara Oil Seep Sample 6 (SPAdes)... | ecosystem: Environmental > Aquatic > Marine >...
CACCAATACCTTTTGACGTAATAAAGTCTCTTGTATAAATTTCTCCTACAGGTGATCCAATATCAATTGCTACAGTTATTTTTGTATCCTTATTAGCAGTAGGTCGTATTTTAAATTCGATCATAATGTTTAAGCCATCTCCATCTCTTCCTATTATTTTAGAAGTTGTAGGATCATAAAACGCTGTTATATCTATTGGTTTTTGACTATCTCTTATGGTATTTGCATCATTTGGCAAAGTAATCTTAGAATAAGCTGTTAGCAATAAAGGACTTGCAGAAGTATAAGTTCCATCAACATAATCTGCCCATCCTGTATAATCATTGGCGCTATTTTCGTCAACAAATCTCTTCCAGCTACTTCCATCATAAAAATAAAAAGTACTTTCATCTGTATCAAAAACCAATAAACCATCAGCTGGATTTGCAATAGCTACGCGCTGTGCTGAAGTCATTCTTGGTGTTAACATTCCTTTTTCTGTTGAGCTTACATCTAACATTGCTGAATCATCTGGTTCTATTCCTATACCAACTTGAGATGTGGCTGTGTAATTAAAGCTAGTAAAAATTACTAAAGTTAATAATGTCAATTGTAGTTTTAAATTTTTCATAATTAGTAGTTTAAGATTTTTTTGGTTAATTTGAGGCTATTGGTTGTTTCTACTTGTACTAGGTAGATACCTTTACTATTATTAAATGGGATTTGTATTCTATCTTGATCATTTAAATTTGTATGTAATTGTAAAATTTCTTGACCTAAAACATTAAATATTTTTATACTCTTTATATCAACTTTGTTAGAGTTATTAACTATAATTTGCTCATTACCATTGTAAAACACATCAATATTTGATACAACTTCATCATTAATAGATAAGGTTTCTTGTGGAATAAAAACGATTGAATATCGATCTAAATGATTTCCTATAGCTAAGTTCACATCAAAGTTCGATTCACTTAAATTATGAGTAACATTTAAAACATTATCTTTTAGATAAACGGTATCTTCAAAATTTTCAACCTCATCTAATATAATCTTGTGAGTACCAGAATCTGAAATTAATAGACCTAATGGTAACTCTATTGTATTATCAAAGCTGTTCACACCTTGTATGATATATTTTTTATCTAAATCGTTTTCTATGATAAAAAACAATTCATTATCTCTATTTTCAATTAATTGTGCATCATACCCATAATTAAAATTAATATCTGCAGTTGAATTTGGTAAAAAACCTAAAAGCAGCTGTCTATGAAAACCTTCAGCATCTTCAAAACCTATACGTATGTATTGATTATCTTCTGCCGTTTCAGCTTCATTAGCTATTCTAGCTTCTACAGTATTTTCTATTTCAAAAATTCTTTGAGTATTATTAAAAACAACGTTACCACTATCATAAGCATCTACAAAAAATCCTTGACCTATTTGTACATACTGTCCTGGATCATCAATACTTCCAGCAGTTCCAATACCGCTAATTAATGGAGAAGTTACAGATGGCGGAGTTCCTCCTGTTAAATTACGTGTAGCATAGCCTCCTAAATAATTTGTTAAGGCATGAGAAGCCGAACCTCCATCTACCCAAAAATATAAAGTATCAAGTAGTAGTAAATTATCATTTATAAATTTATTAGCATCTATAGCTGATGGATAAGGATTACCTAATAATGATTGTTCTCCTGTATTTATAGGCAAAGCATAATTTCCATTATTTGGTACTCCATAATACACATAATTTTGTTCAGTAAGAAGCGTATTTGTACCTTTCATAGTATACCCTTCTCCTGGATTTAATTCACTATTTTCATCTAAAGCAACCCAATCGGAATACAAGCCTGTTCCTTGTAAATATTTGTACAACCATTGTTTATTAATGGTTAAACCAGTAATTACATTATCAAATTCATCTAAAACCGATGGCAAACCATTAAATGGCGAACCAGAATTAAATGCTACAGCGCGTGGTTTAAAAGGATTAATACTTGAGTCTGTGCCATCAAATTTAGATGCTGAAAGAGAAAATGTTCCATCAGTATTTACTGGAGATGACCAATAATTAAATTTGTATGCAGACGCATAACCTTGCTGATCAACTAATAGTTTTCCTGAACCTATAGTATTCAAATCTGAAGTTGAATTCTGAATGAGTTGTGCGTCGCCTATTAAGCGAAACTTTCCATTTATAAGATTCAATCCTCGTTCTACAATTATTGCGAATTTATCAGCTACAGCTACACCTTTAGTATTAATTGCAGTAACGTCAATTTCTAAATTATAGAAATTAATTGCTTTTGTCGCTCCATCAATATTCATTAATGTATTACTAGAACTCTTAAAATAGGTTGTGCCAGATAATGACGACGTTATACCATTATTAATAAAATCATCGTTCAAATAAAGATTGCCATCACATTTATGAATACCATTATCTGCATTAGTATATTCATTTTGAAAGTAAACATTTGTTGCTGGTTTGATTTGTAATAAACCCTCATTCGTTATTTGAGAGTAACAACAAAAAAAACTAGAAATTGCAAAAATGTTACATAAGTAAAATTTCATGTTCATAAGTAGGTTTTTTTAAGGTTAATAATAGATTTGTGGGTGTTTGGTTAATATATATTTACATCATTACTTTGGTAGTCATATCTGGTTAAATAAGGTTTAGAATCGGTTAAAACTTGGTTAAATGCTTGCAACGTTAAAGGTTTGCTTATAAAGCCTACACAATGTTTTTCGCTTTTAACTTTGATAACATCATGTATGTTAGTTGAAGAAGACAACATATAGATTTTTATAGATTTATCTCTTATGTTTTCTAGCTTATTGAATTCTTCCAAAAATTGAAAACCACTCATTTCTGGCATATTAATATCTAATAAAATGATATCAGGTATAAACGTGTCTTGGTGTTCTTTTTTCTTTTCAAAAACTTTCAAAAAATTAATAGCAACACTAGCTCTTTCAAATGTTCTAACGCTAGAATCAAATGTGGCTTTTTCGATAATTTTTTTGCAAACAAATAAGTCTATTTTGTTATCGTCAATCAACATAATGTTTAACTTCATAGTAAATGATTTTTTAATTAGGGTTAGGTATTATAATTTCAAAACAAGTTCCTTCGTTTATGGTACTTTTAACTTGTATATTTCCGTCTAAATCGTCAACAATAGTCTTAACAACATATAAACCTAATCCATTACCTGGCGTATCTTGTCTATTGGCTCTAAAGTATAAATCGAATATTTTATTTAAATTGTCTTTTTCTATTCCAACTCCATTATCACTCACCGTAATTATAGCTTTATTCTCATCTGTTTTAACAGAAACATCAATGCAAGATTCATTTTGACTTAAAGGGGTTTTAGCATACTGAATGGCGTTTTGAATTAAGTTGTGAAATATTGAGCTAAACAACTCAGGACTCGAATAAAATGCAAAAGGCGTATCTACATCAATATTAAATTTTGTAGTATCTATACTGTATGTACATGAGAGTACTCGTAAAATATTTTTAATAATATCATCAAATTCTATACGACTATGTGTTTCCTTTTTTAAGGAAATAAGAGAGGCTTGAGCTAGACTCTCTGATAAAACTTTACCTTTAGATATGGTACTGTTTAGCATGTCTAATAATTTAACCCTTTCATTTTCTTCCTCCTCTTTTAAAAGGTTTAGTAAACCTTCTGCTGTTGAAAAAGGCGCTTTTAAATCATGTGCCGAACGATATAAAAACAACTCTAAATCTTTAGTTTTTTGTTTTAGTTTATTTTCTAATGCTTTTCGTTTAGATATATCTAACATCATAGCACAATAAATTGTCTTACCTCTAAAAGTTAAACTACTTAATGCAAATTCAACAGGAAATTCTTCTTTATATTTACTCAAGCAATACATTTCTATTAAATCAATGTCTTGATTGTTTTCTAACCTTTTAGTAACATTTAATAACTCTTTAATACTTGTTTTTCTATGCTTTCTAGATATTAAAACAGTAAGTGGTTTTCCTACTATTTCAGTTGCAGTGTAACCAAATGCAAGCTCTGCTCCTTTGTTCCATTCTGTAATATTACCTTTACTATCTGTTAATACTATAATACCAACATTAATAGATTGATAAATTAGTTTACATTTACTTCCAACTTCTCTATCTTTATTTATAGAATATGTTTGTAAATTTTCTTTAATCATTACTGTTAAAGATGCCATACCTCCCATATCATTAAAAACTGGAGAAACTAATACAGAATAATTACATCGTTTTCCTGTCGAGTCTTCTTCTATAATTTCAAATTGATTTGGAACTCTTTCAGTACTAACATTATCAATATTCTTTTTTAACACTTCAAAAGAATCTAAACTAACATAATCATAAATGTATGTACCTATCACTTCTGAAACTTCTAGATTTTTATAGCTCTTATTTACATTTAATACTTTACCATGTTTTGTTATTAAAAACACATGGAATGGCATAATTTTTAAAAAATCTCGATCTTCTGAATTCCTATTTTTAAGCTGATTATTTTTTTGATGAATTACAGTTACATCATCGTATAAGCCTACGTATTTAACACTATTATCAACCTCATCTTTTACAGGTATTATAGTAGTATCTAAATAAATAGTTTTTCCACTTGGCAATGTTTCAGATAAAACTCCAGTCCATTTTCGTTTCATTTTTATGGTTCTCCATAAATTCTTATACAACATATCTGTGTGCAAATGTGATTTCCACAATTCTTGAGTTTCGCCTAACAGTTTATTAGTATTACTCTCTAATAGAGTACAATAATTATCACTTACAAATTCTAGTCTTCCTAGAGAATCGGTAATAGTAAATATAGAGTTGTCTTTAATTAAAGACAGTATGCCTTCATTTAAGCTCGATGATAAGTAGTATTTAATTGCTTCCATTAAACTTATTTTTGGTTTCTATACAATAGTGTTCTGCTAATTCTATGTCGTTAAACATACGATATGGAATAATCGGGTCGTATATTCTCTTATATGAAGCTGTTAATAGTTTTATTCCTATGGAATCAAAAACAAAGGCTTCAGAAATTATTAACGCTTTTAATAAAGGTGATTGAGCAATCAAATTAGCTGCATTTGGAGTAAAAGTTCCACTAACGCCTCTTACATCTATCAAAAACGGCATTGCTTTACCATTACATAATTTTGTAATGACTTTAATATAGCGTTTTGCTCTTATCGTATCTAGTCTATAATTAGGGTTCTCATTACAAAACTTACAACAAAGTATTGCTTTGGAGTTTATCCAAAACTTTGTAGTTCCTACTTTAATTACATTTTCAATACTGTTACTCATGCGTTTCGTTTAATGTATATAATACGTTGTTTAGTTATTTGTTTATACTTATATAGTATTCTCAATCTTTAACTCTGGAATTCTTAATTATGAAATCTTGACATTTAAATATCTGATTGACAAGTATTCATATTACCATTCGCAAAATCGTACTCCAATACAGATGCCAAAAATGAATTAGTAAACAAAAAAAAACACAAAACACTGATAAATAGCGTTTTGTGTTTTAATTGTCTTTTTTTAACGAATTTTAAAATATCGGTATACCGTTAAAATTCTCTGTTAAAATGTATAAGTCACGGAATACCGTTATTAATGTTTGGTTTTTTGAATACCTAGTTTAGCCATTTTATCTCGTAAAGTACTAGGTTTTAATCCTAATACATCTGAGGCACTCTTCTGACCACTAATTTTCCAATTACATTCTTCAAGTACTTGGAGAATGTGTTGACGTAAAACGGCATCAAGGGATAAATCTTTATCAGAAATACGTTTTTTAGCTTTTTGATTAGAAGTTTCAAAACCAGGTACGACTAAAGTTTCACTAGTTGTCAATATTAAAGCACGTTCAATTAGATTTTCTAATTCTCTTATATTACCTGGCCAATTATAGGCTTTTAATTTCCCCATAGCTTCATCAGAGATGTATTCAACATGCTTCTCATAAGCCTTGTTAAACTTATCGACAAAATGCTCTACTAATAAAGGAATATCATCTTTGCGGTCTCGTAAAGCAGGTACATGTATAGGAAATACATTTAGCCTAAAGTATAAGTCTTCTCTAAACTGTTTCTTTTTAATTTCATCTAATAAATCACGGTTGGTAGCAGCTATGACTCTTACATCTAATTTTTTTGACCCATGACCTCCAACGACTTCTATTTCTCCTTCTTGTAAAAATCTTAAAATTTTTGGTTGCATATCTATAGGCAACTCACCTATTTCATCTAAAAACAAGGATCCACCATCTGCTAATTCAAACTTTCCAATTTTATCACTAAAAGCTCCAGTAAATGATCCTTTTTTATGACCAAACAATTCACTCTCAAGAAGCTCTCTTGGTATTGCAGAACAATTGACTTTTATTAATGGTTTTTTACTTCTTAAACTTGTATTATGAATCGCTCTAGCCAACAATTCTTTTCCTGTACCAGATTCACCCAATAATAAAACTGTTGCATTTGTCGGAGCAACTTTCTCTACTTCAGTTAGTACATTGCTAAATTCTGCACTGCCATAAACCATTTCTTCATAGTTAAATACTAAATCTAACTCATTTCGTAAATACACATTCTCTTGCTCTAATTGTTTTCTCAATTTATTTAGCTCTTCATTGGCTTCTAGAAGTTTCGTATTGGCTTTTATAATTTTTTTATCTGCAATTTTTCGTTCATAACTTTCAACCATTGACGACGCGACACTAGCAATTGATGTTGCAAATTCCTGTTCATCAGCTGTCCAATCTCTATACGTTTCTCCTACATGCTCAAAACAAATCACACCATAATACCCATCTGCACCGTTAATAAGAACATCCATTACAGATTTTATATTATTAGGCACTAAATAGTTTTCAGCAAACTGTTTTGTAATAATTTCTTTTTCTGCATCCTTGATAAGAATGGTTTTATTGATATCTAATGCTTTAAAATATTCTGAATTTTCAACATATTTTGTTTGATCTCCTGTTGCATAAATATCTTCTTTTAGCAAATACATTTTTTTACACTTAATTTCAGTTCTTTCTGCATTAAAATGCCATATACTTACACGTCCAACATCTAAGGTTTCAGCGGCCAACTTTGTTACATTTTTAAAAGATGTTTTAAGATCTTCTCCAACCAAACCGGCTAACTTTAAAATAACGTTTTTCTTTTGTTTTGATTTAATAGCAACTTCTTTTAATACAGATTTAGCCTTTTCTTCTTCAGAAATATCTTTAATTGTAGCAAATATGGCTATAACTTCACCCTTATCATTTTTTATATTTCCAGCTAAAAATGAAGCAATAAATTGCTCACCATTCTTTCTTACAAATTCTAATTGAAATGATGGCAATTCACCTTTAGTCACTTTCTCCCTAAGCATTTGCATTCTCTCATGATCTTCAGCTTTAGCAAATGGATATGGTAATTCTAGACCTATAAGTTCTTCTTCTGAATAGCCTAAAATTTTACACAATGAATCATTTATCTTAATAATTTTACCTGATGCATCAAGCATTAGTAAGCCTTCTTGCATTGACATTACAAGATTTTCAGAAAATTCTTTAGCGGCTTTTAATTCTAATTCTGCTTGTTTACGATGGGTTATATCTTGTATCGTACCTAAGAAATTTGTTGCCTCACCGTTTTTATATAGCACTTCACCCAATCCATGAATCCATTTTAGCGTCTTACTCTTTTTGGTAAATATTCTGTATTCAAAATCAAACTTATCTCCTGTCTCTATACACTCTTCAATCATTTTTAAGCAGCCAGGAGCATCTTCAGGATGCACCAATGTCATCCAAAGATCAAGGGATATTTCACTATTTAAATCAAGTTCTCCAATTTCAGTAAATATTATTGAAGTTTCTGCCTTTCCTGATTTTAAATCGAGGTTATAATTACCTGTCTTAGCTATTTTTTGAGCTTCTATTAATGACTTTTCATTGTTTTGTAGGTCTAGTTCTATTTGTTTCCGTTCAGTTATATCTTGTATGGTACCAATCATTTTTATTGGATTTGCATCTGCATCAAAAATAAATTCGCCTATGCCATGTACCCAAATTTCTTTTTTAGTATCATGTTTTAAAACTCTGTACTCTTTGTCAAATCTTAATTTATTTTGAATACACTCATTCAAATAAGCTAACATAGCTTCTTTTTCATCTTCATGAATAAGATTATTCCAGCTCTTTACCGTTTTTTCATAGGATCTATTAATCCCAAAAATTTTATCCAACACATCAGAACTTTTCCAACGCATTGTATCAAACTCTACAGTATAAGAACCAATATTACCAACTATTTGCGATTGCCTTAAATTAAATTCACTCTCTAACAGCTGGATTTCAAATTGTTTCCGTTCGGTTATATCTTGAACAGTTCCAAAATAGGCTAACATATTACCTTCAGAATCATCAATATAAGAGACCATAACATTAACATCAAAACGTTTACCATCTTTACGCATGTAAACACTTTCAAAATTATCTAGTTTTAAACCTTTAACGGCTCTTTTATGTCGTATGCGTGATTCTGATAATATTTCTGGAGGGCAAAATGAATAAGGGTAATGTTGTCCTATTAATTCATTTTCAGAAAATCCAGACATAATACAAAAGGATCTATTAACACTAATAATAACAGCATCTGTATCATAAACAACCAAACCATCATACATCGAATTTATTAAATTCTCAGAATAGTCTTTAGCAGATTTTAATTCTCGTTCTACCTGTTTAAGTTTGGTAATATCCCTTATAATTCCAACAATAAACTTATTTCCAACATCATCAATAAATCTATTTTTTTTTGTAGAGATAATTCGAGTCTCTTTTCCTTCTATAGTAAGGTTTTCTGTACTTATATTCTCAATTCCTGTCTCTAGAACTTCAGCGTCAATTTTTAAAAAACTAGCACGTTCTTCTTCTGTAACATATTGCGCTAAGGTTTTACCAATAATATCATTTTTTGAATAGTCAAAAAGTTTGCAAAAAGCATCATTTACAAAGATTAAATGACTCTTCTCATCTTTAACAAATACGGGATCACCTATATTATTAATAATGCTATCTAAATTCTTCTCACTTTCTACTAAAAGCTCTTCAATTTTCTTACGCTCTGTAATATCTGTAAAATACAGTGTTAATCCTTCAGAATAAGGATACACTTTATTTTCAAACCAGAGATCTAATGGTTCAGAGTAATCATTAAATTCTTGAGTTTCTTGAGTTTCTACAGCCTTGTAAAAAGCGTTATATGTAGTGTTACCAACGGCATCTGGAAATTCTGTCCAAACATGTTTTCCTAATAAACTACTAGGTTCTCTTCCTAATAGTTCACCTGCTCTTTTATTGATAAAGGTATAACACCAATCGTTATCAAACGATACTAGGCCATCAGAAATATGGTCTAAAGCATGATCTAATTGAAAAACAAGATGTTTATTAATAATTAAATCCAGATAGCCTTGTCTGTAATTTAATACAGAATGTAATTCTTTATTAGGAAATGATTTTTTTATTAAACCTTCCTTTTTATCAGTTAAATCCTGAACTAAAGCCAAATAAGCAATCGTTTCGTCTTGCTTGTTTTTAATAGTTGCAATAAACACTAAAACAGGAATCCTGTAATTATCCTTATGAAGATATTCTGCTATAAATTCACACTTCAGGCGATCCTTGAGCATGTCATCATAAATCTTCTTATAATCCTTATGAAACTCTGGAGGCCAAAATGGAAAAGGAGCAGATACACCTAAAATTTCATTTTTAGCGTACCCAGTTAAGTCACAAAAGGATGTATTAGTAATAACTATACTTCCTTTAGCATCTATAAGTATAAAACCATCTTTTAGTGATTCTATAAAACTATCAGTAAAACCATGTTGTTGTTGTAATTCTTCAACTAGTTTCTTATTTATTTTACTCATTAAAAATATATTATTTCCCTCTAATATATTTTATTGAATTAATAGCACTTTTATTCTAATTCCCTCTCCAAAAAGCAAAAATTAATGTATATAAT
>Ga0209344_10006098_pt1 | contig 10067 bp, 7 predicted proteins | sample Cruoilmetagenom6_FD_187293 | JGI IMG/M metagenome (GOLD analysis project Ga0209344, IMG submission 187293) | Oil polluted marine microbial communities from Coal Oil Point, Santa Barbara, California, USA - Santa Barbara Oil Seep Sample 6 (SPAdes)... | ecosystem: Environmental > Aquatic > Marine >...
AAAAACAAAAAATGACAAAGAATATTTTAACAATCGGAGTACTGGTAGCATTATTTTTAACTTCTTGTAAAGAAACACCAAAGCAAGAAAAGCAAGAAACTACAACAGAAACTGTTGATAGTAGTAATGATGATATTGAAAAAACGACATCTACAAACAAAGATGGAGAAAATTTAGATATTTCATATAATAACACAAAAGGAACGGCAACTCTTAATTTTAAAGGAGAAATTATTGAATTGGCACAAGAAAGAGCAGCATCAGGTATTTGGTATAAAAATGATATTTACGAATTAAGAGGAAAAGGAGAACACCTTGAATTGACCAAAGAAGGAAAAACAATATTTAAAAACTAAAACTATTACCACATCATTTTCATAGATATTGAGTAGATAAAACCAAAATAAAATTTTCTTATTAGGTTTTATTAAAAGAATGTGTACATTTGTCGCCACAATGAAAAACAGAAATATTATAGCATCTATTATTGTAATCGCGATTATTAATCACGAAAGATAAGGGTGCCTATAAATTAATATACTTAAAGCCATCCTAATTAGGATGGCTTTTTTTATTTAATAAACCTATGAAATCTAAAAACTCAAATACAATTACTATGATCACAAATGTAATAAGCAACATTATTATCATCATTATTATTTTACCCTTCAGGTGAGAAAGTAATTGTATTGACATAATACAGAATCCCTTCTCATTTAACGAGAAGGGATTTTTTTTTGAAAAATAATTAATAATAAAAACACAACAATGTATTACAACAAAGAAACCCAAATATTTTTGGATGGCGAATGGGTAAAAGCCCAAGATGGAAAAACAAACTTGTACTGTCAAACGCTACATTATGGAGCTGGTGTTTTTGAAGGTATTCGATCGTATAAAACAGATAAAGGCGCACGTATTTTTAAAGCCAAAGAACATTTTGAACGCTTGCATTATTCAGCAAAAAAAATGCACATCAATCTGAAGTATTCTGTTCAGGAATTAATTGATTTAAGTTATGAATTACTGAAAAGAAACCAATTGAAAGATGCTTATATCCGTCCTTTGGTTTATTTAGGAGAAAATATGGCACTACAGCCAACAGAAGATGTTCACGTAATGCTTTGTGCTTGGGAATGGGGAAGATATTTAGGTGATAAGCAACTCAAATTAATGACTTCTACTTTTCAAAGACCCAATCCAAAATCTTGTTTTGTAGAAGCAAAAGTAAACGGACACTATACCAATTCCATATTGGCAACCACTGAAGCTAAACAAAAAGGTTTTGACGAAGCTTTACTCTTAGATATGAACGAGAATGTAGCCGAAGGACCTGGAGCAAATTTCTTTTTTGAAAAAGACGGTAAATTATTTACTGCTCCACTTGGAAATATTCTTTCCGGAATAACGCGACAAACCATTTTTGAATTAGCCCAAGAATTAGGTTTTGAAGTGGTTGAAAAGTTTTTTAAGGTAGAAGATGTGTATGATGCAGATGGTGCTTTTTTTACGGGAACAGCTGCAGAAGTTGCTGCAATTGGCAGTCTTGATAATCACAGTTTCAATTTGCCTTGGGAAAAAACAATGGGCTATCAATTGGCAACAGCTTATCAAAAATGTGTGCATACAAAATAAATAAGACCCTTTTAAAAATATAAAAATGGAATTAAATAAATATAGTAAACGCGTAACACAAGACGATTCGCAACCAGCTGCAAAAGCAATGTTGCACGCCATTGGATTAACTAAAGAAGATTTTAAAAAACCTTTTGTGGGCATTGCCAGCACAGGTTATGAAGGCAATCCGTGCAATATGCACTTAAACGATTTGGCTCTTGAAGTAAAACAGGGAACAAAAAACGCAAATTTAGTAGGATTAATCTACAACACCATTGGCGTGAGTGATGGTATTTCTATGGGAACACCCGGAATGAGATATTCTTTGCCATCAAGAGATGTAATTGCAGACTCTATGGAAACTGTTGTAGAAGGAATGTCTTATGACGCATTGGTAACTGTAGTTGGTTGCGACAAAAATATGCCTGGCGCATTAATGGCAATGCTCAGAACAAATCGCCCTGGCGTATTAGTTTACGGAGGCACCATTGCCTCGGGTTGTCATAAGGGCAAAAAACTGGATATCGTTTCTGCTTTTGAAGCTTGGGGACAAAAGGTAGCAGGTAAAATGGATGATGAAGAATACCAAGATGTAATAGAAAAAGCGTGTCCTGGAGCAGGTGCTTGTGGCGGAATGTACACAGCAAATACTATGGCATCTGCCATTGAAGCTTTGGGAATGTCCTTGCCTTACAATTCCTCAAACCCAGCATTGGGAAAAGAGAAAAAAGCAGAAAGCATCAAAGCAGGTGAAGTGGTTCGCTTATTACTTGAAAAAGACATTAAACCAAAAGATATTGTTACAAAAAAGGCATTAGAAAACGCCATACGATTAGTAATTATAATGGGCGGATCAACAAATGCCGTTTTACACTTTTTAGCTATTGCCAGAACTGCCGAAGTCGAATTTACTTTAGAAGATTTCCAAAGAATAGCAGACACCACACCATTTTTAGCCGACTTAAAACCAAGTGGACAGTTTTTGATGGAAGACGTTCACGAAATTGGAGGAATTCCTGCTGTATTAAAATATTTATTAAAAAATGGCTTGTTTCACGGAGACTGTTTAACCGTAACCGGAAAGACATTAGCCGAGAATCTAGAAAATGTTCCAGATTTAGTAGCGGGTCAACAAATTATAAAACCACTAGAAAACCCTATCAAAGAAACGGGACATTTAAGAATACTAAGAGGAAATTTATCACCTAAAGGTGCGGTAGCAAAAATTACAGGAAAAGAAGGCTTACTCTTTACAGGAACTGCAAAAGTATTTGATTCTGAATATGATGCTAATGATGGTATTAGAGATGGAAAAGTAGTAAAAGGAAATGTGGTAGTAATCCGGTATGAAGGCCCAAAAGGTGGTCCTGGAATGCCGGAAATGCTAAAACCCACTGCTGCAATCATTGGTGCTGGCTTGGGAAATGAAGTCGCGCTAATTACTGATGGAAGATTTTCTGGTGGAACACACGGTTTTGTAGTCGGACATATTTCGCCAGAAGCACAAGTTGGAGGACCCATTGCTTTTGTGCAAAATGGAGATAAAATAACCATTGATGCCATAAAAAACACCATTGATTTTGATGTGAGCGAAGAAGAATTAGCAAAACGAAAAACCAACTGGAAACAACCCGAATTAAAACACAAAAAAGGCGTGTTGTATAAATATGCAAGAACCGTTTCCTGTGCGTCTGAAGGTTGTGTTACAGATGAATTTTAATTAAAAAAAACCCATAATAAAATGGAAGAATTAGCAATAAAAACCAAAACAAAACAACAAGTAATGACCGGCTCACAAGCTGTAATTCATTCACTTATAGCTGAAGGAGTAGATTTAATATTTGGATATCCGGGCGGAGCAATTATGCCAGTTTACGATGCACTTTATGATGTGGAAGATAAATTAACACACATTTTAACCCGACACGAACAAGGTGCAACACACGCAGCACAAGGATTTGCAAGAGCAACAGGAAAAGTTGGTGTTTGTTTAGCCACTTCAGGTCCAGGAGCCACTAATTTAATTACTGGAATTGCAGATGCACAAATAGACTCTACGCCTTTGGTGTGTATTACGGGTCAGGTGGCAAGTCATTTATTAGGCACTGATGCTTTTCAGGAAACGGATATTATTGGTATTTCTATGCCTGTTACCAAGTGGAATTTTCAAGTAACCCGAGCAGAAGAAATCCCTTTTGCCTTGGCGAAAGCCTTTTATATAGCTAGAACTGGGAGACCAGGACCAGTTTTGGTTGACATTACCAAAGATGCTCAATTTGGAACGCTTGATTTTGATTATAAACCTTTTAAAGGAATGAGAAGTTACGTGCCTACGCCACAATTGGATTTAACCAAAGTAGCTGAAGCCACATCTTTAATTAATGCCGCCAAAAAACCTTTGGTATTATTCGGTCAAGGCGTCCTTTTAGCAGAAGCAGAAAAGGAATTTAAAGCATTTGTAGAAAAAGCAGGATTACCTGCTGCTTGGACCATAATGGGGCTGTCTGCCTTAGATTCGGATCATTATTTAAATGTGGGAATGTTAGGAATGCACGGCAATTATGCGCCTAATAAATTAACCAACGAATGCGATTTGTTAATAGCTGTCGGTATGCGTTTTGACGATAGAGTTACTGGCGATTTAAGTCGCTATGCCAAGCAAGCAAAAGTGATTCATTTGGAAATTGACCCTGCAGAAATAAATAAAAATGTAAAAACGGATGTTGCCGTTTTGGGAAATGCCAAAGAAAGTTTAACAGCATTAACAGAAATGATTAATGAAAACGAACACAAAAATTGGTTAGAACAATTCAGAGATTTAGAAAAAGAAGAGTTTAATGAAGTGATAAATGAAGAACTAAATCCTACGGCAGAATTAATGACTATGGGTGAAGTGATGAACAAAATTAACCTGCATTCTAATCAAAATAGTATCATTGTTACAGATGTTGGACAGCACCAAATGATAGCTTGCCGATACGCTAAATTTAAGCAAACTCGTTCCTCAATTACTTCAGGAGGATTGGGAACAATGGGGTTTTGTTTGCCTGCTGCCATTGGTGCAAAAATGGGAAGACCAGAGGCACAAGTCATTGGAATTATTGGTGATGGAGGTTTTCAAATGACGATTCAAGAATTAGGAACCATTTTCCAATTTAAAACAGCAGTAAAAATTGTGGTATTAAACAATGAGTTTTTAGGAATGGTGAGACAATGGCAAGAGTTGTTTTTTGAAAAAAGATATGCGGCAACCACAATGGTTAACCCAGATTTTCAAACTATTGTAAAAGGCTACGGCATTAAAACAAAAAAAGTAGAAAAAAGAGAAGATTTAGATGCTGCAGTAAAAGAAATGTTGGCGCACGAAGGCTCTTATTTTCTTGAAGTAAGGGTTGGAAAAGAAAACAATGTATTCCCAATGATTGCAACAGGCGCATCAGTTTCAGAAATAAGATTAAAATAAAACAAATGGAAAAGACAAGATTTACAATATCCGTATTTACGGAAGATGTAGTGGGAATACTTAATAGAGTATCCATTATTTTCACAAGAAGAAAAATAAATGTAGAAAGCATTGCAGCATCTGAAAGCGAAATTAAAGGAATTTATAGATATACAATTGTGCTTACAGAAACGGAAGATCAAGTTAAAAAAGTAGTTGGACAACTGGAAAAACAAGTAGAAGTTGTTAAAGCCGTTTTTCATCCTGATACTGAAATTGTACATCAAGAAATAGCGCTTTACAAAGTAAAAACAGGTGTTTTAGCTTCAGGTGGAAATGCAGAAAAAATAGTTCGTTTTCACAATGCACGAGTTTTATCTGTCGAAACAGAATTTACTGTCATAGAAAAAACGGGACACAAGGAAGAAACACAACAGTTATTTGATGATTTAAAACCTTTCGGGATTTTAGAATTTGTACGTTCTGGAAGAGTAGCCATTACCAAGCCAATGAAAACATTATCATCAATAGTAGAACAATTAGAAGAATTAGTAAAAAATTAAAAATAAAATGAAAAATTACTTCAATACATTATCATTAAGGGAGCAACTGTCACAATTAGGTAAATGTGACTTTATGGATAACTCTGAATTTAAAAATGGCGTAAATACCTTAAGAGGAAAAAAGATTGTTATTATTGGTTGTGGAGCACAAGGCTTAAACCAAGGCTTAAATATGAGAGATTCTGGATTGGATGTTTCTTACACCTTGAGGGAAAGTGCCATAAAAGAGCAACGAGAATCCTTTAAAAATGCCAGCGAAAACCAATTTAAAGTGGGATCCTATGAAGAAATGATTCCTACAGCAGATTTGGTTATAAATCTAACGCCCGACAAGCAACATACAGACGTGGTAAGTAAAGTAATGCCTTTGATGAAAAAAGGGGCGGTTTTATCGTATTCTCACGGTTTCAATATTGTGGAAGAAGGAATGAAAATTAGAGAAGATTTAACGGTAATAATGATGGCTCCAAAATCGCCTGGTTCAGAAGTAAGGGAAGAATACAAAAGAGGTTTTGGCGTACCAACATTAATTGCAGTTCATCCAGAAAACGACCCGAAAAAGGAAGGATTAGAATTGGCAAAAGCCTATGCGGTTGCCACAGGTGGCGATAAAGCGGGTGTGTTACATTCTTCTTTTGTAGCCGAAGTAAAATCAGATTTAATGGGCGAACAAACCATACTTTGTGGTGTGTTACAATCCGCTTCGATTTTATGTTTCGATAAGATGCTTGAAAAAGGTATTAATGCAAGTTATGCCGCAAAATTAGTGCAATACGGTTGGGAAACTTTAACAGAAGCTTTAAAACACGGAGGTTTAACCAATATGATGGACAGACTTTCTAACCCAGCAAAAGTAAAAGCTTACGAATTGGCAGAGGAATTAAAAGCCATTATGACGCCTTTATTCCATAAACATATGGATGATATTATGTCTGGCGAATTTTCTAAAGGAATGATGAAAGATTGGCAAAATAACGACAAAGATTTGTTGAATTGGCGAAAAGCAACAGGCGAAACCGTTTTTGAACAAACCAAAGCTACAGAGGAATTTATTAGCGAGCAAGAGTTTTTTGATAATGGAACTTTAATGGCTGTATTCTTAAAAGCAGGTATAGAATTGGCTTACGAAACAATGACAGCTTCAGGAATAAAAGCAGAATCTGCGTATTACGAATCACTGCACGAAGCACCCTTAATTGCCAACACCATTGCAAGAAAAAAACTGTATGAAATGAACAGCGTTATTTCTGATACTGCTGAATATGGCTGTTATTTATTTGATCACGCTTGCAAACCTTTGTTAGCCGATTTTATGAAAAATATGGAACCAAACTTAATTGGCAAACCATTTTCTACAGACAATGAGGTAGATAATAAAAAATTGATAGAAGTAAATCAGGCGGTGAGAAATCATCCCATAGAAAAAGTTGGGGCGACTTTAAGAACTTCTATGACAGCTATGCAAAACTTAAATTAATGACAACACTTACGCCATATATAACTTTAGAAAATGTGAACAAAGCAGCATCTCTATTGAGAGATGTTGTTTTGGAAACACCTTTACAAAAAAATCTGTTTTTGTCTGAAAAATTTGAAGCAAATATTCTATTTAAACGAGAAGACTTACAAGAAGTGCGTTCGTACAAAATAAGAGGTGCTTATCATAAAATTTCATCATTAACTGCTTCAGAATTAAACCAAGGCGTAGTTTGCGCAAGTGCTGGAAATCACGCTCAAGGTGTTGCTTACTCGTGTAAGCTAAAACAAATCAAAGGCGTAATTTTTATGCCTACACCTACACCAAATCAAAAAATAGAACAAGTAAAAATGTTTGGTGGAGACTACGTAGAACTTGTTTTAACTGGCGATACATATGATGATGCGTACGAAGCCGCTATGTATTATTGTACAGAAAATAAGATGTCATTTGTTCATCCTTTTCACGATATAAAAGTGATAGAAGGACAAGCAACTATCGCTTTAGAAATTTTAGCCCAAAGCAAAAAAACAATAGATTATTTGTTTTTGCCTGTTGGCGGAGGTGGTTTGGCTGCTGGTGTTTCCAGTTTGTTTAAAGAGCTTTCTCCCAATACCAAAATTATTGGTATAGAACCAAAAGGTGCGCCTTCCATGTCTACTTCTTTAAAAAATGGAGTTAATACAAAAATAGAAAACATAGATAAATTTATTGATGGAGCATCTGTGCAGAAAGTAGGCGACATAAACTTTGAAATTTGCAAAGAGAATTTAGACGAAATGGTCACTGTTCACGAAGGAAAAGTGTGTCAAACTATTTTAGATTTATACAATAAAAACGCCATTGTAGTTGAGCCAGCAGGAGCATTAACCACAGCTGTTTTAGACCAGTTTTCCGATGAAATAAAAGGTAAGAACGTAGTATGTTTAATCAGTGGTTCAAATAATGACATCACACGAACAGAAGAAATAAAAGAACGAGCTTTACTTTATTCTGGACATAAGCATTATTTCATCATAAAATTTCCCCAAAGAGCTGGTGCTTTACGAGAGTTTTTAAATGACATATTAGGGCCAAATGACGACATCACCCATTTTGAATATTCCAAAAAGCACAATAGAGATTCTGGTCCAGCCATAGTTGGTTTAGAGTTACTAAATCATAAAGATTTAGGAAAATTAATTCAAAAAATGAAAACCAAAAAGTTCTTTGGAGAATATCTGAATGATAAGCCCGATTTGTTTCAGGTTTTGGTTTAGCTTCACCTCTAAAAGATTAAAAATGATTAGATTTACTGTAAGTAAGCACTAACCATAACACCGTGTGTCATTAATTGCTATGGTAAGTGCTTATCTGGAAAATTCCTTCGGAATTTCATCTGGCTCGTTCCTTTTTGCTAAATTAGTTGCTAAAACACGCAACGAAATCATACATAAGACCGTTAGAGCACATTCAACAAAAGTTGTGTTAGAAACTAAAGACGTGAACTCTATCTTACTAAAAAAACGTTGTTTTATTTTTTTGAATTTTTTTTGAATTTTAAATAACCATATTCAAAAACACTCTTCTGAAAAACTCAAAATTTTATAATTATACTATTTGCAAAACACACTCGCTCTATTCATTAATAGCAAAAGGTAACTATGGGTATCATAAATTTGTGATCTATCAAAACATAAAGCTTATTTATAACTATTGATAATCCTTCGGAAATTCCTTACTCACAAAAATCGAACTACTAATAAATGAGTTCCATAACAAAATCTAAATAATTTCACCTTCAAATTTTGAGCTACATCTTTCCTTGAAAAAACATAAAAAACAATCCAATTTGTTAAACCTATGTTTAACCCAGCAGAAATAAAAAAGCCTTACATCTCTGTAAGGCTTGATTTTACTAGTGGTCCCACTTGGGCTCGAACCAAGGACCACCTGATTATGAGTCAGGTGCTCTAACCAACTGAGCTATGGGACCAATTAACATTGCTGCTAATTTTACTCTTATTTAAAAGAGTGTGCAATATTACTACATATTTTCAAAGGCTGCAAGATTTTTTATTCCTTTATCTCTTGACATAATTCGATAAGAACGTCGTTTGTAGATTTAGGATGTAAAAAGGCTACCAATTTATTATCTGCTCCTTTTTTTGGGGTTTCGTTTAAAACTATAAATCCTTCGCTTTTTAATCGACATATTTCTGCTTCAATATCTGATACATCAAAAGCTATATGGTGAATGCCTTCCCCTCTTTTTTCAATAAACTTCGCAATTGGACTATCAGCATTTGTGGCTTCCAATAATTCAATTTTATTTTCTCCTACTTGAAAAAATGACGTTTTAACACCTTCGCTTAGCACTTCTTCGGTTTTATAATGTGGTTTACCAAATAACTTAGAAAACAAATCGTTAGATTCTTTTAAGTTTTTTACAGCAATCCCTATATGTTCTATCTTTTTCATTTTTATTCTTAAATAGTAAGTTACGAATTTTGACATCAAAAGTAATATAATCTTTAAATATCGTTATTTTTGCATCATAGAACCTCTTAATGGGTTTTAATAATAAAAGTTTAGATTCTTTTTAAAAGTTAAGAATTAAATACTTTTTAAATAATTAATAGTGTGGAAGAGGAAAGTCAAAGACAAAAAAAAATAGGTTCAGTTTTACAACGCGATTTAGTAGATGTGCTCCAAAAAGCAGCTACTCAAGGAGGCATGCAAGGTATTCTTATTTCGGTTTCTAAAGTAAAGGTAACTGTAGATTTGTCCGTTGCAAAAGTATATTTAAGTATTTTTCCAAACAATAAAGGAAAAGAACTTATTGAAGGCATCAAATCTAATGCACCTTTAATTAAACATGAATTGGCTCAGCGAACTAAACATCAATTAAGACGTATGCCTGCGCTTCAGTTTTATTTAGACGATTCTCTAGAGTATATAGATAAAATTGATCAGTCGTTAAAAGGTG
>Ga0209344_10006099_pt1 | contig 10063 bp, 9 predicted proteins | sample Cruoilmetagenom6_FD_187293 | JGI IMG/M metagenome (GOLD analysis project Ga0209344, IMG submission 187293) | Oil polluted marine microbial communities from Coal Oil Point, Santa Barbara, California, USA - Santa Barbara Oil Seep Sample 6 (SPAdes)... | ecosystem: Environmental > Aquatic > Marine >...
GCCGTAATGTATCACTTCATGTTTGATAAACGTAGGGTTGTCGTGGCTTGTCATTTCCGTGGTTTCAAAACAGCCACCCATATCTACGCAAACGTCTATAATAACAGCGCCCTTTTTCATATTGCGCACCATTTCCTCTGTAACGATTATGGGTGCTCGGTTGTGTCCGCGAACTGCACCAATAGCCACGTCGCATCTTAAAAGAGCTTTCATTAAATTTTTGGGCTGTACGGTCGAAGTGTACAAAATCCTTCCTACGTTAGTCTGGATTGTTCTCAGCTTTGTAATAGAGCTATCAAAAACTTTGACGCTTGCCCCTAGGCCAAGTGCAGACCGAACGGCAAATTCGCCTACGGTGCCGGCGCCAATAACTACCACTTCAATTGGAGGTACGCCACTAATGCTTCCGAAAAGAAGGCCGTTTCCTTTTTTTGCATTAACCATAAGTTCGGCGGCAATAAGCACCGATGCGGTACCCGCAATTTCACTCAGGGCTTTTACGGCTGGATAGCTGTGGTCTTCGTCTTTAATGAATTCAAAAGCAAGGGCAGTGATTTTCTTTTTCGCGAGCGCATCAAAATATGACTTCTGTCTCGTCTTTAATTGCAATGCGGAAATCAATACTGTCTTGGGGTTTATCAGTTCCAGTTCCTCAAGGGTGGGCGGTTCAACTTTCAGAACCATTGGACAGCCAAATACCTTCTTTTTGTCACCGGTTAACTCTGCACCGGCTTCTGAATAATCTTTGTCTGAAAACCCTGCTTCATCACCAGCTCCATTTTCAATAAGTACCCTGTGTCCATTATTTACAATTGCGTTGACCGCATCGGGGGTTAAGCAAATTCGTTTTTCCTGAAAATAGGCTTCTTTGGGAATGCCGATAAAAAGTTCTCCTCTTTGTCTTGCTACTTCAAGCGTTTCCTCTTGAGGGAGTAATTGTGCTCTGGTAAATGGTGATTTTGGTTTTGTCATGGTACAAACTTGGCAGTTTCAATTTACGGAATAATTTTCACAAACTTGAATGGATAATTATTGAAAGAGGTCTTTTATCTGCTGCCAAAAAGATCGTTTGTGTAAAAGCTCTTCTTCAAATGATTTTAAATCGTTCTGCCTCATTTGGCTAAATATTTTGGCGCGAATTAAATAAACGAAAGGTACCAAAACCATCATTATGGGAATTACGTAAATGATTTCAACTTCATCAGCATTCAAACTTTGTTTTAAAATATTGAAAAGCTGAAAAACATACATTGATAGCGGAACTAATATTATCCAATGCCACCAATGCTTGCAGGTAAAAAACCAAATAAGCAATAAAATTACGGGAATTATTTTACCTGTTAAAAACCAGGCATAATGATATAGAGAAGTGTATTTTGTAGTGAAAGTAAAAAAAGAAGTTTCCCAAACTTGTGTGTTGCTTGGGAAACTCTCGTATGAATAATATATAAAAGGAGTACAGGCCATTATTAAAACAATGATGCCTCCCTGTATAAGACTTTTTCTATCCGGCTGGCGGAACGTTGACCGTTCTGACGTCGATTTGTTGTGGGGTTTGTTCATCCTGGATTCCTTCTGGGGTACAAGAAGCAAATAATCCTACTGCAAAAATTGCGGCTACAATAATAACTTTTAAGTTTTTCATAATAATAAGTTTTTGTGAGGTTAATATGGGTCAAACTTACACTGAAAAAACTTAAACATACTAATTATGTTAATTGTATCTTTACAGGTTATAATGCAATTAAATCCTTTGAAATTCATCATAAGACTCAATTAAGTGTTAAATTTTAACATTTACTATAACACTGAATAATAATTATTACTTCACTGGCAATTTACTTTAGGTTCTTATGTTGCTTAGGGTTTTAGTTAGTTTTAATTTTTATTCGTTCAATCTTCATCTAGACAACTAATGATAAAGTCAGGAAATTAAGTAGGTATTCTTTATTTAGGTTTAGGTGAAAATTACAAAGTACCAAGGTACATATAAAAATTGAAATTATATATTTTGAATAAAAATCAAAAAAGATCCTTGATTTGCTGCAAGAAACTCTTTTTGGCCCCTAACTCTTCTTCAAAACTTTTCAGATCTTTCCCTAAAAGCTTATTTGATAAGCGTGCTTTAATCAAATAGATTAAAGGTACAATTACGAGCATTATAGGAAAAAGCCACCAAATTTCAACTTCGTCGGTTATACCTACATCATCGTTAATAACACTAAAAAGCTGGAATGCGAACATTCCTATGGGAATAAGTATTACGTGGTACCACCAGTGTTTGCATGTGATAAACCAAATTATTAAAAGCAACATTGGTACAAACTTCCCCATCATTGTCCAGACAGAAACATATACTTCTTGATACCAGTTCGCATTGTATGTAAATAAAAAAGTTTCCCACGATTTTGTTTGTGGGAAACTTTCATATGAATAAAATATGTATGGGGTTGCCGCTATAATTAGGGCTATTATACTACCCGTTACTAGGTACGATGATTTTGCTTTTGTGGATTTGTTGGGGTGCTTGTTCATCCTGGATGCTTTCTGGGGTGCAAGAAGCAAAGGTTCCTAATGAAAAAATTGCTGCGATAAAAAGTACTTTTAGAGTTTTCATAATAAATGGTTTTGTGAGGTTAATAATACTTCAAACCTACTATGAAAAAAGAAAGATTTTTTAATTTTTTTTGCGTTATATTTATAAATTTTTTTGAAAATAGATTCCCAGCTCTATAATTTTTGCTATTTGGGGCAAACAACTAAAAAGTGATTTATAAATATTGTATTTTTCGCTGCAATGTTATTTCACTGGCATAAATTTTAAAGTTCTACTTCCGTTTTTGTTTATTTCTATTTTTAACTTATTTGCATTCTCTGGTAAAAGTTTCTCTATTTTTTCGGGCCATTCAATAAAAATGTAATCTCCGCTGTATAGATAATCTTCCAGGCCAATGTCAAAAGCTTCATTAATATCTTTTATTCTGTAAAAATCAAAATGATAGATAGCACCAAGCGGTGTGTCATATTCATTTACAATTGAAAAAGAAGGGCTGCTTGAAGTTTCCTTAACTCCCAATTGTTTTGCCAACTCCTTTATTAGTGTGGTTTTACCAACACCTATATTGCCATAAAAAAGAAATGTTTTTGAAACTGAATTTTTTAAAAGTTGTTCAGCTACCTTACCAATTTCATTTTGGGTATATGTAAATTCCATAGTAAAAACGGGACGAATATAGATAATTTATCAATCAAAACCGAAAATATCTATTAATTCGGTAATTTTCCTACATAAATATTTTGATAAGAATTACTTAGGAGTAAATACTGAAAATGGAATAACCATCTCTTCCAAAGAGACTCCACCATGTTGGTAAGTATTTCTATAATAGCTTACATAATGGTTATAATTATTTGGGTAGGCAAAGAAATAATCGCCTTTTGCAAATATGAAAGAACTGCTCATGTTAATAGTTGGTAGATGTATTGTCTTAGGGTCTTTTGCAGCTAAAACTTCTTTGTCTTCGTAAGTCAAACTTTTCCCGGTTTTGTAGCGAAGATTAAGACTCGTGTTTTTGTCACCTATTACTTTAGATGGATTTTTCACATTAATGGTTCCGTGATCTGTAGTTATGATTAGCTTAAAACCTAAACGTGCAGCTTGTTGGATAATTTCCAGTAAGGGCGAGTTCTTAAACCAGCTTTGGGTAAGGGAGCGGTATGATTTGTCATTAGACGCCAACTCTTTTATAACTTCCATTTCAGTTTTTGAATGTGAAAGCATGTCGACAAAATTATAAACTACAACCGTTAAGTCTTCATCTTTGTGGCTTTTGAAGTTTTCAACAAGTTTTTTGCCCTGTTTCAAGCTTGATATTTTATGATAGCTCCAATTTAATTTTAGCCCTAAGCGCTTTAACTGAGCGGCTAAAAACTCTTCCTCTTTCATATTTTTTCCACCATCTTCGGTATCGTTCAACCATAGGTCTGGATGAAGTTTCTCCATTTCGCTTGGCATTAAACCTGAAAAAATAGCGTTACGGGCGTACTGGGTGGCAGTAGGGAGAATGCTGCAAAAAAGCTCTTCGTTGGTTTTTTTATAAATATTGGCAACTGTAGGCTCAAAAGCCTTCCATTGATCAAACCTCAAATTATCTACAACAACTAGTAGGGTTGGGGTTCCTTGGTTTAATTGGGGTTGAATTTTTTCTTTGAAAAGCGTATGAGACATAATAGGTGCTTCACTTGGATCTTCAAACCATTTTGGATAATTTTTATCTATAAATTTGCAGAACTGACTATTGGCTTCAGTTTTTTGTGATTCAAGAATTTCAAACATTCCAGAATCTTCAATATCTTCCAGTTCTAATTCCCAATAAACAAGCTTTGTGTAAAGGTCTTTCCACTCTTCAAAGCTATTGACCATGGAAAGATCCATTGCTATTTTTCTAAATTCCTGTTGATAGCTTGAAGTGGTTTTTTCAGACACCAATCTACTGTGGTCCAAATTCTTTTTCAGGCTCAATAGAATTTGGTTTGGGTTTACCGGTTTTATAAGATAGTCGGCTATTTTAGCGCCAATGGCTTCCTCCATTATATATTCTTCTTCACTTTTAGTGATCATCACTATCGGAACAGAAGCCTGTTGTTCCTTGATTTCAGCTAAGGTTTCTAGCCCGGTCAAGCCAGGCATATTTTCGTCCAAAAAGACAATGTCGAAATTTTCCTTCTTAATTTCTTCAAGGGCCTCTGTGCCACTCTGGGCTGTAGTTACTTTATAATTCTTGTTTTCTAGGAAAAGAATATGTGGTTTAAGCAAATCAATCTCATCATCTACCCATAGTACTTTTATGTCGCTCATATATGTATATTTGTCTTTATACTCCGAGGCTTTAGCGTGGGAGTATCGTTAAATTCAATTTTTTAAATAATTCCGCACTTTGTCGAAGAATTTTCTTCAAAAATAAACCTGAATTATTTCAAAAAATTTTTGAAGCTATTAATTTAAAGTTAAAGTTTGAAAACCCTTCCAAAGCACAAAATTATAAACGACCCAATCTATGGTTTTATTACCATACCCAGCAAGCTGGTTTTTGATTTGATGGAGCACAAATACTTCCAAAGACTCCGTAGAATCTCCCAAATGGGTTTTTCGTATATCGTTTATCCGGGCGCGCACCACACGCGTTTGCATCACGCGCTCGGCGCCATGTTTTTGATGCAGAAAGCCGTGCAAGTGCTTAAATCAAAGGGGGTTTCGATTTCTGAAAAGGAAGAGGAAGCGCTGTATATCGCCATTCTTTTGCACGATATTGGCCACGGCCCATTTTCGCATGCCATGGAAAACAGCATTGTTGAAAACATAAGCCATGAGCAAATATCGCTTCTTTTTATGGAAGCTTTAAACCGAAAGTTTAACAAGCAATTAACGCTCGCCATTCAAATATTCAGGGATAAACACTCACGTAAATTTCTACATCAGTTAGTTTCTGGGCAGTTGGATATGGATAGGTTGGATTATCTAAAACGCGATAGTTTTTATACCGGTGTGCCAGAAGGCACGGTAAACGCTCAACGCTTAATTGCCATGCTGCACGTTAAGGATGATAAGTTGGTGATTGAGGAGAAGGGCATCTATTCGGTGGAGAATTTTCTCGTAGCGCGGCGGTTGATGTACTGGCAGGTTTATCTGCACAAAACGGGGATTGTTGCAGAACAGCTCTTAGTTCGGGTCCTGAAGCGTGCCAAGCAGCTATCTGCTAAAGGTGTAGTGCTTCCAGCAAGCAATGGTTTAAGTTTTTTTCTGAATAACAATATAAGTATCAATGATTTTTCTGAAGAGGTACTGGACACCTTTTCAAAATTAGATGATTACGATATTATTTCGGCCATGAAGACTTGGGTAAGCAACGATGATTTCGTATTAAAAAATCTGTCCAAAATGCTTCTTAATCGCGATTTATTAAAAATTAAAGTAAGGCCACAGGATTTTTCAAATCAAAAAATTGAGGAAAAAAGAAAAAAACTGGCTGAGACATATGCTATTTCTGAAGAGGATGCATCTTATTTTGTATTCAAAGGAAAGCTTGAAAACCAAGCCTACAGTATGGAAAAGGATACAATAAATCTCCTGAAGAAAAATGGAAAGATCATAGATGTTGCAAAGGCAAGCGACCAACTGAATTTGGAGGCGCTTTCAAAGTCGGTGGTAAAATACTATATGTGTTATCCAAAAAACAATAAGGATAGCTATCGCGGCTAAATCCTTTTTTTCTATTTTTGCAAGAATGAAAACGAACGACCGAAAATCAATTCATTTAAAATTTATTACATTGTGGTTGCTTTTTACATGTACTTCGGTTAAAAAAAACCTTGACGCCAAATGAAATTTACAGCTGCCCAAATAGCAGGAATTCTTAACGGAACCGTTGATGGCGATGAAGGTATAGAAGTTTCAAAACTTGCAAAAATTGAAGAGGGCAGCAAAGGCAGCTTGACCTTTTTGGCCAATCCAAAATACACACATTACATATATTCCACACAGGCATCAATAACCATTGTAAATAATGATTTTGTAGCCTCGCAAGACTTATCAACAACCCTAATCCGGGTAGAGAATGCCTATAAGGCTTTTTCTCAATTGTTGGAATATTATAACCAAGTAAAAATGAATAAGACCGGAATTGAAAACCCGGTATTTATTTCAGAAACCGCCAAATACGGTGAGAATATTTATTTAGGTGCTTTTTCGTATATAGGTGAAAATGTAAAGATTGGTGATAATGTGAAGATTTATCCAAACGTATATATTGGCGATAATGTGAAAGTTGGGAACAATTCCGTACTTTTTACAGGCGCGAAGCTTTATTCCGAGACAGTAGTGGGTGAATCTTGTGTTATAAACAGTGGGGTTGTAATTGGTGCAGATGGTTTTGGTTTTACTCCTAATGAAAAAGGTGAATACAATAAAGTTCCACAAACGGGGAATGTTATTTTAGAAGATAATGTAGATGTTGGCCCTGGAACAACAATAGACAGGGCGACTTTGGGTTCAACCCTTATCAAAAGAGGGGTAAAATTAGACAATCAAATTCAAATTGCGCACAACGTAACTATTGGAGAAAATACTGTTATTGCCGCCCAAACAGGTATAGCGGGTTCTACCAAAATAGGGAAAAACTGCATTATTGGTGGGCAAGTAGGTATTGCTGGACATATTACCATTGGCGATAACGTAAAAATACAGGCCCAAAGCGGAATAGGAAGAAATGTGAAGGACAACGAAACCTTACAGGGCTCTCCCGCGTTTAGTTATGGTGATTTTAATAAAAGTTATGTATATTTTAAAAACCTTCCCAAAATTATGGAAAGGTTCAATATAGTTGAAAAAAAACTCGATAATGAATGAAAGTGTTGTAAAACAGCGCACCATTGGTAAGGAAATTTCACTTACCGGAGTGGGTTTGCATACAGGTAAAGAAGTTACGATAACTTTTAAACCTGCACCTGAAAATCACGGATATACATTCGTGAGGATCGATTTGGAGGACCACCCTGTCATTGAAGCAGATGCCAACTATGTGGTAAATACCCAACGCGGTACAAACCTTGAAAAAAAGGGTGTTAAAATACAAACTTCTGAACACGTGCTAGCTTCATTAGTAGGGCTGGAGGTTGATAACTGCATAATGGAACTCAATGCTTCCGAACCTCCAATTATGGATGGGTCAGCCAAATTTTTTGTTGAAGCAATAGAAAAAGCAGGAGTAGTAGAGCAAGATGCCCCGAGAGAAGAATATGTAGTAAAAGAAGTAATCTCTTTCTTAGACGAAGAAACCGGAAGTGAAATAATAGTAATGCCTGCTGATGAATACCAAGTAACCACCATGGTCGATTTCGGAACAAAAGTTTTGGGCACTCAAAATGCTTCCCTTAAAAATATTTCTGACTTTAAAAATGAAATTGCAAATGCTAGAACCTTCAGTTTTTTACACGAAATTGAAATGTTGCTGGAACATGGTTTAATAAAAGGGGGCGATCTAAACAATGCAATAGTTTATGTTGATAAAGAACTTTCCCCGAGCACAATGGAAAAGCTACGAACAGCTTTTGGAAAAGATACTATTTCTGTAAAACCAAACGGAATTTTAGATAATCTTACCCTGCATTATCCCAATGAAGCTGCCAGGCATAAACTTTTGGATGTAATAGGAGATCTAGCTCTAATTGGCACTCGCATACGCGGAAAAGTGATCGCCAACAAACCAGGCCATCACGTTAACACCCAGTTTGCCAAAAAACTATCTAAAATTATAAAGCTGGAAGCTAGAAACAATATTCCAAAATTTGACATTAACCAACCACCAGTAAAGGATGTCAACCAAATAATGGCCATGCTTCCGCATAGACCGCCATTTTTGTTGGTTGATAAGATTATGGAAATGACAGACACTAGTGTCGTAGGCCTTAAAAATGTAACAATGAACGAGCCGTTCTTTGTTGGCCATTTCCCTGGTGCACCTGTAATGCCGGGAGTTTTGATAGTTGAGGCAATGGCACAAACAGGTGGTATATTGGCATTGAGTACTGTTCCAGATCCTGAAAATTATCTTACTTTTTTTATGAAAATAAACAACGTTAAGTTTAAGCAACAGGTTAATCCTGGCGATACCTTAATTTTTGTGTTGGAACTAATCTCTCCTATTCGCCGCGGGATTGTTCATATGCAAGGAAACGCATATGCCAATGGCAAATTAGTAACAGAGGCCGAACTGATGGCCCAAATGGTAAAAACAAAAAATTTATAGATGAACCAACCACTTGCATACGTCCATCCGGGCGCAAAAATAGCAAAAAACGTTGTAATCGAGCCTTTTACGACCATTCATAATAATGTCGTGATCGGTGAAGGAACTTGGATTGGCAGTAATGTGACCATTATGGAGGGCGCGCGCATTGGGAAAAACTGTAATATATTTCCTGGGGCAGTAATCTCTGCAATACCACAGGATTTAAAATTTAAGGATGAAGACACTACTGTAGAAATAGGCGATGGCACAACCATCCGTGAATATGTTACTATAAATCGCGGTACCGTGGATCGTGGCAAAACTGTAGTGGGAAAAAACTGTTGGATTATGGCCTATTGCCACATTGCGCACGACTGCATTGTGGGTGATAACTGTATTTTTTCAAACAATAGTACACTTGCTGGGCACGTAACCGTTGGTGATCACGTAGTTTTAGCAGGAATGACTGCAGTACATCAGTTTTGTATGATTGGAAACCACGCCTTTGTAACCGGGGGTTCACTTGTTCGTAAAGATGTTCCGCCATTTGTAAAGGCTGCTCGTGAACCACTTAGTTATGTGGGTATTAATTCTATTGGTTTAAGACGAAGAGGATTCAATTCCCAAAAAATCACTGAAATTCAAAATATTTACAGAATTCTGTATCAAAAAAACTATAACACCTCTCAGGCAGCGGAAATCATTGAGGCCGAAATGGAGGCCACTCCCGAAAGGGACGAAATACTTCAGTTCATAAAAAATTCCAAACGCGGAATTATGAAAGGCTATTTCAATTCAAATTAAACGTAAACAATAAACCACAAACCTAGTAATGGCAACATCATCAGATATTAGAAAAGGACTTTGCATCCGCTATAACAACGATATTTATAAAATAATTGAATTTCTTCACGTAAAACCGGGGAAAGGCCCCGCTTTTGTTCGTACAAAACTAAAAAGCGTTACCACTGGAAAAGTAATTGACAATACTTTTTCCGCAGGGCATAAAATAGAGGACGTTCGCGTTGAAACCCAAAAATTTCAATATCTATACAATGAAGGTGATATGTATCATTTTATGAATACTGACGATTATTCGCAGATTAGATTAATGAAAGATATTCTGGATACGCCAGAATTGATGAAGGAAGGAGAAATTGTTACAGTTTTAATAAATACTGAAGATAGTGCGCCGCTTTCAGTTGAAATGCCAGCTCATGTAGTTTTGGAGGTTACTTCAACCGAACCTGGCGTTAAAGGTAATACAGCCACAAATG
>Ga0209344_10006100_pt1 | contig 10062 bp, 9 predicted proteins | sample Cruoilmetagenom6_FD_187293 | JGI IMG/M metagenome (GOLD analysis project Ga0209344, IMG submission 187293) | Oil polluted marine microbial communities from Coal Oil Point, Santa Barbara, California, USA - Santa Barbara Oil Seep Sample 6 (SPAdes)... | ecosystem: Environmental > Aquatic > Marine >...
CCCACGCCCTCGGTCGCCCCGATCGACTCGGCTAGGTTCCGCTGGTGGCGGATGGCCGCGGGCATGATCATGGTGCGGGCCATCATGCACATCAGCTCGGCCTCGATCGAGATCTCGGTGATGTACTTCTCGGCGAAGATCTCCGCCCGGCTCTCAAGCTCGGTCTTGGAGAGCACCTTGTACTTGCGGAACGCCGAGCGGGTTTTGGCGGCTTTGAAGACCCCCATGGTGTCGGCGGTCGTCCGCAGGTTGGGCAAGCCGCGACGCTCGGCCTCCTCGGCCCATTCCTGGGTGTAGTTATCCCCGTTGAAGAGGATCGCCTTGTGATCGCGGATCAACTCCTGGAGCACCTTGCGGACCGCCTGGTCACGCTTGGTCTCGCTCGGGTTGGCCCCGAGCTGCTTCTCGACATTGGTCGCGATGTGATCCAGGCTCTCGGCCACGATGGTATTGATGACCGTATTGGGCCACGAGACGGACGACGCCGAGCCCACCGCGCGGAACTCGAAGCGGTTGCCGGTGAAGGCGAACGGGCTCGTCCGGTTGCGATCGCCCGAGTCACGCTGGAGATCGGGCAGCGTGCGCGAGCCCAGGTCCAGCTCCCCGCCCTTGATGGTCCGGTTGGGTGTGCCGGCTTCGAGCTGCTCGATCAGGTCTGTGAGCATATCGCCCAGGAAGATCGAGATAATCGCCGGCGGCGCTTCGTTGGCGCCGAGCCGATGATCATTGGAAGCTGAGGCAATGGTCGCGCGGAGCAGGTCGCCGTGGATATGCACCGCACGGATGACAGCGCACAGGAAGGTCATGAACTGGATGTTGTTGTGCGTCTCGTTCTTGGGATTCAGAAGATTGACCCCTGTATCTGTTGAGAGCGCCCAGTTGTTGTGCTTGCCCGAGCCGTTGACGCCCGCGAAGGGTTTCTCGTGCAGGCACGCGAAGAAACCGAAACGACCGGCGACCCGCTTGAGCGTGTCCATCAGGATCGCCTGGTGATCGCAGGCGATGTTGGTCTTCTCGAACAGCGGCGCGATCTCGTACTGCCCTGGGGCGACCTCGTTGTGCCGGGTCTGGACCGGCACGCCCAGGCGGAAGAGCTCGAGCTCGAACTCGGCCATGAACGCGTTGACCCGCGGCGGGATCGAACCGAAGTAGTGATCGTCGAGCTGCTGGTGCTTGGGGGGGACAAGCCCGAAGAGGGTCCGCCCGCAGCTGACCAGGTCAGGGCGAGCGAAGTACAGGTTGCGATCGACCAGGAAGTATTCCTGCTCGGCCCCAAGTGTTGAGCGGACGGAGCTGACGCCCTCGTCGGTGCCGAAGATTTTGAGAATCCGCATCGCCTGCTTTTCGAGCGCGTCGATCGAGCGGAGCAGCGGGGTTTTCTTGTCGAGCGCCTCGCCGTTCCAGCTCACGAATGCCGTCGGGATACAGAGGGTCGCGTAGTTCTTCCCGCGGACGATGAACGCCGGCGAGGTCGCGTCCCACGCGGTGTAGCCGCGGGCCTCGAAGGTCGCCCGGAGCCCGCCCGAGGGGAAGCTCGACGCGTCGGGCTCGCCCTGGATCAGGTTGGAGCCCGAGAGGCGGTAGACCACCCCGCCGTCCCCATCGGGCATGATCAGCGAATCATGCTTCTCGGCGGTGAGCCCGGTCATGGGCTGGAACCAGTGGGTGTAGTGGGTCGCGCCGCGTTCGATCGCCCAGTCTTTCATGGCCGTGGCGATGACATCGGCGTCGCTCGTCGAGAGCTTGCCCTTGCTCTCGATGGTCTTGCAGACGGCTTTGAATGTGTTTTTGGGGAGTCGTTCGCGCATTTTGCGCTCGTCGAATACATCGCTTGCGTAGATCTCGTCGATCCGCTTGTGCGATGAGTCGCGCCCGGCGCTTGAGGACTGCCATTTGGAAGAGGCCGCGACCGCTTCTCCGTGAGGATCACCCGTGTTCATGTGGAGCTCCTGTGCGAATGTTCGCTGGTGTCGAGTTGTCTGGTGGATTCGAGACTCGGACTTGCATCATTCTTGCGTGCTGATCGTCAATTGCAAATCGTCAGGTTCGTCCGACCCCGAATAATGACGATTTGCCATGCCCAAGTGGTTACTTACGGCTCAAGACGCTCAAATGTTCGCACCTCGAATCTTTGGCGGCATCAATCGTCTAGAATCCGGACTGGACACCGCACCAAGAGCCTGTGGCGGAATTGGCAGACGCAGCGGACTTAAAATCCGCCGGGGTAAAACCCATGAGGGTTCGAGTCCCTCCAGGCTCATTCTTTTCGATTCTGACCTTCGGAGCTCGATGAGGGCTGATCGGCGAACGCCAGAGCGCGGCAACGCGGTCGAGTCGAAGTAATCATAGTTTTTCATTTTCTGGGTGACACACTGCTGGCTCGGCGGTGTCATACTGGTATCGCAATGGTGCGATGATGGAGAACTTAGACATGCGAAACGGAATAATGATCGCGGCTTTGGGCCTGGCAACAGGAATCGGATCTGCTGGCGTTGACACCACCTCGAACGCGGCCCTGGCGTATTACCGGGCCTGGGCGGGTATGGATCAGGGGACGCAGAGCGTACTACAAATCGAAGGCGATGGCGTCGAACTCGCAGACGGGGGGAGCGAGCTGCTCGCCAAGTCCAGCGGCACCATCGAGGCCCTGCTCGATGCCTCCCAGATGGGGACCGCCGACTGGGATATCGCGTATGAAGACGGCCCGTTTGCGAGCCTCCCGCATCTTGGGAAAATGCGGACGGCCTCCAAGATCCTGGCCGCCGATGCGCTCCGCTGTGCGCAAGACGGGAAGCAGGGAGATGCCGCCGTCCGTGTTGCGGCCCTCTACCGGATGAGCGGGCAGGTCTCGGGTGATCGGGTGCTGATCAGCTCACTCGTTGGGATGGCGATCGACAACCTCGCCAACAACCTGACCACACAGCTCATCGACGAGCACCAGCTTGATGCGCGTGGCGCAAAGCTTGTGCACACCACCATCCAAGAACGCGGGGTTGAAAACCGCTTCGCGATGCGTGATGCGATCGTCGGCGAATGGCGGATGATCAGCGAGTACATCCTCGCACATCTCCCCGAAGAACAGCCAGGCAGCTGGGTCTTGGAGCAGATGAATATTGCAAATGACTCTGCCCCATCAAAGATGATCGCGAGCATGAACCGATCACAGATCCTGCTCGATCTCGGTGGATTCTCCGCCTACTACGGCGATGTGATCGTCGCTTGGGACGCGGATGATGGGGACGCCCTGGAAGCAGCAGAGTCCAAGGTCCAGTCAGGCGAGTATGGGCCGTTGACCGAGCTTCTTGGCGCCACCATGACCCGTGCGTTTGCTTCTCATCAAGAGTTCATCGACCAGACCCAATCGGTCCTCGAACTCCTCGAACAGGTCAACGACTAAATGGAAGAGCCGGATACGAGAAAACTGATGCTCCGTATGCATCGGGGCGACGAGCTCGCGGCTCAACAGCTGTGGAGCTTCGTCGCATCCAGGCTCATCGCATACGCCCGGGTCACGCTCCCGTCTGGCATGGGGGCCGCCGCGGAAGATGTCGTGCAATGCGTATTCCTCAAAGTACTCAAGCTCCCACGCCGCACGCTCAAGGACATCCAGGACGCCACCGCCTATCTCTATCGAGCCACACGCAACGAAGCCCTCAACTACGGGCGAGGCGAGGTCCGTGAGCGTGCACGAAGAAGAGCACTCGATGTTCAAGAGCAGAAACCACTGGACAACCGTGTTGAACCGATGCTCTCGGCGATGGAGAAGCTCCCCGCAGAACAACAGGATGTCATCACACTTCGGTATTTTGGCGGCCTGAGCATCGACCAGGTTGCCCAGGTGCTGGACCTAAACCGAAACACCGTCGCCAGCCGATCTCGGATGGGGATGAACAAACTCCGCGATGAGCTCAGCATGTTAAGCATGGAGGTGCACAATGAATGATACAGACTTTGATACTGATTTCATGAACACACATACTCAAGTCGATGCCGGAGACCTCCCCGAGGCTGTGCTGCTGGGGGTGCGTCGAAGCCGCAGACTGCGCCGTATGAAACTGTCAAGCGGTACCTTGCTCGCACTCGCGATGTGCATCGCCATCCCAGGCGTGCTCATCCCAAGGCTCACCGCCCCGCACTCACAGGCACACACCCCATACCAGCACGCCGCAATCATGATCGATGACCCGATGTTTCACGATCTCGACGGCACAGAGACGCCTGAAACGAATACGAAGCAATGGCGCGTAGATGGTTTTAGACTCGACAACTGGTCGCTCGAAATGTAATGTCTGAGATTCGGCGAATCCATCAATCGCTATACAACGGAATCCATCGTGGATTGACCGGCTCTCCCGCCTCACTCCACAGGGAGGTCGAACTTAATCGCTACCGTCGAGTGCATCACCGGGTACTGCATCACCAGACGCCAGCACACGAAGTCCTCGAAGGAACGCCCCATCCGCTTCATCACCTTTTCCCCCACCGCGTTGTAGCTCGGGGCGTGCGGGGTCGTGAGCATGTGAGCACCGGGTTCGAGGCGTTGGAGCGAATCGGTGTACGGCACCAGCGTCCGCTGGTCGCGCAGCTCGTGCCCAAGCCGGGGGCCGGTCGCACGACCATAGATCAACGATTCGGGCTTGATCTGTTCGCCCAGCTCGCGTTCGACGATCAGATCGAGCACGAGCGTCTGGATCGGGGTGTTCACGATGCAGAGCAGCTCACCCAGCCGGTTGTGCTCGTCTTGATACCGCGGCTTGGGCTGCGTGTCGATGTACCCGAAGTACGCGTCGCACATCCCGGTCTTCCCGATCGGGCCATCGCCGAACTCATAGCTGATGGACCCGGGATCCGTCGAGCGGATCATTTCGGGGAGCTGGCCCGTGCTGCTCCCTTTTAAATACAACGGGAACGCGGGGTCGGGCGATTCTTCGATCGCCTGGAGCGAAGCCGGGAGCTCGCCGCCGGTGTCCTCGTAGGAATGAAACTGAAAGATTGGCCACGCCGGCCCCGGGCGAAGACGCTGGAACCCGAGCAGCCCCACCAGCTGGGCATAATCGATCGTCCGCGGGTTGTCCTTGTTGATCGCTAAAAAATGGGTGCTCACACGCGTCGCAGTCTGCACCCCCCAGATCCCGCAGTTGCCCTTGTACGCCGATTGCCTGCTCTTGCGGAACCGTTCGTCGCCCCCACCGATCATGCCGTAGAGCATGTGTTCGAGTGTCTCGCGATCCCCGGCGTGGAGCTCGATCATGTCGAGGTACCCCTGGTACGCGTGCATAATCGTCCCGAGTGTTTCTTGGTGAATCCCCGAGGCTTCCATCGCTCGGGTCACCATGCCCATGCCCGATGCGCCGGGCATGAATCCCGCGATGCGGAACGGCTCCTCCTCATGAACCACACGAGTGAGCTTCCAGACCAGCGATTTATCGAGCCCGAGCTGTCGGGCGGCTTCTCTTGGTCGTGCTGAATCAATCCCGAGCGCACCAAAGGCCTGGATGAGCACCCCGCGGAACTCACGAACGGACTGCAAATACGCAGCCACAAACGCCTCCTGGGTTGATGCAACTGTACTGGGCAATCCGGAATCATCCGCCACGCACACACTCCTTTGAGGGACACCATATCAGGTTGTTGGGTTGAAGTGCAGCCCGTGGAGATAATATCTTTCCAGCTGTATATAAAGACATAACGATGTCTTTATATACTCTATAGCCAGCGTCTTGTGTACACGCTCAAACCATCTTCACCCGCTTGAGTGCCCGCTCGAACTGATCCCAGCGATCTTCGAGCGTGCCCGTGTAGCCCAGGCTGATCCGCACCAGCCCGGGGAGGATCCCGGCGTCCTTGAGCTCTTCGTCCGTGAGCTCCGACGAGGTCGAGCTCGCCGAGCACGACATCAGGGTATCGAAGTACCCCAGACTCACCGCCAGGAACCCGAACCCCTCGTTCTGCTGCAAATCATTCATAAACTCCGACGCACGCTCGGATGTCCCCAGATCAATGGCAAACAACCCACCATAGCCAAAGCCGTCATTGAGCAGCGACGAGATCAGGCTGTGCTGAGGATGCGATTCGAGCCCCGGGTACGCGACCTCGATCCCGAGCGACTCAAGCTTCTCGGCGAAGAACTGCGCCCGTCGCGAATGCTCACGCATCCGCAGACCGAGGTGCGGCAGACGCAACGAGAGATCGAACGCCACCCGCGGGTCCATCGTGGGCCCGAGCAGCATGACCGCCCCGGTGTGCAGATCCATCAATGACCCGATGAACTCCTTGGAAGCACAGACCGCCCCCCCGATGATGTCCGAGCACCCGCCGATGAACTTGGTCAGCGAGTGCACGACAATATCAGCGCCCTGCTGGGCCGGCGAGAGGAGCATCGGGCTGAAGGTGTTGTCCACAACGAGCTTGACACCCGCGTCATGAGCGATCTTGGCAATATTGGGGATGTCGGCGACGACCATCGTGGGGTTCGAGATCGATTCGGTAAAGACCGCCTTTGTCTTGTCGTTGAATGCGCCCTTGACCTCATCGAGATTGGCGATATCCACAAAGCGGACCGTGATCCCGCACTTGAGCGGGAAGAACTCTTTGAAGAGCGCGAAGGTCCCGCCGTAGATGGTGTTTGACGCGACGATCTCGTCGCCGGGCGAGCAAAGCTGCATGATCGAGCACGCGATGGCGCTGATGCCCGAACTCGTCGCGTACCCGGCTTCGGTACCTTCCATGGCCGCGAGGTAGCGACCGAGGACATAGACCGTGGGGTTAAAGTGTCGCCCGTAGAGGAAGCACCCGCCGTCGTCGGGCCCCTTGTCGCCCATGAAGATCGCCGGCATGGTCTCGGCGGCCATCACCGTAAAGGTGGTCGACGCCTCGATGGACATGTTGACCCCGCCGTGCTCGCCGAACTCATGGCGGACCTTGGATAATGCTTGGATGGGATTGAATGACATGGAAGCTCCAAAAAACCGGGGTGGGATGGGCCAAAGATTGACCCGGATATCGTAAACATCGGCCCGCTCCGACTTGTGCTTTGCCCTGATTTCTGCTTGCTGTTCACATAAAAATGTCGATGGGGCACGGCTCGAACATTCGAACCGTGCCACCATCGACCCCAAACCCCACTCGGGTGAACATATGGAAAAGAACCACCCGTGTGATGAGTTGTGACCCGCGCCCCGTCAAGAGCAGCGAGCATTGTGCCTCGTGTCTGATGAATACAGACACGAAAAAAGCCTCCGGCGGTTACACCCGAGGCTTTGATCAACGACTTGCAATGGAATGGGTCTCTTAGAACCTACTCTCCACAGTCAAAGCGATCGCCCGGGCATCACTGCCTTTGCTCTGTTTCGCTTTGTTCTGTTTGAGGGTCTTGCTCATGGAGTACATTCTCTTGCTCGAACTATAACCGATATGATCGCCCCTGTCAAACTGGGTGGTCTGGAACCCGCAGCGTGTACACAAACCCTGTTTTTGAGCCCTCAACCGGGCTCATTTGCCCCTATAGTCTCAAATGCAAGTCCATCTCGTCCAGCTCGATATCGTCTGGGAAGACAAACAGGCCAACCATGCCCGCGTGCGATCACTCCTCGAGTCAGCCCCGCTAAGCCCCGGTGATCTGATCGTTCTGCCCGAGCTCTTCGATGTCGGGTTCACGCTCAACACCAAAGCCGCCAACGACCAAGACGGAACCACGCTCGCATTCCTCCACGATCTGGCGGACTCCTCCGGCTGCCTCATCCACGGCTCACGGGCGCTCCACGATCCCGACTCGGGCAAATCACACAACTGCGTCACCGTCACGGCCCCGGGCGATGCGTCGATCAACTGCCAGTACGCCAAGGTCCACCCGTTCTCCTACGGGCGCGAGTCCGACGCCTACACCGGCGGCAACGAACTCACCCACTACGGCTGGAACTCGGGCGACGATCGCCTCCAGATCTGCCCGGCGATCTGCTACGACCTGCGGTTCCCCGAGCTCTTCAGGCTCGGCGCCAAGCAGGGTGCCCAGGCATTTGCACTCGGCGCCAACTGGCCCGCGCCGCGCACGGCCCACTGGCGGGCATTATGCATCGCCCGGGCGATCGAGAACCAAGCCTATATCTTCGCCGTCAACCGCACCGGCAACGACCCCTACCTCACCTACTCGGGCTCGTCGATCATTGTCGACCCCAAGGGTGAAATCATCGGCGAACTCGGCGACGAAGAAGCCGTGCTCAGCGCGAAGGTCGACCCCAACGCCGTCAACGAATGGCGCTCGATCTTCCCCGCCCTCAACGACATGAAGCTGATTTGATCAGCCTACAAAAAACAAGCCCCCAATCGGAGGCTTGTTGAGTAGCTTGTGTGTCAACCGATCGCTTAGCGATGAACGGTCGCGAGCCCTTCGACATGCTTCATGCCGCGACGGCGATCGCGGAGACGGCGTGACTTACCAACGCGATCACGCAGGAAGTAGAGCTTGGCACGGCGGGCATCGCCACGGCGTACAACCTCGAACTGAGCGATCAACGGCGAGTTGATCGGCCAGGTCTTCTCGACGCCGATATCACCAACCATGCGACGCACGGTGATGTTCTCATCGATGCCACGACCCTTGCGCAGGATCACAGTGCCCTGATACACCTGGATGCGTTCCTTCTCGCCTTCGACGATACGGATGTGCACATTGATGGTGTCGCCGACATCAAACCGGGGGATATCCGTTTTGAGTGCTTCGCTGTTGATCGATTCGATGATGTTCTGGTTGCCCATGTCGTAAATCCTTTAAGCCCGCACCGCTACCGGCGCTCGGACGGCAAGGATAGGCCCGCCTATCCCCAAAGTCGAGGGTTCGATTCCTCCCAATATCGCTTCCAAGAGCAATTCTACGCACCTAGACTCCACCATGAGAGCAATCGTCGTCACCAAGCAAGCCAACCCCGTCGCCCCAAACATTACCCTGCAATCAAACTGGGTCGATCCGCTGACCACCCGCCCGGGCGAGGCGATCATCCGCACCCACGCGTCTGCATTCAACCATATGGACCTCTGGGTCGGAAGAGGCGTCCCCGGGCTCGAGCTCGACTACCCACGCGTCTCGGGCTGCGACGGCTGCGGCGAGGTCATCGCGGTAGGCAAAGGCGTCGATGAGTCCTGGATCGGCAAGCGCGTAATCTACAACGCGGCCGTCGTCGTCCCGGATCGGGCACGCCCCAACGACCCGCCCGCATCGTCGATGTGCCCCAACTACGAACTCATCGGCGAGCACCACTTCGGGGCCCACGCCGAGCTCTTCGCCTGCCCGGTGGACAACCTGGCGACCATCGCCGACGACGCCGACCCGATCGAGGCGGCCGCCTTCGGGCTCTGTGCCCTCACCGCCTACTCCATGATGGTCACCAAGGGCGATCTGCGCCCCGGGCAAGCCGTGCTCATCACCGGCATCGGCGGCGGCGTCGCCACCAGCGCCCTGAGCATCGCCAAGCACATGGGCTGCAAGGTCATCGTCACCTCGCGCCACCAGTGGAAGCTCGACAAAGCGATCGAGCTTGGAGCCAACCACACGATTCTCGATGAGGGTCAAGACTGGTCGCGCGATGTGCGCACATGGTCGAACAAACGAGGCGTGGACATGGCCGTGGATTCGGTGGGCAAGGCCGCCCACCTGAGCTGCATCAAGTCCCTCGCCCGCGGTGGTGCCTATGTCACCCCCGGGTGCACCACGGGTCCAGACGCGACCACGGACCTCGCCCGCATCTTCTGGAACCAACTCCGGATCCTGGGCTCGACCATGGGCTCCAACGACGAGTTCAAGGAAGTCGCGTCGTTGTTTAATGCCGGCAAGCTCAAGCCAGTGGTCGATCAGGTTTTTAAACCCGATCAGTGCACGCAGGCCTACGAACGCCTCGAAGCCGGCGAACAGTTCGGCAAGATCGTCATCGATTGGCGATGAGCACTATCCAATAAAAAACACCCCGCGGGGTGTATAGAAAAATCAACTCATTGGAACGAATCAATCCGCTTCATCCACTGTGTACTCGATAACGACGCTCCCGATGCTCATTGTCTGATTCCCAGGCC
>Ga0209344_10006101_pt1 | contig 10057 bp, 8 predicted proteins | sample Cruoilmetagenom6_FD_187293 | JGI IMG/M metagenome (GOLD analysis project Ga0209344, IMG submission 187293) | Oil polluted marine microbial communities from Coal Oil Point, Santa Barbara, California, USA - Santa Barbara Oil Seep Sample 6 (SPAdes)... | ecosystem: Environmental > Aquatic > Marine >...
GGGCAAGAAAGCGGGATTTTCTATAGTAGGCAATCCAGTCCAGAGGCCCTTGGCTCGCCAAAGGGTTATGTTGTCCCTTCGGGTCAGTGCTTACTATGGCCTCATCCGAAACTCTCAAATCCTCCCACCGGCTTTAAAAGGTGCCGTGTTTACACATTTACACATTCTCGATCGCCCTGCCTATTGAATGTGTAAATGTATAAACCTGGCACGCTAAACATCCATCCTTGACTTCTTATCGAGGCACCCATCAATGGTGAACGTGGCGCCCATCTGACCACCCCATGAGATACTCCCTTTCATGTCGAAATGGCTCGGAGTGCTTCGTGGCGCGATTCTCGTCCTGATCACCGCCCAGCTGACGATTCCTGCGGCAACCGCCGGTCAGCCGAGATTACCCAAGGAAACGGCCCGATGGATCAGAATCGAGACGACGAACTTTTCGGTCTTCTCCGATGGCAGCGAAAATATGGCCCGCCAGGCCGCCGAAGCCCTCGAGATGCTCCGCATGGTTCTGGGTCAGCTCTTCGGAGCTTCTACACTGGTGTCACCGTTGCCCACCAAGGTGTTTGTCTTCGACGACGAACGGAGCTTCGAACCTTACGGTCCCCACCTGGACGGCAAGACAAGGCAGGTTGGAGGGTATTTCAGTGTCGGGGAACTCTCGAACTACGTCGCCATCGTGGGTCCGCGTTATAGCACCGACGTATCTTCTATCGTCCACCACGAGTATCTCCACCATTATCTGCGGACAAACCAGCCGGATATTCCGCTTTGGTTGAACGAAGGTCTCGCCGGGGTTTACTCAACCTTCAAGGTCGAGGACGGCAAGGCTTGGATCGGCTACCCCAATCCGTTAATTGTCCGTTGGCTTCGGAAGTTCCCTTCGATTCCGCTCGCCGAGCTCGTAGCCATTGACCACGACTCGCCGGATTACAACGACAGCGATCGCCGATTCGCCTTCTACGTGACATCGTGGGGTTTGACCCACATGCTGGTGATGGGCACGCGCGACGGTCGAAACCGCGCGTCGGCCTATGTACAGCTTCTTCGAGAGGGAGTCGATCAGGACGAAGCTTTCTCCCGTGGTCTTGGCGGGGACTATCAGGAGATCGAGAAAGAGTACAAGAGGTATGTCCGCAGGAATATGTCCTACTTCGTGATTCCTGTCGATTCCCATCTGAACGGAACCGCATCGACCACGAAGATGAGCTACGCCGAAACGCTATTCCATCTGGGCGACCTCCTGACGGCGCTCGGCAGCGACAGGCATACGTCAGCCACCGAGCATTTTCGCGCGTCGCTCGAGGCGAACGAGCTGTACGGACCATCGATCGCCGGTCTCGGCTACCTGGAGGAGGTGGCAGGCATGGACGAGGCCGCCTTGGCGAAGTACCGGCGCGCAGCCGAGCTGGCGCCGGACAATTTCCTCGCCAACTACCGTCTTGGCAAGATGTTGTGCAGAACGCTCGAACAAGGTTCGGACGAAACCGAGAGAACCTCGACGATCGAGGAGGCACGATCAGCCCTGCAACGTGCAATTGCCGCCCGTCCGAACTTCGCCGAGGCACGGGCGTTTCTCAGATACACCTCCTCACTCGATCGGAAACCGTAGCCGTGCCAGGCTTTAGAAAGTTGGGAAGTTGGGAGCCGGCCCGGTTTCATCGAAAATGCGGCCTGATCATCCATCTGCCACCTGGCCACGCGCCTCTGAGATTGATGCTCTCGTCGCGGGTGGCCGAGAGTGCCCCTTCAAACGATGTTGGGCCCGAAGTGCGTTGCGTTCGGCGAGGCGCTCGTTCCCAACATCGGTTTGAGACGGCCAGCCGTTCCAGGCCAGAACCGCCAACCCTCGACAGAACGCGGGACGGGTGCCAGGCACCGATCTCCAGATTTGTGGCGGTGACCTGATCCCTGAACGAACCCCTACGCTCTCGGGTTGAAACACAAAGGGCACGAAGATCCACTAGGGTGCCACAAAGCACCGCATTATTGACCCGGACCTCTTCTCACCCAAAACGTGGTCCGTCTTCGATGGGTCCTTGCGATGAGCAAGAAATGGCCCTTTGTGGTTTCTTCGTGGCCCTTTGTGATCTTCGTGTTTCAACAGCGAACCCGGAAGCCGGTACCGCAACCCTCTGGTGCGGCGACGCTGATAGGCTAAGCTCTCCGAAACATCGAGGGAGCTCTTATGAAGTACTACTACCACCCCGGATCGCCTAACTGCCGCAAGGTGAGCGCCGTCATCGAAATGCTCGGTGTGGATGCGAAATACGAGTTCGTCGATCTTCCCAAGGGCAAACAGGCGCAACTCACCTTTCTCGCCGTCAACCCCAGCGGAATGGTGCCTGTTCTTGTCGATGGCGACACCACCGTGTTCGAGTCGAACTGCATCATCATCTACCTCGCCGAGAAGACCAACTCCGATCTCTGGCCCGAGGCGCACCATCTCGAAATCCTGCGCTGGATGTTTTGGGAGCAGTCGCACTTCATGTACGCCGCCGGGATGGTCTTCTTCCAGAAGCTCCTCAGACCACTGCTCGGTCAGGAGCCCGACGAGGCTCGGGTCGAAGAAGGGGTGGCCAAGTTCCGCCGCCACGCCCAGGCCCTCGACGACCACCTGAAAGGGCGGGAGTGGTTGGTCGGCGACGCCATGACCCTCGCCGATCTCGCCGTCGCGTCACAGCTGACCTACGCCAAGGCCACCAACCTACCCATGGACGAGTTTCCCGACGTCCAACGCTGGTACGCCGCCATCGAAGAGCTCGAGGCGTGGAAAGCCACGCACCCCGCCCTGGCTGGGTAGGAAAGCTCTTAGCATTGAGCTGTTAGCCTTTAGCTCCGTCGCACTCAGCCAGGGGAAATCCTGCGCGAAGGTCGGGGAGTAGAGCTGATAGCTGTTAGGTTCATCACACACCGTCCCAAGAGATACAACCCTGCGATGGAGCTAATAGCTAACGGCTAAAGGCTTTATCCGATCCTGTACCTCGCGATGTCGGGATTGATCCCCGATACCTTGTACTTCTCCCAGGTATAGAAACCGCTGCCGGTCTTGGCGCCGAGCTGACCCGACTCCACCAGACGTTTGAGCAGAGGACTTGGTTTGTAGAAGCTCCCGAGTTCTTCTTCGATGACCTCGCAGATAAAGAGCATGGTATCCAGGCCGACGTAGTCGGCGGTCATGAGCGGGCCCATCTTGTGGCCGAGGCAGTAGGTGCACTTGTCGACATCATCGACCGACGCGATTCCCTCTTCGATGATCCGGATGGCCTCGTTGACAAAGGGCACGAACATCCGATTGATGGCGAAACCGGCCTTGTCCTCGGCTGCGATCTCGATCTTGCCGAGGTCGTGGCAGAGAGCGACGATGGTCTCATAGGTCTCGTCCGACGTCGCCAGGCCACGGATGATCTCGACACCCTTCTGCATCGGCACCGGATTCATGAAGTGCATACCCATGAACTTCCCCGGCTTGCCGTAGGCGGCGCCGAGCCGGGTGATGGAAATCCCCGAAGTATTCGAAACCAGGATCTTGTCGTAGCCGATCTCGGCCAACTTGCGGTTGATCTTCTCCTTGAGTTCGGGTCTCTCCGGCACGGCCTCGATGATGAGGTCGCAATCGAGGAGTTCCTCGCTCTGGGTGGTGGTGCTCAGGCGGGCAAAGGCCTGGCTCTTGGTGTCGCCGTCGATCCCCTTTTCGCCACCCGACTTCTCAAATGCCTTGACCAGCCGATCGAGACTGCGGCTGATCGCATCGAGACCCTTGTCAAGAACACTCGCATCCACATCCATCACGACGGTCTCAAATCCGCTCTGTGCGGCAACCTGGGCGATTCCGTTGCCCATGGTGCCGATGCCGATGACGCCGATCTTTTTCAGTCCACTCTCACTCATGCCGCGCCTCCCGTTTGGTTTCAGCTGCAATACTCGCCGCAGTGCGGCGGTGGCGGTCATTGTAGCGCGCCCCAACGGAGGTTGCGCCGCCCCTCGATGAGTTGACTGAACGACGATCCCGGGCTATACACGAGATCCGGAGTCTATGGTGATCATCGAAATCGACCCCACTTATCCCGAGGCCTGGCTCATTTCCCGCGCTGCGGATGTACTGCGCAAGGGCGGCGTCGCCATCATCCCCACCGACACCGTATATGGTCTCGCCTGCGGCATCAGCCACGACAAAGCCATCAAGCGGATTTACGCACTCAAGGACATGGATCCAAAGAAACCTCTGGCCATCCTGGTCGGAGACATGGCCACCGTCGGTGAGTATTCGCGCGGCGTCACCACCCCGTACTTCAGGTTATTGAAACGGGTTCTGCCCGGACCCTACACTTTTATCTTCGAGGCGACCTCCGAGGTGCCCAAAATCATGCTCCGAAAGCGGCGCACCATCGGTATTCGGATGCCGGATCACCCCGTCACCTTGGCCCTGCTCGAGGAACTCGACGAACCACTCTTGACGACATCGGTCCGAACCCCGGACGACAACTGGGTGATCGAACCGGTGGAGGTCGAGTCGACTCTCGACGACCGCGTCGATGTCGTGGTTGACTGTGGCCCGCTGGTGGCCCAGCCCTCCACGGTGGTGGACCTTTCAGGGAGCGAGCCTGTTCTGGTTCGCGAAGGCAAGGGTGACATCGAGGCGCTCGAACTGTTCGGATAGCTGGATGCTGGATGCTGGATGCTGGATGCTGGACAAAAGCATCGCACCATCGCACGGAGTAACCGCAGATAGCGCAGATCAACGCAGATAGATCCATCGCACATCGCAAACACGAAGGCTCAAAGACACGAAGCGGTCACCAATCCATAGCAACCGAGGGTTGGTGAGGGTTGAGTCGCGCTGGAATCTGCGTATATCTGCGGTTTCTCCGCCTGCTATGGATCCAGCATCCAGCATCAGTATCAAAATTCGGCGACGCCCAGTCGATTCAGTTCGCCAAGCTGATGCCTTTCGCCTTTTCCGAGAGCTCAATATCCTGCGGCAGGTGGCGTCCGTTGACCCAGATGATCCGTTGCTCATCGAGTTGGTAGCGCACCCGGCGCACCGCACGTACGAGATCGTCGACGTTGTCCACCGGACGAGGATCGCCCCAACCCGGCGGCACATCCTTGGCCGGCCCGGTGAGGTCCCAGACGAAGAGCGGCACCCTGAGGGCGGTGAGGTACTTCCGGGCGGCCTCGACCGAAAACCGGCTCCCGTCCTCACGCTCCTGCCCGAGTAGAAGAATCACAGCCCGCCGTCCATTGCCCTCGGCGGCGCGAATTCCGGCAATGGCGACGGCATCGGACAACATCAACGGACCTGAAAGGAGGGACGCAGGTGACGTTCCGATGGTTCCGGCCACGATTCCCTCCGAGCCCGGATTCGGCTTGGCGGAGAACGGAAAGAGCAGGGCCGCAGCCGATTCATCATCGGGTAAAACGGGCTCCGGCGACAGGGTCAGTAGTTCCACGTCATCGTCAAAGGTGTCGAGTGAACGACGCTTCGATGAATCTCGACGCGCTTTCTTGCGGCGCTGTTCGAGTTCCGGATCCAGGGCCGCGAGTCGATGGACGACGGTCGGATCCCGCACCAGAACGACCCTCGCGCCGGGTTTCTCGACCGCCGTCACCCTGAGATCGGATCCGGCCTTGACAAACCAACCATCCATGACCTCGATGGACGGCAACTCATCGAGGTCGTCGAGGACCACGGTGATCGCGGTGAGCCCCGAGTCGTGCTGACCCTCGAACTCGGTGCCGAAGACGAGTTCGCGTCGGATGACGAGATCGGAAGAGAACTCAAAATCGGCGGTCAGGACATGGACCTTCTGTTCCGGAATGCCGGTGAGATCAATGCGATACGGGGGCCGCACTTTGAGTTCGCGGCCATCGAGTTCGATCTTCGTTTTTCTGGGTTTGTTGAACTCGGGACTTGTCCAGGTCAGCCGGGCCGCGGTGACGGCGCCCGAGCTGTCCCGGATGGCGACGATCTCGGCCTCCGCCTGCTGACCCGGAAGATTGAGCAGCTGACGGTCCCTACCAATCTCGAGATCGCCAGCATCGAACGCCACAGCCTCGAATTCCACCGGGAGGAGCTTCCGACCAAAATCGACTTGGGTCACCCACGGCGGCTCCTCGACTTCGGCCACGACCTCGCCATCGAGGCGGAACTCAACCCGGGCGACCGGCCCTGAAACAGTCACATCGACGTTGTGAACGCCGATGACCAGACCGACAAAAAGACTGAGAAAATCGATCATCGCAGACAGTTCGCAGATGTCATTGAAGTGGTTACCGGGATCGCGATATCGCGAGATCGACGGCGCCCCTGATCTGAGCTGCAACTCTCTCCGGCGCATAGAATTCTCGCCAGGCCCCGGTTCCGCGGGTGGCCTGCTGTCGCGCCTCAAGCGGGTCATCAAGCAGGCGAGCAAGGTTCTCCACCCACCCCGCCTCGGTTTCGGCCACCATCACCGCTGAGGGATCTTCGAGCCCATCCGCCGACCAGGGATCGGCCACCACCGGGACCCCTGCAGCCAGAGCTTCGAGAATCTTGATCGGGACACCCGAACCACTGGCCATGGGGGCGATGGCGACCCTCGCTCGGGCCAGGAAGGTCCCGAGGTCATCGACATCGCTAAAAACCTCGATCCCCGGCTCCGACGCGAGCCGATGGACGGCCGCGGCGGGGCGGGCGCCCGCGAGTATCAACCTCGCCTCGGGCGCGCGGTCACGAAGCTTCGGCCAAATGCGATCGGTAAACCAAAGGGCCGAGCGGACAGTCGGCCGATACCCCAGATTCCCGGAGAGGAGAACGATCGGCTCGGTGGAAGACGGATCAGCATGCGCGACCTCCACCCCTGCAGCGACCGCAACGACCATCCCATGAGCGCCGGCGCCAAGAGCCTCGAGATCCCTTCCGCTCACGGCAGTGCTGAAAGCGGTGGCGACCAACTCCGATTCACGACGACGGCAGCGCTCGGCTTCCCATCGGTATGCCGATCGGATCAACCCGCCCGCTGACGCTGCCGCTTTGCGGTAGTGGAGAGCCATGCAATCGATGGCGTCGAAGATCATGGGCAGACCGGGGTCGGTCTGCCTGATCGCATCGGCAGCCCAGCCGCTGCGGACCATCTGAACGACCGCAACATCCGGCCGCCACTGCCGCACGGCCTCAGCCACGATTTCTTTCCCCGCGGCCGAAGCGTAGAGTCCCTCCTGGGCCGGCCGCCCCGCGAAGACGGCGGCGCCGACGCCGATCGCACTCGCGACCCCGACTCCGGGAACGAAGCGGATTTCGCAGTCCCCGCCGGGCGGTGAGGCGCCATCGTCGGGCGGCGGACAGATGAGTAGGCGGTCGTGATCCGCGAGCGCGTCAAGCCACTGGATCGTCCGCAGCTGATTCCCCCGCCACGGCGGCCAGGGAAATCGGCTCGAGACCAACAGCAGCTTCATGAATCGATCAAACTGTGTAGAACTCCGCAATCGCGCCCACGACCTCTTCGATCTCCCCTTCCGTGAGTTCGGGGAAGACCGGCAGGGCCAGAACCTCGTGGCACGCCTGCTCGGCAGCCGGACAATCGCCCTGGGCGTAACCGAGATCGCTGAAGCACGGCTGGAGGTGGAGGGGCAGGGGGTAATACACGGCGCATCCGATCCCGCGATCGACGAGATGCTGGCGAAGTTCGTCGCGCCTCGGCACCCGAATCACAAACTGGTTGAAGGTGTGTCCGCGACGCGACAGGGCAAGGGGAAGGCCCAGGACCTTGTCCAGACCCTTCTGGGTCAAGAGATCCACATACCGCATGGCATTGGCCCGCCGACCCTGGATCCAACCCTGAACGTGGGGCAGTTTGACCCGGAGCACAGCGGCCTGGATGGCATCCAGACGAAAATTGCCCCCCACCAACGGGTGGAGATAGGGCCCCGACTGTCCGTGGACCCGAAGTTCGCGGAGCTTGGCCCCCACTTCGACATCATTGGTGGTCACCAGACCGCCATCACCGAACCCACCGAGGTTCTTCGAGGGAAAGAACGAGAAAGCTCCCATGAGTCCGTGCCCACCGACATATCTGCCGTCGAAGTCCGCGCCCCAGGCCTGGGCGCAGTCCTCGAGGATCGGCACCTCGCCTGCGACCTCGGAAAGAGCCGTGAGATCGGCCGACTGGCCGAAGAGGTGGACCGGAATGATCGCCCTGGTATTGGCCGTCATCCGGGCCCGAACCGCTTCCGGATCGATGTTGAAGTCGAGCGGATCGATATCGACAAAGACCGGTGTTGCGCCGAGTCGCGCCACCACCCCCGCGGTGGCGAAAAAGCTGAAAGTGGGCACGATGACCTCGTCGCCGGGGCCGATATCGAGGGCCATGAGCGCCACCAGCAGGGCATCGGTTCCCGATGCAACTCCAACCGCGTGCTCGACCTTGAGCCACTCGGCCGCCGAACGCTCGAACTGGTCGACCTCGGGTCCGAGGATGAAGTACTGGCTCGCAGCGACCTCGTTGAGGGTTCTTTCCATTTCTTCGCGCAGGGGTTCGTACTGGCGTTTGAGATCAAGCAGAGGAATGGGCATGGCGGGACTCCTTGGGCCTTCTTCACAACAACGGGCCGACCATCGAGCCGGCCCCGACAGGGTACACGAAACCGGCCGGATTGCGTCTCACTCTGTTAGAATCTCGACCCTAGGTTTGAGGAGGATTCGATGCACATCTGCGTGGTGGGTACGGGCTATGTGGGATTGGTTACCGGAGCGTGCCTGGCTGATTTCGGCATCAACGTCACCTGCGTTGACAAGGACGAGCGGAAGATCGACATGCTGCTGCGCGGTGAGATGCCGATCTACGAACCCGGCCTCGACGCATTGGTGGAGAAAAACGCCAAGGCCGGACGCCTGCATTTCACCACCGATCTCGACCCGGCCATCAGAAGCGCCCTGGCGGTCTTCATCGCCGTCGGCACCCCGCCCAAAGAGGACGGTTCTGCGGATCTGTCGTATGTCATCCAGGTCGCCGAATCCATCGCCGACAACCTCGATGGTTACAAGGTCATCATCACCAAGTCCACGGTGCCCACCGGGACCGGCCAGCTCATCGAGAAGACCATTTCCCGGCGCACCACGAGTAAGCAGCCCTTTTCTGTGGTTTCCAATCCCGAGTTCCTCCGTGAGGGTTCGGCCATCGAAGACTTCATGCGCCCCGACCGGGTGGTGATCGGCGCCCGGGACCACCAGGCCGTTGCCATCATGAAGGACATCTACTCGCCGCTTTTTCTCCGCGACACCCCATTCGTCATCACAAATGTCGAGTCGTCGGAGCTCATCAAGTACGCGTCCAATGCCTTCCTCGCCACCAAGATCACGTTTATCAACGAAGTTGCCGAACTCTGTGAACTCATCGGCGCCGATGTCCACCACGTGGCCAAGGGGATGGGCCTCGACAACCGCATCGGTCCAAAGTTCCTCCACCCGGGTCCGGGCTACGGCGGTTCGTGCTTTCCCAAGGACACCCAGGCTCTGACCGAGATCGCCCGCGACGCCGGCCGACCCTTTGACATCGTCGAGTCGGTCGTGGCGGTCAACGAGCGCATGAAGGTCCGAGCCGTGGACAAGGTGCGCGCCGCCCTCGACAACAACCTCGCCGGAAAGACCGTCGCCTTGCTCGGCCTCTCGTTCAAACCGGAAACCGACGACATGCGGGAGTCCGCCTCGATCCCCATCGCCGAGACGCTGGTCAACGAGGGCGCCAAGGTGCGCGCCTTCGACCCGGTGGCCATGGACAACGCCAGAGCCTCTCTCCCCGCCTCGGTGGAGTACTGCGAGGACTCCTACGACGCCGCTTCCGGCGCCGACGCCCTGGTCATCGTCACCGAGTGGAACCAGTTCCGCTTCCTCGATATGGACCGGATCAAGTCAGCGCTCGCAGGCAACATCGTTGTGGATCTGCGCAACGTCTGCAGCCCCGAACGCATGGCGGACAACGGGTTCGAGTACTACGGGGTCGGCCGGGCGAAAGTGAATCTGCCGGCATAGCTCGGCGGGGAGTTCAAGACCTGAGCTCAACTCAACGCCCTCTTC
>Ga0209344_10006102_pt1 | contig 10057 bp, 9 predicted proteins | sample Cruoilmetagenom6_FD_187293 | JGI IMG/M metagenome (GOLD analysis project Ga0209344, IMG submission 187293) | Oil polluted marine microbial communities from Coal Oil Point, Santa Barbara, California, USA - Santa Barbara Oil Seep Sample 6 (SPAdes)... | ecosystem: Environmental > Aquatic > Marine >...
ACTTTTATTATAAGGACCAGCGCCAGACATTACCAACACAATTATTATTTAGATTATTATTTATATCACTTTTGTCAGCCAACAGGCCAATATTCGCATTCTGCCCGGTTCCCGGGCTATGCCGATCAAAAGCCGGTCATCTTCAAAGTCCGGTTAACTTTCGCGATAATACTTCCAGGCGTTCCGCCGCATTGCCTATACCCGCCGTCACCGATTTGGACTGGGCATCATATTTTGACAATGCATTGTCCCGGCTGGTGCGCAGATTTTCCATATCCGCTTCCAGATTGCGCACTTTCTTTTGCAATTCGCTCAATTCATCAACCACCATGATCCCGGCCATAATCGTCAGGCGCTGATCACCAATTTCACCAAACGAACCTTTGAGTTGTCCCACATATTCATCAAATTTCTGACCAAGCTGAATTAAATGGTTTTCCTGCCCTTCATCACAGGCCATTCGATAGGTTTTGCCGTTTATTGTGACTGAAATTTGAGCCATTATTTTTTGCCCGTTACAGGTTTCATTGCGTTGATTCCCGGTTAAACTCTGTTTTTTGCCTGTTAAACCTGATCATGCGCCACTGCATTGCCCTAAACAGTCAATCCTTTAAGCGACACTCAACTTCGCGGGCTTTTATCGATCACTGCACGAATCGTTTCCATCGCATTGACCAAACGGGAAGACACTTCCCGATTAACATTTTCCAATCGCTGGCAGCGAACTTCCGCATCATCCAGCGATCCGGCCAATCGCGAGCGATCTGCACCCATCCGCTGGACTTCCGCAGCATAGTCCTGATTGGCAACTTTGTTTTCCAGATGGCCTTCAACCACCGATTCCAGTTTCTCTATCGAATGATCCAACAGCTGCAAAATTTGTTCGACGTCATTACCATCTTTAACAATCGTATCATCAACCATCAAATACCCTCAAATCAATTAGGCCTTCTGTCAAAAATTCGCTGACAATTTATTGCTTTCTTCCTTCAAGTTCATTCACAACCAAATAAAAGCGGCAACAAAAGGCAGATATAATTTTGCGGTCAAGTACGAATCATCCAATTGCTACATGCTTTTACAGGAAAAACATTAAGCAACGGACTAACCTCCAGTCAACGTGCCAGTCCGGTAATACCGGGGTTTTCTACTCCTATTTTCCCCAATTCATCCACAATTCATGCCCGTCAAAGGCGAAATAAAGGGATCGTGCCGAATTAAAAACAGCTAAATCTGTCAAAATTATTGCCTGAAACCGGAATGATCCCATACTCATTATTGACTCCCACCCCCCACCTGCTATTTCTGCCGCCATATCCTGAATTTCTGCTGGAACCAGTGTTACAGAGCAAACCTTCATTTCTTCAACCCCAGTATGAGACAGGTAATGAGCCATTCAGACAAAAGTCAAACCAGGGCAATTGGCAAATTTTATGATAAATAATGACAAGCATGCAGGAATGGCCAATGCCATTCGTTTCCTATCGATCGACGCCGTTCAGCAGGCCAATTCAGGCCATCCCGGACTGCCAATGGGAGCAGCGGATGTAGCCACCGTTCTATTCAGCAAGTTTATGAAATTTGATCCCAACACTCCGGATTGGCCTGATCGTGACAGATTTGTTCTGTCTGCCGGCCATGGCTCTATGTTATTATATTCCCTTCTCTATCTGCTGGGTTATGAGGATATTGATATCAAGCAGATCAAGAAGTTTCGCCAGTTGGGTTCCAAAACCGCAGGACACCCCGAATATGGCCATGCCGCAGGGATTGAAACCACCACAGGGCCTCTGGGCCAGGGCATTGCCAATGCCGTCGGCATGGCGATCGCAGAGCGTAAACTTGCCGAAGAATTTGGTGACGAAATGGTCGATCACCGCACCTATTGCCTGGTCGGTGACGGCTGCCTGATGGAGGGCATTTCCCAGGAGGCAATCACTCTGGCCGGCCATCTGAAACTCAGTAAACTGATTGTCCTGTGGGACGACAACCAGATTTCGATTGACGGCCCCATATCACTGACGGATTCAACCGACCAGATTGCCCGTTTTGATGCCTGCAACTGGAAAACCCTGTCCATTGATGGGCACAACCCTGACGAAATTACAAATGCCCTCGAGGAAGCCCAGTCTTCCGACCGACCGGTGATGATAGCCTGCAAAACAACCATCGGTTTTGGCTCGCCCAACAAGGCTGGCACCGCATCCGCCCATGGTTCACCCCTGGGAGCGGAAGAAATTGCCCTGACCCGCAAGGCCCTGGGCTGGGAATCAAAACCATTCAAGATTCCCGAAGAGATACTGGATGACTGGCGCATCATCGGTTTACGTTCCTCTCAGAAACGCAAGGAATGGGAAAAGCGTTTTTGCACACTCGATGCAGAAATTACCGGCGAATTCCAGCGCCGCATGCGCGGTGATCTGCCTTCCAAGTTTGAAGAGGCGATAGCAGACTACAAACGTCAGCTGGCCGAGGACAAACCCAACAAGGCCTCACGCCAGACTTCCCAGATGGCACTGGAAGTGATCAATGGCATTGTCAGCGAAACCATCGGTGGTTCCGCTGATCTGACCGGGTCCAACAATACCAAGACCTCCCAGACGGTATCGATTACACCGGATGATTTTTCCGGCCGTTACGTCCATTGGGGCGTGCGCGAACATGCCATGGCTGCAGCGATGAATGGTATGGCCCTGCATGGCGGCGTTATCCCCTATTCCGGTGGCTTCCTGATTTTTTCTGATTATTGCCGCACCCCCATTCGTCTCGCCGCATTGATGGGCATACGTGTCATTCATGTTTTAACCCATGATTCAATCGGTCTGGGAGAAGATGGCCCCACCCACCAGCCGGTTGAACAGTTGGCATCCTTGCGGGCCGTTCCAAATATGTTGGTGATGCGTCCGGCCGATGCAATGGAGACTGCCGAATGCTGGCAACTGGCGCTTGAATCGCATTCTGCACCCAGTGCCATTGCCCTGACGCGCCAGGGTTTGCCTGCTGTCAGAACAGAATATGACAGCGAAAACCGAAGCGCCAGTGGCGCTTACGAATTAAGCCCGGCCAGCGATAATGCCCAGGTTTCCCTGTTCGCTTCGGGTTCTGAAGTCTCAATTGCACTAGAAGCCCAGGACCAGCTTGAAGCGGCAGGTATCCCTGCTAGGGTAATTTCCGTACCCTGTTTTGAATTGTTTCAGGCCCAAAGCAGCCGCTATCAATCCAATTTAATTGGCGATGCCAAAGTTAATATTGCCATTGAGGCAGGCGTGCGTCAGGGTTGGGATCGTTTCATTGGCAATGATGGTGTGTTTATAGGTATGAATTCTTTTGGCGGTTCCGCACCCGGCCCAGATCTTTACAAACATTTTGGCATCACCGCCCAGGCGGTAACAAAGGCAGCACAAGCCAAACTGAAATAGACAACAACCAACCAATTTATCTGCAGGGTGTTTGAATATATCGACCACCATAACCCAACGCTCTCATTTGGAGATACTCATGACAACAAAAGTAGCAATCAACGGTTTTGGCCGTATTGGACGAAATATCTTGCGCGCGATCATCGAAAGCGGCCGTACTGATATTGAAGTCGTCGCCATCAATGATCTGGGTCCGGTTGAAACCAATGCCCACCTTGTTCGCTATGACAGCGTGCATGGCCGTTTCCCGGGCAAAGTGACCGTCGACGGGGATACCATTGATGTCGGCCGTGGCCCGATTAAGGTAACCGCCATTCGCGACCCGAAAGAACTTCCATGGGCCGATGTTGATGTCGCCATGGAATGCACAGGCCTGTTCACTGCCCGTGAAAAAGCAGCCCAGCACCTCGAAAACGGTTCCAGCCGCGTGCTGATTTCCGCGCCCGGTGCCGGTGCCGATAAAACCATTGTCTTCGGTGTCAATGATGACAGTCTGCAGGCCAGCGACATCGTGGTTTCAAATGCATCCTGCACCACCAATTGTTTAAGCCCGGTGGCCTATGTTTTGCACAACGCAATGGGCATTGAAAAAGGCTTTATGACAACCATTCATTCCTATACCGGCGATCAGCCGACTCTCGATACAATGCACAAGGATCTGTATCGCGCCAGGGCCGCTGCCATGTCAATGATCCCGACCTCAACCGGCGCTGCAAAAGCCGTTGGTCTGGTTCTGCCGGAATTAAACGGTAAACTCGATGGCGTATCAATCAGGGTGCCCACCCCTAATGTATCTGTAGTCGATCTGACCTTCATGTCTGACAGGGACACCTCGGTCGAGGAAATTAATGATGCGATCCGTGCAGCAGCAGACGGGCCCCTCAAAGGTATTCTGGGTTACACCGACGAGCCCCTCGTATCGATTGATATCAATCATGATCCCCATTCCTCCCTGTTCCACATGGACCAGACAAAAGTCATGGAAAAGCGCATGTGCCGTATCCTGGCCTGGTATGACAATGAGTGGGGCTTTTCAAATCGCATGAGCGATACAGCCGTTGCCATGGGCAAACTGATCTAGCAGAACAATCATAAATAAATTGTTCGCGAAAAAGTGTCTTTGATGGGCTTCAACACTTTGTTCACCACAACCTATCGCTGGCGCCGGAATTCCGGCGTTGGCCTTGAGCATTTGCATATCAATTCCTGCGAAAATAATATCATTATTTCCAGTGTTGTCATCGGTGAGGATGAAGACCGGCAATTTGGGGTGAATTACACTATCATTTGTGCCGCTGACTGGACCGTTCGCAGCTTCAAAATTGAAAATACCGAAGGTAATGATCTGTCCCTGCATTCCGATGGCGAAGGCAATTGGTATAATCAGGACGGCTCGCACAGGGCCAGTGTGTCCGGGGCAATTGATATCGACCTGTCCGGTACACCCTTTACCAATACCCTGCCGATCAGACGGCTTAACAAGCATCAGGCCGGATATTCCCAGCGCTTCAAAGTTCTCTACATTCCCTTCCATACATTGCAACCCCGGCTGGACAGACAGCAATATTCCTGCCTGAAACCCTACAAGACCTATCGTTACGAATCGCTGGCGAGAGATTTTTCTGCTGATCTGGAAGTTGATACCAATGGCGTTGTGCTGGACTATCCGGAATTGTTTACAAAAATATAAAATTCAACCAACCCTCAGGCCAAGATGATGACCCAGTTTAATACCCTTGATGACATCAATGTTGCAGGCAAAAGAGTGCTTGTCAGGGTTGACCTGAACGTACCAGTTTCACGCGATGATGCCGGTCATGTCAAGGTCACCGACAAAACCAGAATGCAACGCATCATACCGACCATCAATGAAATTTCCGGTGCCGGTGGCAAGGTCATTTTACTGGCCCATTTTGGCCGCCCGAAAGGCAGGATTGTCCCCGAGATGTCACTGGCTGCGATAGTCTCCACTTTGTCCGAGGTAATTGGCAAACCGGTCGCCTTTGGCACCGATTGTATCGGCCCGATGGCACAAGCTGCTGTCGAGGCCATGGATGATGGTGATGTCCTGCTACTTGAGAACACACGTTTTCATGCCGGTGAGGAAGCCAATGACGATGGATTCATTACCCATCTTGCCGACAATGGTGATATCTTCGTCTCCGATGCCTTTTCCGCTTCCCACCGTGCTCATGCTTCCACCGTCGGCCTGGCTTCCAGATTGCCTTCCTGCGCCGGACGCACCATGCAGGAGGAGCTGGAAGCGCTGGAAGCCGGGCTGGGTAATCCTGAACACCCGTTGATCGCCGTCGTCGGCGGGGCAAAGGTTTCCACCAAACTGGATTTGTTAAAAAACCTTGTCCGGAAAGTTGATGCGTTGGTTATTGGCGGTGGCATGGCCAATACATTTCTCGCAGCACAGGGCCATGATGTCGGAAAATCTTTGTGCGAGCATGATCTGGCCGACACCGCCATGGAAATTCTTGAAATATCCAAACAGGCCGGTTGCGCGGTGGTGTTGCCCGATGATTGTGTGATTGCCCGGGAATTTGCTGCCAATGTTGCTTTTGAAATCGTCAAGGTTGACGAGGTGCCTGCGGATGCGATGATTCTGGACGCAGGGCCCGATACCGTTCACAAAATTTGCGGATGGTTTTCAAAATCAAGAACCCTGATCTGGAATGGCCCCTTGGGCGCATTTGAAATCACCCCCTTTGACAGGGCAACTATCGAGGCAGCCCAATTCGCAGCAGCACAAACAAAAGCCGGAAAACTGGTATCGGTGGCTGGTGGTGGCGACACCGTCAGCGCCCTCAATCATGCCGGCGTCGCAGACGACTTTACCTACATTTCCACCGCCGGGGGTGCATTTCTGGAATGGATGGAAGGCAAGCAATTGCCTGGCGTGGCCGTGTTGCAAAAATGAGATGGCATCAGTGCGTGGCTGATATTTTGCATAAGCCATCAACTGATCATCTTGATCATGTGAATCGCCTGCACTATTTATTCAACTGAAATTCACGCAACCGGAAAACATGATATGAATGCTAAGTTTGCCACTGCGCTCACCTGGTTTGGCCTGCCTGTCTATGTATGGCAGGGATTGGCGATCCGGCGAAAAACCATTCGCCCGACACCACCCTCCTCCCAACAGGTCGAGCCGATTGCCGGTGAAGGTAAGCCTTTGCGCCTGCTGCTTGTTGGCGATTCATCGGCGGCAGGTGTTGGTGTCGATGATATCAATGCTTCGCTTGGCGGGCATCTGCCCCGGTTACTTGCCAATCAGTCGGGAAGGCCAGTCGAAATCGAGATAATCGGCAGCAATTCGGCCACTGCGGGCCAGATTCGCGATAATGTCATCCCCCATATCAAAAAACGCAATTTCAGCCATATCATTGTCAATATCGGCACCAATGACGCAAAAAACTTCCATACCGTCAAGCGATTTTACAAGGAATTTGGCACCCTGCTCTATGCATTGAATGCCCGCTTTCCACGATCAAACATTATCTGGTCCGGTATCATGGACATGCAGGCGATCCCCGTCCTGCCTTCGCCGCTTAACAGGATACTGGGCATTCGTTCCCGTGCCTTGATGGCCTGTGGTGAAACCCTGTGCCGTGAGCGTCTGGCAACCATTCCCGACGGCGAATGGGACCCGCGCGAGAGCAATTTTTCCCTGGACGGGTTTCACGCCAGTACCCAGGGTTATCAGGAATGGGCGCAAATTCTGGCAAATCATATCCTCAAAGGTCCGGATTCAGGCAATTCATGAAATCCTGAACCGGTGGCTGTCACCATATTTCAATCGACGGACCCCTATCCCTCTATTGTCTAATAGCACCCCCATTGCCAGCCCCTAAAAACCATGCACAATGCCATGGTGTATCGCATTCTACAGGGCCGAAAACGATGATTCGCAATCTTTAGTCTTTCGGGAGGTTATTTTGACCAGCAAATATCAGGAAACATACAGACAATGGAAATCTGACCCATTGGCATTTTGGGCACAGGCAGCCGAGCAAATCACCTGGGACAGGCCCTGGGATGAAGTGTTCAACCCAAATGGCAGTGTCTATGGCGAATGGTTTTCAGGCGCCACCTGCAACACCTGCTACAATTGCCTTGATCGCCATGTGGAAAATGGTCGCAAAGACCAGCCTGCGATCATTTACGACAGCCCGATAACAGGGACCCAACGCACCTATACCTATGGCCAGTTATTGCAGGAAGTCGAGGCATTGGCATCGGTTCTGACCGCCAAAGGCATCACCAAAGGTGACCGGGTGATCATCTACCTGCCGATGATCCCTGAAGCGGCCTTATCCATGCTCGCCTGCGCGCGCATCGGCGCCATTCACTCGGTCGTGTTTGGCGGGTTTGCCGCGACAGAACTGGCAACACGCATCAATGATGCCTCACCCAAAATGATCATATCGGCTTCCTGCGGCATAGAACCCGGCCGGGTGATCGAATACAAGCCGCTGCTGGACCAAGCCATTGCACTGGCCACGGCCAAACCTTCAACCACCCTAATTGTACAACGTGAACAATCACCGTGTGAACTGATCAAGGGCCGTGATTTTGATTATGACCAGTTGGTCAATGAAGCAAAATCCACAAACGCCAAACAGCCCTGTGTGCCGGTACAAGCTACTGACCCGCTCTATATCCTTTATACTTCCGGCACCACCGGTGAACCCAAAGGGGTGGTGCGTGACAATGGTGGCCATATGGTTGCGCTGAAATGGTCGATGCATGCCATTTATGGCGTTAATCCCGGCGAAGTCTGGTGGGCGGCTTCCGACGTCGGCTGGGTGGTCGGCCATTCCTATATTGTCTATGCGCCATTACTGCATGGTGCCACTTCTATCCTGTTCGAGGGCAAACCGGTCGGCACACCCGATGCCGGCACGTTCTGGCGTATTATCGAAGAGCATAATGTCGTCGCACTTTTCACCGCACCCACCGCTTTTCGGGCCATCAAACAGGTCGACCCAAAAGGAGAAATGCTGGCGAAATATAACTTAAGTGGTTTTCGTACCTTGTTTCTCGCCGGTGAAAGGGCTGATCCTGACACCATCCAATGGGCGGAAAAGCAGCTTGAAGTTCCCGTCATTGATCACTGGTGGCAAACCGAAACCGGCTGGACCATTGCCGGCAATCCGGTTGGCCTTGGACAATTACCTGTCAAATATGGCTCGCCAACTGTTGCCATGCCCGGGTATGATGTGCAGATTCTGGATGATGACGGCCATCCGGTGCCGACCGGTGATCTGGGCAATATTGTCCTCAAACTGCCCCTGCCACCGGGCTGCCTCCCCAATTTATGGCATGCCGAACAGCGATTTCGCGACGCCTATCTGACCGAGTTCCCGGGATTTTATCAAACCTCTGACGCCGGCTATATCGATGAGGACAACTATCTCTACATCATGGCCCGCACCGATGACATCATCAACGTCGCCGGCCATCGCCTGTCGACCGGCGCCATGGAGGAAATCATCGCTGCCCATGCAGATGTCGCTGAATGTGCGGTCATCGGGGTGAGTGACGAATTAAAAGGCCAGATGCCTTTGGGATTCCTCGTGCTCAATGCCGGTGTCAACCGCGAACTGGATGAAATCGAACAGGAAGTCATCCAGTTGGTGCGCCAGAAAATCGGCCCGGTCGCCGCCTTCAAAAAGGCCATTGCCGTCAAACGCCTGCCCAAGACCCGCTCGGGAAAAATCCTGCGCGCTACCATGCAGAAAATTGCCGATTGCCAGGACTGGAAAATGCCCGCCACTATTGATGATCCCGATATTCTGGAAGAAATCACCGATAATCTGAAAGAAAATGGCCTGGCGGGCGGCTGAGACTATCCATGTTGATCCGGGCCGAAAAATTTCCGCGGATCATTTTCAGGATCAGCCGACAGCCACCTCCGCATAGACTTCGCCATCCAGGTCGTCGAGTTTGATCTGAAGATGGTTGCGCACATCCTGAACAGCCTGATTATAGACCGAAGACCCCAGTGTTTTCAAAAACAGCTCAAAAACCGCATCGGCACGAAATTCCGACAGCGGTTCCTCGAACTCGTTTTCGAAAAGCGACCGCAAAGCAAGAATAAATTCAGCCCGCCTCTCATCACTCAGCTTGATTTTCATTTCCGGTTCCTTGTTTCAAACAACACCTTACAGATTGAAGATTTCACCGCCATGCAAGCAATTGTCTCAATCAGTCCACAGGCAATGACAGCGTATCGCTACCCGATTCGGCAGAAGTGCATATGCACTCTCTGTTCTGATAAAAACCTAACGAATTTTTTTCTGCTGCCTGCAAAGCCTAAAATTAATCTTTCGGTGGTGACCAGATTGCCAGTTCATTGCCGTTCGGGTCCAGAAAATGGAATCGTCTGCCGCCGGGAAAATGATAAATATCAGTGATAATTTCTGCTCCGGCTTGTTTGACCTTTTCCAAAGTCCCCTCCAGATCATCAGCATATAATACCACCAGCACGCCCGGTTTGCTTGCCTTTATTCCGCTCTCGCCGTTAAAGCCACCATCAATACCGGCGCCGGAAAAGCTGATGTAATTGTGCCCCCAATCGGTAAAAACCCAACCGAATACCTGCTGATAAAATATCTTGGTTTCGG
>Ga0209344_10006103_pt1 | contig 10056 bp, 8 predicted proteins | sample Cruoilmetagenom6_FD_187293 | JGI IMG/M metagenome (GOLD analysis project Ga0209344, IMG submission 187293) | Oil polluted marine microbial communities from Coal Oil Point, Santa Barbara, California, USA - Santa Barbara Oil Seep Sample 6 (SPAdes)... | ecosystem: Environmental > Aquatic > Marine >...
CCACCCTGCCTATTTTTGAGAGGGTCCCAGGAGTTTCCTGAAATCGGCCAACAGTTTTCGCAATGTGCCGGTGATGACGACAAACTCGGCGTCCAGCCTGGCTAACGGATCGTTGTGATCTTCACTGTCATCGTCCATACCGATGAACTTCAACTTGGTAATCACGCCATCCTCGCTCAGGACGAAACTCATGACGTTCTCGTACACGATTTCGAGATGCGTCAGGCGCATGCCATGGGCGACATGATCACGTATGGATCGGTCGCTCAGGTCAAAATTGCTCCAGCGTACGATCGAGCCTGAATCCGCCGCGTCCTGCATGCGGCACTCGCGGCCGACAGCAAACTGGCTGGGGGCGCCGCCAAGGAACACCTTGGTCAGCAACTCGTCGAAAGGTTTCTGGTGCTGGAGGGGTTGCAGGTTCATGCGGTCGTTCGATGCCTGCAGGCGCCGCAGGAATCGCTCGGCACCGGATTCCTGTGCGGCGTCGATGCCAAGGATCTTTTCCTTGATATCGAAGTATCCCCATATCCGGTCTGACCTGAGCATGGCCTTTGGCAGCAATTCATCGCGTGCTTCCGCCTTGAGACGGCGCTTCTCGCGAGGCGGCGGTGGCTCCTGCATGCGCTCGCGGTACTCCTCGATACGGGCTTCGAGTTCTTCGTTGACTACAGAATGTGGCAACACCCGGGACTGGCTGCGAAGCCTGAACAGATCCGCCCCGTTGACACGTCGAGCAAGCGAATCGCTTGTATCGGCATCGACCGCGACCCAGCCGGAACTGCGTTCCGTAAACGGGCCGCAAGGTTCAAACCCTGCCTGCTCCAGGTTTTCCGATAGTGCCTCTTCGGTCTCGGGCCATTCGCCGTCCAGGGCGTAGAAACGTACGTTGCGAAACATGATGGGGATTCTGTAGCTGACGGGGCGGCGCAGTATCCATGTTTACGTCGTTGATGTCACGAGAGGCGACAAAAATGACTTCGGCGTCAAATCAGCGGCATGCACCAGGCAAATGCTTGTGTGCCAGTGTTGTGCGGTCCTCACCAACTGCCTCCATACCCTTTGGAGGTTCTCTGTATCCGCAGGTCCATGCGATCGGGCTGGTGGGGCTCTCTGATACGAATATCGGGCGTATCGTCAGTTGTTGCCCATGCAAGCGCTGGTTTGAGTGGTTACCGAGCGTCACGTGCATCGCCCCGTCAACGACTTCGACTTCGGTCACGTAGTTCCCGATCAGGTGGTTCTTTGCCGGTACGCCCGCGAGAAAATTGTTCTCCGGAAACCGTCCATGCTCCTTGTAGTACTCCCTGATGGATAATTTCAGTTCACTGGTGATGGAGAACGATTCGGTAACCTGTGCCCGGATCGTGTAATCCTGGTATGCCGGAATGGCGATCGACGCGAGAATGCCGATAATCGCGACGACGATCATCAACTCGATCAGAGTGAATCCTTTCCTGTTCATATGTGCCCCCTAAATAACCGAGCCAAGCTTGAATATGGGTAAGTACATTGCGATCACCAGCAATGCGACGAAAGAGTAAATCGTGACCTTGAGCAACAATGAGAAGCGATCTCGCGCGTCGACGAGAACCAGGGACAGGTTGCCGAGGTGTTCTTCGCATTGAAACGCAATCTCATCCTTCAGCGTTCCAAGCTTCGCTGCAATCGCGAGTTCAGTGAGCGCCTGGTCTTCGCGAATGTCCCCAACTGAACCGGACTGCCTGTCCAGTGAGAAATCAGGCTGTTTGGCTTCGCGCGCTGCGACGCGAATCGCGTGCTCTGGTGTGGCGCCCGCGTCGATCAGCAAACGCGCATAGTTCAGCAGGAGGCCCAGGTTGTAGTAGCTCGATACCGTTCCAGCCAGCGGCAGCCACGCGGGCCATTTAGGCAGCGGTTCAATTCGCTGGATGCGTCGATGAAAGGTCGTTGCGAACCAGGCGATTGCGCCAACCAGCAAGACGACAGCGACAGTAACGGCAGGGACCCAGATGCCGCCAAGCTTGAAGACGGCGGATGTCAGCAAAGGCAGTTCAGCACCAAAGTCGGTGAACAGCTGATGAAATGCCGGGATGGTCGACGTACTGAAAATAACGGAAACGACAAGGAGAACCACTGCCAGCGTGGCCAGGTACCAGACCATTCCGACCACACCGGCCCAGTAGGTTTCGTACGCGATCTTGCTCTGCCGCAGGTACTCGACAAACCCTTTCAGCAGCACGTTCTTGCCGCGTGGGGCTTCGTCTATCAGCCTGCCGAGTATCCGGTATGGATGCCGGCCCAGTCCTGGCCCCTCGCCGGACCGGCCGTCGAGCAGGCCTTCGAGGTAGGCAATCTCAGCGTGGTATTGCTCCGGGCAGGCACTCCTGAGTTTGGCAAGCTCCGCAGACGTGTCCGCCTCGTCAGGAATCCGGGCGAGTTGGCGACTCAGGAACGCAATGTGTTCGGTGGCTCTTGAAGAGAACATGGTTTGTTAGTGTTCCTTGCAGGCGTAGGGCAAAAATTTCGGGCCAATCGTTGTCGTGTTCTCACCGCTGGGCGCGATGCCGGGCGGCGGCGTCGCGTGGCCGCAGATCGGCACAATCGGCGCACCGTCGTCGGTGGTAGAAAGTCCGAGGCGAAAAGAGAGAATTCCCCTGGCCACGTCAGGCGCGACACCGTCGTCGAGCATTTGTACGTCGATGACGCCGCGATTTTGCAGGGTGGCTGTCATGACGAAACTTCCCAGCTGATCATGCGGTAGCAATGTTGCGTTTCCTGCCTCGTCGGCATCAGCGGGCCAGCGGCCGTACTCGGCCCGATAGGCCACCACGTCGATCTTTGCAGTCGATGCAAGGCTGAGAGCCTCGGTAACTTGTGCGCGGGCCGTCAGGGTTCGGTGCTCGTGCAATGCGAACGTGGCCAGCACACCTATGATCCCGACGACGAACAGAAACTCCAGCAGTTCCCGAAGCTCTTGCCCCGTGTCGCTGGCCATCAGACTGAGCGTCGTTTGGATAAACCTAGCTTGCATGCGTTTGGGATGGCTTACGCAAGGCAGATTGCAGTGGTGATAAGCGGCGCATTCCGGTGCAGTACGTTCCTGTATCTGGGACCCGTCACCCATACTAGCAATCGATTGCCGCAAAGACGACTCAGCGGAATGGAATGATCTTTCTGGAACAGCACGTATAATCGCGTCATCTCTGGGGGACACCAATGCTGAACGTTGAACACCTGGTCAAGCAGTATGGCGACTTCACGGCCGTTGACGACATTTCCTTTGAAGCCGGCAAGGGTTCCGTGTTTGGCCTGCTGGGCCCGAATGGTGCCGGCAAATCCACTGCGATCAATTGTATCTCTGGCCTGTTGACACCGACGGCAGGGCATATCGCCGTGTCGGGTCACAACGTCGTCAAGGATGGCAAGGCTGCGCGACGATCACTCGGTGTCGTGCCGCAGGAGCTTGCACTCTACGAAGACCTGCCCGCGATCGACAACCTGCGTTACTGGGGCAAAGCCTACGGCCTGCGCGGCAAGGAACTTGAGGATCGGGTTAGCGCAGTCCTTGAGCACATCGGACTGGCCGACCGCGCCAAAGATCTTCCCAAGGAATTCTCCGGTGGCATGAAACGGCGCCTGAATTTTGGCTGCGGGATTGTCCACAAACCAAAAGTGCTCCTGCTCGATGAGCCGACTGTTGGCGTCGATCCCCAGTCGCGGGCGAAGCTGTTTGACCTGGTTGAGGCGGAACGCGACGCGGGTGCCTGTGTGTTGTACACCACGCACTACATGGAAGAAGCAGAACGCCTGTGTGACTCCCTGGCGATCATCGATCACGGCAAGATTATCGCCAAAGGGTCGGTTGCAGAGCTCAAGGCACAGCTAGGCGCTCGAGATGCGCTGCAGCTCAACGGTCATTTTCCAGACGAGGCAACCAGGGGTGCTGTCACATCACTCACATCGGGTATCGCGGATCTCGAGATACTGAGCCAGGCCGACGACTCACTGTTGCTAACCCTGTCGTCCGCATCCCATCATCTGCCACAGATTTTCGAAGCGATCAGTGCGGCAGGTGGCTCCGTATCGGAGACGAGTCTGCGCAGCCCGAACCTTGAGACTCTGTTCCTGCTGCTCACAGGCAAAGAGCTTCGCGAGTAGCAATGGACTTTCTCTTCGCATCTGTAAGCAAAGACCTGCGACGGTGGATGCAGGACAAGACGGCGTTTCTAATCTGGCTGGGTATCCCGTTCCTGATCGGTGGGTTGATTACGTCAATGATCGACGGTGGCGGCGGCACGCCCACGGGTGTCCTGCTCATCGCCGACCAGGACGATTCCTTGCTGAGCGGGCTAATCGGCAGCGCGTACAGCCAGGAGCAGCTTGGTGACCTGCTGATCGTTGAGCAGGTGTCTGTCGAAGAAGGCGAGACGCGCATTAACGATGGTGAGGCGAGCGGCTTCCTCGTGATTCCGGAGGGGTTCCAGGATGCGTTCCTCAATGAGACGCCCGTTACGCTGACGTTGAAAACCAACCCGGCCCAGACGATTCTGCCCGGCATCATAGAAGACGTTACAGAGATCCTGCTCGATGCCGGATTCTACGCACAGCGCCTGCTCGGGCCGGAGCTCAAAAAGATCCAGGACTCGGGTCTGACCGAATTACCAGGCGATGCATTCGTTGCCGGAATCTCAGTGGACATACAGCATAAGATCGATGCGGTCGCGCCGAAGCTTTCGCCGTTGCTGTTCGATTTGGAGATCGTCGAACCTCCGCCCAAGGAACCACAGCCAGACATCGCATTGCTGTTTCTCCCCGGCATCATTCTCATGGCCCTGCTGTTCGCATCGAACAGCCTGGCGGCCGACTACTGGGAAGAGCGCGACCGTGGAACGCTGCGCCGGTTGGTGTCAGCGCCGGGCGCCCTGCCTGGTTTCGTCGTCGGCAAGGCGTTTGCCGCATTGATCGTCATGGCGTTCCTGGCGTCGATAACGCTTGGTCTCGGTTTCGTTTACCACGGCGTTGCATGGAACAAGTTCCTGCCATCATTGCTGTGGGTTTGCGTGGGTGGCGTCGGTCTGTTCGCCTGGTTCTCCGCTCTGCAGATGTTTTTCCCAAACAATCGCGCAGCCAATCTCGTTACCACGATCCTGCTTTTTCCACTGATGATGGCGGGCGGAAGTTTCTTCCCGCTGGCGGCGCTGCCGGACTGGATCGCTTCCATTGGACGCCTGTCGCCAAACGGCTTCATTGTCGACCGCTTGTCTGGTGAGTTGAGTGCACCAACCGCGTGGTCGATTGACGCTCGGAGCTGGCTGACGATACTCGCCGTGACGCTAAGTGGCCTGGCGCTTAGTACATGGCGGCTGCGCAGCGGCTTTGCACGGAAATAATGTCATGAAGAATATCTTTTTCATTGCATGGCAGGACGTTCGTAATCAATTACGAGACGGTTCGACACTGCTGTGGCTCTTCGTGATGCCGCCGATCTTCTTCTACTTCATCGGTACTGTGACCGGCGGGTTTTCATCGGGTATCAGCGGCGGGCAGGCAACGCCGCTGACGGTAGTCTCCGAGTCTCCGGGGTTTCTAAAGGAACAGATAGACCTGCGGCTATCGGCAAGTGACTTCGACGCCGAGTGGGTCGAGGCGATCGTTCCTGAAGACGACGGGACAACGCCGTCGCGCACCCTGACCTTCGACGCCGACCTGACAGACAAGGTGCTGGCCGTGCAGCAGGTCAAAGTCAGCTATGACACAAAGGCAAACGCGCTAACCCGGGAATTCGAAGAGATTCGTATCAACCGTGCGCTGCATACGGCGCTGGCTGACATTATCATCGCGGACGCAACCGAGGGCCCGCTGGATGCCGGCTCGCTGATAAGACTCAACAGCGCACCTCGTGTGTGGCAACTGGACGTATCGCCCGCGGGCAAGCGCCTGAATATTCCTTCGGGCTTTCAACAAGCTGTGCCTGGCATTTTGGTGATGTTCACGCTCCTCGTGCTGCTGACGAGCAGCAGTACGATCCTGGTGCAGGAAAGAACCCAGGGACTGCTCAGGCGACTGGCGTCGGCCCCCATCTCGAAAGCCGAGGTTATTGCGGGTAAGTGGGACGGACGGATGATGCTGTCCGTCATCCAGATTACGGTTGCGCTGCTGTTCGGCACGTTCCTGTTCAAGATGGACTGGGGCCCTAATCTCGGCATGGTGATCGTGGTGCTGATTGCGTGGGGCGGTTTCTGCGCCTCCGCTGGGCTCTGGCTGGGAACCGTGGCCAAGACGCAGGCTCAGGCGGGTGGGCTGGGCGTGCTCGCCGCGAACGTGCTTGCAGCATTGGGCGGTTGCTGGTGGCCAATCGAGGTTACGCCCGAGTGGATGCAGCTCGTGCAAAAGCTGTTGCCCACCGGATGGACGATGGACGCGCTTCACAAACTCATCAGTTTTCAGACGGGTGCAGCGACCGTAGTACCCAACGTGGTCATGCTGCTGATAGCCACCCTGTTCTTCGGCTGGCTGGCGGTGCGCCGCTTCCGCTACGAGTAGACATCACCGTTTCGCAACGCGAGAAGAGCGCCGCCTGGCAAGGGCTCCCAGCCGTCCTCTGCCAGAGGGACGCTGGCGGCCATGACGATTTGCTGGGGCGGCGAGTCGATTTCCACGCCGCCGCCGCCGCCGCTTACCGCTTCGATATTGTCGCTGGCCGTTTGCCGGTGTAGCCACAGTCCCGGCTCGCGTACCACGCCATCTTCCTGGATGCGCCGGTCGGCGTGGACAAAAAGCGCATCGCCATCACCGTATATGAAGTTCGCAATTCCAAGCGATCGTATTTTCGCGGCAAAGTCGCTAATTACTGCCAGGCGATCGGCTATTGGAGGAATGTCGTCGCCCTCCAGCCACAAGTCAGCCAGGCCCTCGAGCAAGCCGCAAAAAGCCCACTCCGAATCTGTTTCACCCAGGCAGTTGAACCGGCTTGTCCTGAACAGGCCACTATCGGTGAAGTCCTTCAGGAAACCATTGTGCGCGAAGGTGTGCATGCTGCCGCCGAGTTCGCGAGCAAATGGATGGGTATTGGGGAGGCCTATCGTGCCGACATTTGCCTGGCGAATGTGTGCCATGAATAGCGTGCTGTGGATTTCCTGTTCCTCGACGAAATCAACCCACGTACTTGCCCCCGCCGGTCCAACATCGCGAAAGCGCCGTATGTCGCCTTCTTCGTAATAGACGATTCCCCAACCGTCCTTGTTGTCACTGTCAGCACTGCCGTGGCCGGCGAACTGGTCCAGCGACATCGACACCGCAGTCGGGTGGCGACTGGCGATGGCGAGTAATTCACACACAGGTGATCGCTCGCTAGCCGGGCGTGTGCAACTGTGCAACCACCCGCTTGATGGCCGGGTCTTCCGGATCCATGCTGATCTCGAAGTGGAGAGACCTCATCAGTTCGAGCATTCTCTTGTTGTCGCTCAGCACCTGGCCCTCCATGACTTCGAGTTCACGGTCGCGCGCAACGTCCATCAGGCTGCGCATCAACAGGTGGGCGATACCTTTGCCCTGCCACTTGTCCGACACGACCAGCGCGAATTCGCAGCTCTTTCTGTCGACGTTTGTCGAGTACCTGGCTACCCCGATCTGGTCTTCTCCATCCGCAAGCGGCCGTACAGCAATAAGCGCCATCTCGTTGTGATAGTCGATCTGTGTGAGCCGAACCAGCATCTCCTGGCTGAGCTCCTGGATAGAGTTCATGAAACGGAGGTACTTCGATTCCTTTGACAGCTCGCGCACGAACTTCGCCTCGATCTCGGCATCCTCCGGCCGGATCGGGCGAATAACAATATCGGTGCCGTCGTTTAGCTGGGCTCTCTTCACGAGACTTGTCGGGTAGGGGTGTATTGCGAGGTGGTTATACCGATCGGTAGATGGCGGAGGAAAATCGACCATGATGCGCGCATCCACAGCAACGGCGCCGTTCTCGTCGACAATCAACGGATTGATGTCCATTTCCTGGACCCACGGCAGTTCGCAGGCAATGCCGGACACGCTCAGCAAAACGTCGACGAGCTTGTCGATGTCGATGGGTGGCAAATTGCGAAACTTACCGAGCATCCTGGACACCCGCGTGCGATCGATCAGGTCGGTGGCGAGCCGATGATTCAATGGTGGCAGGGAGATCGCGGAATCGCCCATGATCTCGACCGCGGTGCCGCCACTGCCAAAACTGATCACGGGACCAAAGACCGGGTCACGAATGATACCGATCATGAGTTCGCGGCCGTTCGAGCTGCGGTACATCTTCTCGATCGTAACGCCCGAGATCGTAGCGTCGGGCACCTTGCTCTGGACTTCGTCGACCAACTGCCGATATACGCCACGAACCTCGTGCGCGGAGTTGATGTTGAGGCGAACACCACCCGCATCAGACTTGTGTGTGATATCCGTCGACAGAACCTTCATCGCCACAGGAAAACCGATTGATCCGGCGACCACCAGCGCTTCGTTAGCTGAGCGTGCGACGCCATTTCGGACGGTCGGAATATCGAAGGCATTGAGCACCGCCATGGATTCCGGTTCCGTGAGCGTGTGCCGTTGCTCATTAAGCACCGACTCGATGATCAATCGTGCGCCGTCTACGTCGGGCGCTTTCTTGCCGCGACTCAGGCGTCCGGGTGTCTGTAGCAACATGCGTTGATTGCGGTTGTGGCGCGCGATGTACGAAAAAGCGTCTATCGCGTTTTCGAGCATCGTGTAGTTGGGTATATGTGCCGCATTGAAAAGATTGCGGGCCTCAATGATCTGGGTGCCGCCCATCCAACTCGTCAGGACCGGCTTGTCGTTCGCTTTGGCAGCGTCGATCACCGCCTGCGCGACCTCCGTTGGCCGCGTCATCGCCTGCGGCGTCAGGATCACGACGGCACCGTCAATATTCGGGTCCGCGAGGCAAATATCGATAGCGTCCTTGTAGCGGTCCGGTGGTGCGTCACCAATGATGTCCACCGGGTTGCTGTGTGACCAGACCGAGGGAAGGACCTTGTTCAGGCGACCCAGGGTTTCGTCACTCAGCTCGCTCAGTTCGATGTCCTGGTCTACGGCACGGTCGGCTGCCATAACGCCAGGTCCGCCGCCGTTGGTGATAATGACCAGGCGTTCGGACCGTCGCCGATGCTGATTCGCAGCGAGCGCCCTGGCCGCTGAGAACAACTGACCAACGGTCTCGACGCGCAGAACGCCAGAACGGGACAGGGCCGCAGAGAACGTGTCGTCGCTGCCGACCAGGGCCCCGGTGTGAGAGGCAGATGCTTCGGCACCCGCCGCATGTCGACCCACCTTCAGGGCGATCACGGGTTTGATGCGTGCGGCGGCGCGCAGGCTGCTCATGAAGCGGCGAGAGTCGTAGACGCCTTCAATATATAAGAGTATCGCCTTGGTCTTTGGGTCCGAGACGAGGTAGTCGAGGTAGTCACCGAAATCGAGGTCCGCCGCGATGCCAGTCGACACGACCGTGGAGAACCCGATCTTGTTCTGCTCCGCCCAGTCGAGGATGGCGGTGCAGATTGCGCCGGATTGCGAGACCAGCGCAAGATTGCCGGCCTGGGCGTTGTTATTGCCAAACGTTATATTGAGGCCGATGTCCGGACGGATGATGCCGAGGCAGTTCGGTCCCATAATGCGGATGTCGTACCGACTGGCCAACCGGGTGACCCTGTCCTCGAGTTGGCGTCCCTTTGCCCCGGTCTCCCGGAATCCGGCCGACAGGATGAGCATCATCCTGATGCCGCGCACACCGCAGGCCTCGACAATAGCCGGAATGGTCGTGGCTGGGGTCGCGACGACGGCAAGATCAATGTCTTCATTGATGGCATCGAGCGATTTGAACGCTGGCTGGCCCTGCACCTCCGCGCGCGCGGGATTAATGGCGTAGATTCGGCCTTTATAGCCAGAAGAACGGAGGTTCTTGAAGACAATGCCTCCGACCGATTCTTCTCGATCGCTGGCACCAAACAAGGCGATACTCCGGGGTGTAAACAACGGAGTCAGGTAATGGGTATTCACGATAGGGCCTGCACAATATTTCTTTAG
>Ga0209344_10006104_pt1 | contig 10055 bp, 10 predicted proteins | sample Cruoilmetagenom6_FD_187293 | JGI IMG/M metagenome (GOLD analysis project Ga0209344, IMG submission 187293) | Oil polluted marine microbial communities from Coal Oil Point, Santa Barbara, California, USA - Santa Barbara Oil Seep Sample 6 (SPAdes)... | ecosystem: Environmental > Aquatic > Marine...
AATTATAGGAATCATGGCATTCTATAACAATATAAAGTCATTCTTTAATCAGAAATTTAAATATGTAGAAAAAGCTGAGTTTTTAACCGTTGGCGGTAGTACTTTAATATTTATTATCATCAGTTTTGCCCAGTTTAAACTACCACATTATTTAAATATTACTATTCCCCTGTTCGCTATAGTTACAGCGGCATATATTTATAATTTATATTCTTCGGATAAATCGAGAACAGTAAAATACTTGATGATGGGGCAATACTTTGTATTAAGTATTGTATTCATTGCCTCTGTGTTAATATGTTTCTATGTATTCAAATTAAGTAGTGCTGTGGCCTATGTATGCTTATTTGTAGCGGCAATTATTATCATTTACTATGCTTTAAAAAGGGAAGGGGTTTATGCAAAATTGATAACAATCTCAGTATGTGCTTCATTATTATTAAATGCTGTTTTAAACTTGCATTTTTATCCGAACCTATTAGATTATCAAGGAGGATCATCAATGTCTAAAGTTATAGAAGAGCAGAATATACCGGTAGACCGTATTTATAAAGTTGGAAATGACCATACTTGGTCCTTAGATTTTTATAATCAGTATCCTGTTCAGATTACTACGTTAGAGGTTTTAAAAAGCAAAAAAGATGTTTGGGTATATGTGAATGAAGATGAGATGGCCATGTTAGAGGATAAAGACTTTGATTGGGATGCTCAATTTACCGTAGATCAATTTAGAATTACTCGATTACAAGGTAAATTTTTGAACCCTAATACACGTAAAAAAGTAACCCGAAAAATGCACTTATTGCACATTCGCTAAGTTATATTTTTTCTATTTTTTTGAGGTATCTGTCAATTCTAATTTAATTTTCTTGAAGTGATACCATACACCAATAAGCGAAACTAAAGCAGTAATTAAAAAAAACAGCACACTTACACCTACCGATACATTTTGGTCAAGATCTAGAAATTTAGCTCCGTAGAAAAAGGTTACTTCACGACTACCAATGCCGCCTAATGTTAAAGGTACTACCGCTACAATTGAGGAAATTAAGAAAATAATGAGATATGAAATTTGGTTGTCATCAATATTCAGAGCGAGTAATATAAACCATATGCTAACCAATTGCGCAAATTGTACCAATGCTGATAATGCGGTAGATTTCCAAAAGATAGGGAGTACATAGCTAAAGAATTTTTTGTTCAATAACCAAAAGACAATTATAGATAAAGGTATAGCTAAAAAGAACATCCAACGAAAACCGTTTAATATTTCTAAATCAAGAAAAGCGAGTAGGGCACAGGCATAAATAAATAACAACAATAAGCCGGCAAGGCGATCCAATACCAATACACTTACTATTCTTTTTGTTTTAACATCATACGTCTTTTTTAGAATGTAACCTTTATATGCATCACCACCAATACCACCAGGTAAAAACAAGTTATAGAACATACCCAATAAGTATAGCTCAAAATTGCTTTTATGCGTAAGCATTATTTGTAGTTGATGAAAGTAAAGGTTAAGTCGAATTGCCCCTATGAATTTGGAAAAAATAAAGAAGATAGCAGCTAAGATAAGGAATACCGGATTGCTCTTAATCAAGATGTCCTTTATTTCACTTACATTGATTTTTGTAAAGATGAAATAAATTAGAATAGCACTGATCAGTACTTTTAATCCGGTAGTTACTTTCTTATTTAACTTCGCCACCTACGCTTACTTTTTTAATGCGGTAAGGTCTCTTACTTTGAGATTCATAATAAGTACGGATCAGAAGTTCCATTACAATACCTATTGTAAACAATTGAATTCCTGCAAAAATAAGCATCATACCAAACGTCAAAAGCGGTCTTGTACCAATGTCTTCACCGAAACCTAACTTAACGATCAATAAGTAAATATTAATTAGAACCCCTGCCATGACCATTAAAAAACCAGAAATTCCAAAAAGATGAATTGGGCGTTGAAAATATTTACGAATAAAAAGTAGTAGCATCATATCTGCAACTACTTTAAAAACGCGTTCTAATCCATATTTAGAAACCCCTGCATGACGTGCATGGTGTTTTACGGGAACTTGCTTTATTTGTCCGCCTTCTAAAAAAGCCAACAGTGTAATGAACCTATGCATTTCACCATATAGATTCAAGTCTTTGGCTATATCTTTCGTAAACACCTTTAAGGCGCAACCATTGTCCTTAATATCAAGTTTGGTAACACGACGAACCAAAAAATTAGCAATTTTAGAAGGTATTTTTTTAACTAAAGAATCTTTTCTTTTTTGACGTATACCAGTAACCACATCATACTCGCCACTAACGGCATAAGTTAACATTTGTGGTATATCAGACGGGTCGTTTTGCAAATCACCGTCCATAGTAATAATATATTCGCCCTCGGCATAATCTAGACCTGCAGCCAAGGCTAAGCTTTGGCCATAATTTTTCTTAAGCTCTATAAGGTGAACCTTATCATCTTTAAGATCTTTAACTACTTTTTTGGTCTTGTCCTTAGAAAAATCATCTACATAAATGATTTGATAATCATAGCCAACCAAGCTTTCGTGGATTTTTTGTGTCAAAAGAGTCACATTGTCATCCTCGTTATATAAAGGAATAACGACCGAAAGAAGGGAAGTGGTAACAGGTTGCATTGGGTTGTTTTTAAAATCACAACAAAGTTATGTTTTTTATCTTTAAGATAATGTACATTCACTTGACTAAGGCCTTAAAGTGTTTAGTGGTCTTTTATAGTATTCAGCAGTTTTTCGGCAGCTAAAAACGGAGCGATTTTTCCGCTAATTACGTCTTTTTTCAATTGTGGCAACAATTCTTTTGTCTTCGGATGTTGATAGAATTCAGATAATAGCCCTTGTTCTAAATATTGGATGAGCCATTTTTCATTTTGCCTTTGTCGGTTGATATTGAAATACCCGGATGCCTTCATGGATATACAATAGGAATCTATCAAAGTCCAAATTTTACTTAATCCCTTGTTTTCTAGTGCAGAACAGGTTAATACTTTTGGTGTCCAACCATTTTCTTTTGGAGGAAACATGTGTAATGCTTTGGTAAATTCTATCTTTGCAAAATTGGTACGCTGTATATTATCTCCGTCTGCTTTTGTAATTACAATAGCATCTGCCATTTCAATAATACCTCTTTTTATACCCTGTAGCTCATCGCCTGCACCGGCTAATTTTAATAATAAGAAGAAATCTACCATGTCATGTACTGCGGTTTCACTTTGTCCCACTCCAATGGTTTCTATAAGAATACAATTAAAACCTGCGGCTTCAAGAATAACGATACTTTCTCGAGTTTTTCTGGTTACACCACCTAGCGATGAACCTGATGCCGAAGGTCTTATATAGGCATCGGGATTTTTAACCAACTCTTCCATACGTGTTTTGTCACCTAAAATACTTCCTTTTGTTCGACTGCTAGAAGGGTCTACCGTTAAAACAGCAACTTTTTTGCCCAAAGTGGTCAGCATACTTCCAAATTGCTCAATGAAAGTGCTTTTTCCGGCACCTGGTACACCGGTTATTCCAATTCTAATAGAGTCTTGTTTATTAGAACTACAACCGGCAATAATCTCATTAGCAATCATACGATGCTCGGGCTTGGTACTTTCTATTATGGTTATGGCCTTACTAACTATCGCAATATTATTGGCAAAGATACCTTCAAGAAAATCTGGTATATTAAGATTGGCTAAATTCATTGTAAATACTGTAAGCTGGGTAAAGGTACTATTTGTAATAGGAATCATTTTTTAGGCAACATCACATGCAAGACTCAAATAATCTTGTGCTTGCAAATCTGTAGCAACACTTTCAAAATCTATGGATGAAACCCCAACGAGATCTTTTAATTTTTTCATCGGTACTTCCACAGAAAGATAATTAAACTTACCTTCATGTGTATTTTGCTTTCCGTCTACATGGGTAACACCCCAATCTGGTATTTTGATATAAAAAATAAACTTTCGCTTTTTCGGCGGACTAGAATATTCAACCTCTAGTTCACTACCTTTTAAATCTAACCTAGTTGTTTTAGCCGGACTGAACTTTTTGGCTTCACTATATATGTAGGGAACAGTTACCAAATAAATGAGTGTCACAAGTACTACCATACCAATAACAATTCTTTTTAATAGCTTCATTTGTAGTAGTATATCTTCCGAAATTAATTTGAAGGAACTAGGTCAAATTTAAAGATAGATATGTTATTGTAAATATCCCCAGGTCTTAAGAGGCTTTTAGGAAAATCTGGTTGATTAGGAGCATCTGGGTAATTCTGTGCTTCAAAACATATACCAGGAAAATCTGGTGGAGTATAAATAACCAGTGCAGGTTGGTTCGTGTACACTTTCATGTTAATACCAGATGCTTTTGAATATACCTCTGCAACCTTTTCGTTACCAATGTCTTTTATGAAAATAACATCGAACCTTTGTATACCTATTTTTTTGGGTAAAAGAAAATCATACTCCGTTTTTCGAACAGGAATAATATCACCAGTTGGGAGCATATTCTCTTTTGTTTCTAATCTGTACGGGCAATTCAACTGCAGATCATACTCATCTATATACGGGTTGCCGTCCAATTTAAAGTAAGAATGATTTGTAAGGTTGATTACCGTACTACGATCTGTAATACCTTCGTAGATAACCTGTAGGGCATTACCCATTAATTTATAGGTAACACTAACAGCTAAATTTCCAGGGTAACCTTCTTCCAAATGTTTACTTATATAAGAAAGTTTTACAAAAGGTTTTTCACTATTATCCACTTCTTCTATAACCCAATATTTTTGATGAAAACCTTCTTTGCCCCCATGAAGGTGAACACCATCTTCTTGAAACAGATCATACCTAGCTCTATCGATTACAAAACCTCCGTTAGAAATTCTACCGGCATATCGACCAACGCTTGCACCAAGCACGTTTTCATCTAAACGATATCTACTTGGGTGGTTGTAGCCGACCACTACATTCGTATAATTGCCATCTTCCCCTTTAACAAGTAATTTTTGAATGGTAGCTCCATAATCGAGTACCATTAAGGTTAAATAATTATTGGAAATTGTAACTTGTTTCAAAAGAATTATTAAATAGTGTGATGTAAAAATAAAAATTTTTGCAACATTCTAATTTTTATGTCGTCCTTATTATAACAACAACCTAAAATCAATCAATTTAACCGATGTTTCAAAGCAATGTCGTAGAGAAATGTAAAGCAAACGACCGGGCTGCTCAGTTGCATTTATACAGGAAATATTGTGATGGAATGTATATCGTTGCCATGCGGTTTGTAAAGAATGCCGATGATGCAGAAGATGTTTTACAAGAATCGTTTATAAAGGCATTTCAAAAAATACATCAGTTTAAAGGTGATGTAACTTTTGGGGCTTGGTTAAAGCGGATAGTTGTGAATAAAAGTATTGATTTTTTGAAATCAAAGAGAGATAAGGTGTCTTTTGATGAGCATGATATGCAAGTGGTTGCAGAAGATGATAACTGGAACGTACCGGCAACGATAAGTATAGGTCAGGTAAGATGTGCTATTGATAAGTTACAGGATAAATATAAGTATGTGGTACTTATGTTTTTGGTAGAAGGTTATGATCACCAAGAAATTGCCGAGGTGTTGAATATTTCACCTTCTACCTGTAGAACAAGACTGTATCGCGGAAAAGGACATTTAAAAGAACTATTAAAAGTAAAGAATTATGGAACATGATCTTAGGGAATTGTTTAAAAAGGATAGGGAAGTGCAAAATTATATCTTAAATGAAGGTCATGAAGAACGTTTTTTAAAAATGCTTGAAAAATCAACGCCCGCACATAAGAAATATATAAGAGGTTGGCTAAAAATTGCTGCATCGGTAGCGGTAATCGTAAGTATCGGATTTGTTTTTTTATACTTCATTGGAAAAGATGTTAATTTACCGACCGTGGTTGATAATACAACCGTTGAAGAACAAAAAACTGAATTTACTTTCGGAGATCTTTCCCCAGATCTAAAAAAGGTGGAGAACTATTATGTAGTCAATATCAATATGGAATTGGCGAAGCTAGAAGTGTCGCCAAATACCAAAGAGCTGATAGATAGTTTTATGGAGCAACTCAATAATTTAAATATAGAATATGAGACTTTAAATAACGAACTAAAAGAATTAGGACCTAATGATCAAACCATTACGGCACTAATAGAGAATTTACAATTACGATTACAATTATTACAGAAATTAAAAAGAAAGTTAAACGAATTAAAATTATCAAAAAATGAACAGATCATTGACAACAATATCTAAGCAATTCATCATTGTATTAGGACTTTTAACTTCTACTCCATTTTTGGCGCAAGAAGAAAGTAAAACATTTCAAGAGCGATTTATTGTAGCAGATAACGCTGTGGTAAATATTAATACCAGTTATGCCGATATTGAATTTGAAACTTGGGATAAGGATGAGGTGGCCATTACGGCCACTATCACCCTAGAAGGTGCTACAAAAGAAGAAGCTGAAAAGTACTTTGAGAACGATCCTATTGAAATATTGGGGAATAGTAAAGAGATTAAAATCTTATCCAAATCAAAGAATAATGACTTCTTTGCAAATTTTGATTCAGATAATCTCTTCGATTATGGCGGTATGCGTATTGAAGTGCCTGAAATTGCATCGTTTGTAGTTAATGTGCCACAAATAGCTACTTTCCCAGAAATGCCACCATTACCACAAACAGAAGCTTTCATTTTTAATTATGAGGAATATCAAAGAGATGGTGATAAGTACATGAAGAAATGGCAAAAGAATTTTGAAAAGAGTTTTGATAAAAAACATCAAAAACAATTAGAAGAATGGGCTGAGCGTATGCAAGAAAAAGGAGAGGTCATAGAGAAAAGAATGGAAGCTTATAATGAAAATCGAGCCTCGTTATTGGAAAAGCGTGACGAAAAAATGCAAGAAAGACAAGAAGAGTTCGAGGAGAGACGAGAAAAAATTCAAAAACAAAGAGAAGAGCGTAGGGTTTTGATCAATTCTAAAGAAAATTCTCCGAATATATTCTATTATTCTAACGAAGGAGAACAAAAGAATTTTAAAATCAAAAAAACGATTAAAATTAGCTTACCAAAGTCAACCAGAATAAAAATGGATGTACGCCATGGTGAGGTGAAATTAGCTAAGAATACCAAAAACTTGAATGCGAACCTTTCGCATTCAAGCCTTTGGGCAGTTACTATCGATGGCGAAGAAACCAATGTTTCGGCTTCATATACTCCGGTAAGTGTTCAAAAGTGGAATTATGGGCAATTGAGAACCTCGTACTCTGAAGAAATATCATTGTCAGAAGTGGTGCAATTGCAATTGCAAGCCACTTCATCTGAGGTTACAATAAATAAGTTGTTTAAAAATGCCTTTGTAAAAAATAACTTTGGTACGGTACATATACTTGAAATAGGAAATGATTTTGAAGAATTGGATATTAGTGTTAATAATGGAGAGTTAAATGTTACTTTGCCAAAAGTGGCAAGCAATATTTATATTAAGGGAAATTCATCTACGTTGAAATTGCCAACTGGGCTAAAGGTTGTTGAAACTAACAACGGAAACACTACAATAAACAAAGGTTATCATTTAAAGAATAACAGCAATCGTTCTGTAATGATTATATCGGATTATAGCGAAGTAGTGCTTCAATAGTTCTAAAGTCCCAAATATGTTAGCATCAATTCAACCTGTATTATTACTCTCTCTGGTGACAAATACAGACCCTATTAAATTTTCTTGCTCTTTGCTATTATCATTATTCGCATAGGCTTCTGCAAACCCTATTCTTTTACTTTTAGTATGTACTACGGCTTAAAATTCGGTTCATCGTTAAATAAACTCGGATATACTTTTACATGTATTTCCCAATATATTGTATTTCCTTCCGTCCGGTGTTTATAAATAACATGATCATTATATAAAGTAGGTTTCTTATTTACCCCAAATCAACAACATTTCCATTTTAGGTCACGTGGTAGGTAAATGCATGATTAAACCTATTATTTCGGTATACGAAAAAAGGCATATAAGAATTAAAAAATAAATAGTCCATTTCATAATACAGGTTGGGAATCTGTGTTTTAATATACTGACTGTATGATACAGCATTGTAAGATTATTATTATCTATATATTGGATGTCAAAATATGATAAAAATGAAAGAGCCAACTAATTATTGTATTAACAATTTGATTTTTAGTTTATTAAATTTGAATGTTTATTGAAAAAAGTGCCCACGATCGGGGCACTTTTCTACAGGAAATTTTTGGGAGATCTTTTAATGGGCACTCTTCTTCAGATAATCTCCAAAGTTTGCTTTAAATCGATTCAATCTCGGTATGGATACATTTCTTATATAAGAGTTATTAGGATTATTCTTTTCGTAATCCTGATGATATGATTCTGCTTTGTAAAATACAGTATAAGGTACAACTTCTGTAGTTATGGGGTCGTTATCATATATTTTATTATCGGTTAATACTTTCATATAACTCTCTATAATATTTTTTTGCTCTTCATTTTTGTAAAAAGCAATTGAGCGGTATTGTCTACCTCTATCAGGACCTTGTCTATTTAATTGTGTAGGATCATGAGAACCAAAGAATACCTGAACCAGCTGGGTAAATGAAATTTCATCTGGATCGTAATACACTTCTACAGCTTCGGCATGGTCTGTTTTTCCATAACCTACCTCTTCATATGTTGGGTTCTTTTGTTCGCCTCCAGCGTAACCGGATACCACTTCTTTAACGCCTTTTACACTTTCAAAAATAGCTTCAACGCACCAAAAGCATCCACTGGCAAAATATGCAGTTTCATATTTGCTCAACTGTTGCGGACTCAATTTTATTTCTTCAATTATTTTTTCTTGATCAGCTTCTCCGTTTCCCGAGTTTTCAGAGCGCGCATTTTTCTTGATCTTAGACTGGCAACTTGTGCCAATTAGGGTTGTGCAGACCAGTAAAGCTATTTGTAATATTTTCATAACAATTTTTCTTTAAGCAATTTGTAGGTAATTTACAATGACCTTACATCGAAAACGGTTAAAATATGTTAACGACACTACAAGATGTCATATTTTTGAAAAATGGATTTACTACATAAGGCGATCAATTCTTATTCAGCAAATACGATAGGTATTTTAGATAGTGCCATTCCTACTCATAAATATATTCCTTTAAATCTTTCTAAACACAATGAGGACTTAATGAATATAGATATTACAAACTATACCATTTGTCAAAATTATATTGATGGAGTACTAAAAATTGAAGATGGAAGTGTTGCCTGCGGAGGCTATTTAGAGCAACGAAACCTATATATTGATAAAGAAAGTTTTACATCTCCCGATGAACCTATTCGTAATATTCATTTAGGAATTGACTTTTGGTGTAATGTAGGTACTAAGGTTGTTGTTCCACTAGCCGGAAAGGTCCATAGTTTTAAAAATAATAATAGTATGGGTGATTACGGACCTACCATTATCCTTGAACATGTACTAGATGATATCAAATTTTATACCTTATACGGACATTTAGCTGTAGCCTCTATATCCGGACTCATAAAAGGAAGGGTATTCAAAGCGGGAGATATATTGGCAACGTTAGGAGATTCAGATATCAACATGAATTACGCACCACATCTTCATTTTCAAATTATACATGATCTGGAAGATAATGAAGGAGATTATCCAGGCGTGTGCTCAGAAGCCCTTCTTCCTTTTTATAAAGCAAACTGCCCAGATCCTAACCTTCTTTTAAAGTTAACTGTTGTTAGTTCAAGTAGTATTAAATATAAAGTACTTAGTTAGAAAATAGAATGTAGAGAATAGACTTTTCTGATGATGTATTTCTCAGGCAACAACCAAGAATTAACAATTATATTCTCATTTCCATTTTTTTAACTTGTATTTGATTTTGCATTTGAGTTTTATATTTACACTTTCTCTTCTATAATCGACTAACGGCACCTATTATCGTTGAGGTGTTTTTGGGTG
>Ga0209344_10006105_pt1 | contig 10052 bp, 9 predicted proteins | sample Cruoilmetagenom6_FD_187293 | JGI IMG/M metagenome (GOLD analysis project Ga0209344, IMG submission 187293) | Oil polluted marine microbial communities from Coal Oil Point, Santa Barbara, California, USA - Santa Barbara Oil Seep Sample 6 (SPAdes)... | ecosystem: Environmental > Aquatic > Marine >...
CGAACAACAAACCTGCACAAAAAGGGTTGGCGGCTTTGGGCGGTGCGCAATCGCCACAAACCATTGATCCCCCGCAAGACCGGATCAATACTGTGATCGCACTCTATAATCAGGGCCGCATGCGCGAGGTTCATGAACATACAAATGCGCTGCTCAGGCAATATCCCGATACCCTTTTACTTCATATATTCTCAGGTGTTGCATCTATTAATCTGGGTTATATTGATGCTGCAATCGAACGGTTTAACAGCGCGTTGCGGATCGATCCGAACAATGTGCAGGCCCATAACAATCTTGGCGGTGCGCTAAAGCAGAAAGGCAATTTAAGCTCTGCAATTGCATGCTATCAAAAAGCCTTGCAAATCGAACCCGATAATGCCGATCTGCACAATAACCTTGGTATTGCTTTGGCTGAAAGCGGGGATGTGACAGCCGCGCAAAAAAGTTATCAACGGGCATTGGATATAAACCCCGACAATTTCAAATTTATCACCAGCCTATGCGATCTTTACGAAAAAACGAATGACCTGACAGGCTTGTCCGATATTCTGTCAAAATCGAAAAATTCAACCGCTGCCGACAATGCGAACGTGCTTTATTACGCGGCATTACTGGCCTTTCGGGAAAAAGCGTATGAGCGTGCAAAAGCTACCCTAGATCGGATAGACCCCATTTCTTTAATCAAAAAACGTGTCATTGCGTTTTACGAATTGAAAGGAAAGCTTTTCGATAAAATCGGATTATACGATGATGCATTTTCGGCATTTTCGGATATGAACGCACAAGCGATTAAAAGCCCTGCATTCAAGCAAAACGACCCCGATGATTATTTCGCGCGAATTTCGTCTTTCTTAGCAGAATTGAAAGCCGCACCCAAGCTTTTGCCGAATGATGGTGCGAACAGCCCTGCATCCAATGCGCCTTGTTTTCTGGTTGGGTTTCCACGCTCCGGCACTACCTTGCTGGATACTATTTTGCGCAGCCATTCGCAGATTGTCGTTGCAGAAGAAAAACCGATGGTTGCTGCCGTTCGACATGAAATGGATACCCCGTATCAGCTAAGTGATCTGGAAAACCTTGACCCTGATAAACGTTCTTTTTTGCAATCACAGTTTTTCGCAGAACTGGATAAACACATAGATAACAGGGATATAAATCAGATATGCATCGACAAATTACCCCTAAATGCACTTGATGCACCGTTGATTGAAGCTACGTTTCCAAAGGCAAAGTTCATTCTGGCAATTCGGCACCCCTATGACTGTATTTTAAGCTGCTATATGCAGTATTTTAAACTAAATCCACAGATGGCAAATATGGTCGACTTAAAAAGGATCGTTGATTTTTATTGCATTGTGATGGAAACATGGTGGCTGTCGCAAAAGCGGTATGGATTGGATTTTCACATGATCAGATACGAAGACCTGGTTGTGGATATGCCTACGGAAATCGAAAAGCTACTGCAATTTCTGGGGCTGGAATGGGAAACAAGCCTAACTGATTACCAAAAAACCGCCCTGAAACGCGGCAAGATCAACACCCCAAGTTACAGCCAAGTCGTGCAACCGCTTTATAAAGATGCCTCATATCGATGGAAAAATTACCAATCACATTTCGAGGCCTATAACGATCAAATCCACCCGTGGATTAAACGGTTTGGCTATGAGTAGTTAATGCTGCAACAAGCAACCTCGGATAAGCTCACATAACGGGTCATGTTTTTCCGCGCTTTTCCCAAGCAATACGATGTTCCGGTCTGCAAGCGGTGGCGTAGGTGTGGTGAATGAAAGTTTGTCTTTACTGTTCAGCAATTCCGGCCAACTGGGCAACAAAGCTATTCCCAAACCATTTTCAACCATCGCGGCAATCGTGCGCAACCCGTCCAGATCGCACATGATATTCTTGGGGTTTGCATGTTCCGTTATCCACTTCCATGCAGGCACCCCACCCCATGATTTCCGATCATAAAGGATAATCGGTTCATTCATCAGGTAATCTTTGGTCACAGGGCCATTAGCGATATTCTGGATCAATACATAGGGTTGCGATGTTAGCATACCCAGACAAAAGACCTTGGGGATAGCAAAGGGCGGCATAACCATAACCGCCAGATCAATCTGGTCATTTTCCAGCATCTCATAAAGTTGCATTGATGTGCCCGGTTTTATCGACAGCTGACAGTCAGGTGCATCTTGCGCAATCGTTTTAACCACAGACGGGATCAGCTCGGACAAGGTTGTTTCGATGGCCCCGATACGAAACGGGCCGGATAATGCGTTCTTGCCAAAGTCACGTTTCAGCATGGCCGCTTCAAAAATCAGATCACGGGCGCGTGGCAGCAGGTTCAGGCAGGCTTTTGTGGGTTGGGCCGTATGCCCTGAACGGATCAGAAGGTCGGCACCGAATGTAGCTTCCAAGGTACGGATACGTTGACTGATCGCGGCCGCCGTCAGGCCCTGCCCCCGTGCTGCCGCAGAAATAGACCCACCTTCAACCACTGCGATCAGGCTTTCCAGAAAGCGAATATCCAAAACATTTCCTTTTGGTTGATATAACAATTACACCTTAAATCATTTGAACTTTTAGTGGTATAACTTTCTTCAAACGACACTGAAGGAACACATAATGCTTACCACTGTTGAAAATCTTATGGATGAAGTCCGCGACAGGTTCTGTCTGGTCGATAGTTGCCCCGATCAGGGCACGCGTATTTTCTTTGAAAATGCAGGTGGTGCTTTGACATTGAAATCCGTGGTGGAGACATCCGCCCAATATGCCGCAATCCCCGACAATCAGGGCCGCGACAATCCCGCATCATTTGAAGCCGGACGCATGATTGAGACATCCAAGGACAACATCCGCACCTTTTTAAATGCCAAAGGCGGTCAGGTTTTTGTCGGTGAAAGTGGTACCGAGTTATTGTTTCGTCTGATCAGTGCCGCCTGCCTAGGCACGCCCAAGGGCGGCGTAGTTCTGGGCAGTTCACTGGAACATCCCGCTTCACGCAGTGCCTGTGTCAGATGGGCTGAAATTGCCGGAAAATCCTACGTTTCCGCCACCCATAACGATGCAACAGGCACTGTGACCGTTTCAGATTACCTACCCCATATTACGGCGGGTACCCGTGTGGCGACAATCCTGCATACTTCGCCCGTCACAGGCATGTCGGTTGATGTGGGTGCAATTGCAAAAGCCATCCGCAATGTGGCACCTGATTGCATCATCATCGTAGACGGTATTCAGCATGCAGCCCATGGCGGCCTTGATATTGATGCATACGGTATCGATGGTTATGTGATCTCACCTTACAAAGTATTTTCACGACATGGGTACGGTGTTGCCTGGATTTCCGACCGCTTGGCTGCCATGCCGCATGACACGCTGATCGGCGCCCCCAATGCACCATGGGAACTCGGCACCCGCGATGCAGGGTCTTATGCAACATTCACGGATGTGGTGGGGTACTTCGAATGGCTGGGCGGACGGGTGTCAAACGCCACCACCCCACGTGACAAGATCGTGGCAGCGGGTCACGCCATAGCCGCGCAGGAAAATGCCCTTGTTGATGCAATGTTGTATGGGGTTGGTGGGGAAAAAGGGCTTGCCGATATGCCCGAAATTACCGTAATCGGCGGGCTGGATAACCCACACCGTGAAGGGCTTGTTGCCATTGTTGTACAGGGTCACGCATCGGGCGACATCGTTACGAAACTGTCCGAACACGGTATCCGCGTTCACATTCGTCGCGCCGATCATTATTCAGGCAATATCCTGACACCGTTAGGGCTTGATAGTTGTATCCGCGTTTCAATGTGCCACTACAACACCAAGGATGAAGTGCGGGCATTTCTGAAAGCGATGCGTATTATCTTGGCCTAACCACACTTTATTCTTCTAATTTCACCCTTTCTCGGTAAAGCGGCATAAATTTCTCGTCTATGATGTCAGCCGCCTGAAGGAAATCCTGTTTCTTTTCATTCAAGAGTTCGATTTGCCATTCAAGATCTTTATTGCTCTGAATAGCAAGGCGGTCATTTGACAGTTTCAGTAAATCTGTAAGATGATTATGTAAATAATCGACATTGCTTTGTAATACGGCCAAACCCAAAGCCGTCAACGTATAGGCTGAATTGCAAATTTCCAGCTGCGACAGCTTAACAAAGGGGTCTTTTACTTTGATATAACAGTCTTGTGCCGAGATCGGTATCGGCTCCCATTCATAAATCTGGCGGGCAATTTTCTTACCCCACTCACTATACAGCAATGGCATTGCCTTGATTGCAGCCGTATGCCCCTTTTCATCGGCATAATGCAATGCTGCATCTGACGCCTTAAAATCCCGGGGTTTCGGGCCATAAATAATCGCCATGGCTTTTATATATGTCAGGCTTGTTATTTCCGTTTCATTTGGATTGCTTTTCAAACCGTTTTCAACGGCAGCACTGGCGGCAACAGCATGATCCACACTAAAATCAAATCGATTTAACAGCCATTCACTGACATAAAGGGCGGATCTGACCCAGCCTGCGGCGGCTGCATCCAACATCAACAGATCGGCTTTGTATTCCAGATCTTCCCAATCCTCTGCACCCGCTTCTTTTGCAATTCTACCTTGCCCATACAGGCATAAAGCATAACCATGCATCGACGGCGGGTAACCTAGGGCAGAAGCTTGTGCATAATAATCGCATGATGCGTCATAATCCACTGCCCCATCGGCAAACCCGTATTGGTTCAACCAGCCAAGATTATGCAGGGCTGCGGCCTGTCCGCCTTTCACCATTTCCTGTAATTGCACCAGAGCGGCTTCATCACCCGCCTTCGCCGCATCACCCAAAGAATTTGCTTGTTCTCTGGATACTGCCCATTTTGGATCAAGTTTATTGGCATAGGCCATATGCGTCATCAAGGCTGTAGCCGTTATAAAAACCATAAAGCGAAACATAAACATATTGTCCCCAAATCAATTTTCCACCACCATATTAGAACACACATGACAAAAGTGTGATCACAATTAGTTCAGTTGTTCTTGGATAAAAAGACTGCCAAGTTTCTTTATATTGGGAAGCTATTGCGCAAGCCAAAGTCGCAATAAGCAAAACTGGGGTAAGACATGATGTTATTTTGGGGTGTATTTACACTACTTATGATCTGCGGGTTGGTTTATTCATTGCGAAAGCAAAAGAAAATAAAGGCGCAGCTCAAAAGTGAAGCCAAAGATGCAACACCCCAAAACGATGATTAAAGTTCTCACCACCCTGTCGCTGGCTTTCGTCATGGCATTTGCTATATCGGCCAATGCCACAAACGATGAAACCAACCGGGCATTGGCTGCAAAAGCCATAGAAAACGGTGTAAGTTTTTACAATAACGGGCAATATGATCAGGCGATAACCGCATTTACCAAAGCAACGGTGCTGGATCCGGGTGATGTGGTCACTTATGTCGATCTTGCAACCAGTTATATGGCGAACGGGCAACAAGGCCATGCACTTGCCAGTCTGGATCAGGCGATTGCACGTGACCCAGAATACAGCAAGGCCCGTATCATGCGGGCAAATATTCATGTTTCGATAGGGGATTACACACCCGCATTTGCAGATTATGAGCGTATCCTTAGCTATGACCCCGCCCATGAAAATGCCAATAATTACTTGGCTCTGGCACTGTCATACAAAGGTAATACCGCTTTGGAATACGGACAGTATGACAATGCGATAGCGGATTTCACAAGGGCAATAAGCCACAATAGCCAGTCCGACACCCTTTATAAAAGCCGTGGACAGGCCTATTTGCGCAAACAGGATTTCAATCTAGCGCGCGATGATTTTCATCAGGCGGTCATACTGAATCCCGATGACCCTTTGCTATATTATATGCGCGGCAACGCTTATCTGGGCCTACAGCAGTTTGACGCCGCGATTGCGGATTATAAAACCGCTTCTGGCCTTAGCCCCGAAAATGAAACCTTTGCCAATGCAATCAGTTTTGCGACTGGGGAAAAACAGAATGCCAACAGTATTCAAACGACTGTCGCGGCAAACGAATGGAAAACTTATCAAAACGGGCGATTTGGCTTTACCGTGTCATATCCGGCCCATCTGTTTACCATGCAACCCCCACCCGAAAACGATGACGGCAGACGGTTCAATGCCCATGATGATGCATATTTCATCACATATGGCCGTTTCAACACTGACTTTTGGAGATCGATAAAACCGTTTCAGGCAGATAAACTTAAATCTGACGGCTATGAAAAAGTGACTTACAAAAAAGCCGGCAAAGACTGGTTGGTTCTGTCAGGCTATCGTGGGAACGATATTTTCTATGAAAAATACATTTTTAACTGCAAGTTCACCGTTATCAACGTGCTTTATATCGTTTATGATAAAACGCTCAACTCAAAATACTCGCCCCTGATTTCCCGCCTGAACAAGGGGTTCAATCCGGGGATTGGCTATGACATAGACACCGGTGATTGCAGTTAGCCACGATAGAAAGATTGCCTTATGCGTGTAAACCCACCCAATTTCAAACTAACTACTGTCCAACAGATGCATGACGCCATTGATCGCATCCTTACGGGGCGGCGAAAACAGGCTTACAACAGCCAATACGATGTCGGTGTTTGTGTTAGATCGGTCGAAGCAGGGCGTGAAGCTTTTGAAAAAATCACAATAAAAGGTAGCGTTCTTGAATATGGCCGCAGCGTGGAAAAGGCTTTGGGTAAAGTCCATAATACGTTCTACGACAGCAGTGGTGAATATACCTCAAGGGGGATGATCGGGGATGTTTGCAGTGATGTTTATCAACTCTTGGAAGAACAAAAATCTGATAACCTTAAGGTAATAGATATGAAAGAAGCCCGCGATGTACTTGTCAATGAAATACAAGAACTGATCGCATTGACACCACGGCCTTTGGGCGATGCGGCTTGCGCAAACATCAAGCTTAAAACCGTTGGTGCAAGCGGTACCAAATATTATGTGGCGATGGAGTATGAACAAAAATCAGACAGTGAATTTGATGTTTTAGGCAGGATTTACAACAACAGTAAATATCAAGTTCCGATATTGTATGAACGTCTGGGCGTAACCGATAGCGATTAAAGCCCACATTTTACCAACCAAAGGCTTGTCTCATACGCGCCTTTGAACAGCGGCAAACGGCTTAAATTACTTGTCGCAATCTCATCACGCATGCGGCTGGCCACATAGGCACTGGCAAAAACCAGATCATAAGCCCCGCTGGCAATCATCGGGCCAAGTGCGTTTTGTTCATTATAACCCCGCCACAACCACATTGCAGGATATGGGTCAGGCAATAGAATATCATGGATGTGGATCAAAACCCCCGGTTTCAATACTGGCAGGATACGGTTGAAAATCATATCCACATCCGTGCCAGGCATCAGGATATGGCTTGAGTCAAAGAACGCAATGTCGCCCGCTTCAAGACCAGCAAACAGCGCAATATGCTTCTGCCCCAACAGCTCTGCCCGCCAATCCAGTGGCAGGCTTTGAATCGCCGCTCGTGGTTGTGGGTCTATTGCAATTTGGCGGCAATCCAATGCGCCGTCCCGTATCGCTTGCGCCATAAAACGCGTGGAATGGCCGGAACCGACTTCAATTATGGTTTTGGGCGCATGCTTGCGCACAATCCCATAAGCGGCAGCCCCGTCAAGGCGCGAAAACCAGCCCTGTTGCCAACGCGGTTCAGGGGCCGCCCCGAAGCGTGTGAAATCATCGGCAAAAGCATCAAGAGACGCACAAAAAGCTGCAAATTCCGTACGTTTGGAAGCAAAGCAACGTTCCAACTCTGCATAAACGGGCTGATTTTCAGGTACGGTTGCCGCATAACGGTAAGGGATGAAAAACCCCCGTTTGGACAAACCCAAAACAGTGCGTAACCCAAACTGAAAACGTCGCCATGCGACACGGGAAAACATAAAGACGCTCCTAAATATATGGCTAATTCATAGCATTAGATAGGATCAGAGAATACCGTTTTTTTGCAGTTCTCACTTAAATGATCGCATTTGAGCAATGCCAGTCAACTCGTTCCACAGAAGCCAGTCGGGCAAGTCTGCCTAACTCTGCATCTAATTTACGCGCCCGCGCAGCCGTCCATTTTATCCGTGGCTCGGCCCATATCCGCGTCACGTTCAACACACCCTTGGCACGATCCGCTTTTGCTTCAATCCGCCCGACAAAACGATCCCCCTCTAACAAAGGGTACACATAATAACCCCACTTGCGTTTCGCGGCAGGTACAAAAATTTCAATCCGGTAATCAAACCCGAAAAGACGACTTAGGCGGTTACGGTCGCGCACCACAGGGTCAAACGGGTTCAGAATACGCAGGCGCGAAGTGGGTGCCGCCAACCCCGCCAAACGCTGCTTTATATCCGCAGGTGCATAGGCATTTACCCACGTCCCGTCAGCCGCTTGCAGTGACACGGGAACCAGTGATGCCCCAGCAGCCCACGTTTTAACCTCATGCGCATTCGTTGCTTCCCAGAATTTCTGTATTTCACCCAATGTCCCGAACCCCATACGGTCAAGGGCGGCATGACACAGCCAATCTATCTGTGCCTGATCACTGTGCTTTTCGGCGCGTATTCCTTCGGGGATCACCCGATGCGCCAAATCATAAAACTTCGTGAAATTCTGCCGATGTGCCGTCGCCAATTCGCCCGCATACCACATATAATCCAGTGCCAACTTATGAGGCGGACGCACCCACATGCCTTTGGCGGCAACTTTGGTATCAAAAGCATGGGTCGATAACGGACCTTCTTCCGAAATACGTGCTTTGATCGCATCGCGCCCTGCGGCATCAAGCATCGTGTTATAATAGTTTGACCGATCTATGCCTTCTTTTTTACGGCGAAATTGCCGCTGCCACATTGGATAAAACGCCATCGGCAGAACAGATGCATCATGGGTATAATGCTCGAACACCCCGCGATTATCCGCCATTAAGCGGTTTAGCATCGGTTCGCGGTAATGTTGGTTGCGCGACCAGATAATATGGTGGTGCGCACGCGCAATCACCTGAATTGTATCAAGCTGCACAAAGCCAAGTTCATGGATAATCGCCAAGACATCCAAAGGGCCTGTCGGCGGGTTGCCCAGACCTTGCGCTGTCAGCCACAGCCTGCGTGCATCGCGGTTATTGATTTTCAAAGGCAAAACGGTTCCTGTTTTGTACCGCGTTTACCACAACATTCCCCGAAACCTCAACCTTTCTATCGGCACTGTAAGCGAATAGGCAATAGGCGGAGATTTGCCATGGTGCGCTTGCCAATAAGTGCAATCCTATTTAGGATTTCACGCAACAACAAAAGGAAATACCATGAGCCAGAAATTAACCCGCATCGTTGCTATCATCGCCCTAACAGCGCTTGGCGCATGTTCAACAATGGAAGGCTTGGGCAAAGATTTATCCAAAGCCGGGCAGTCTATTACCAAAAAGGCAAGTTAGGGCTACCTAATCCGCATAGATCATCTTTGTAATGATCCATGTAATCGGGATGCCCGCTAAAAATCCCACACCGGCCGCGATCAGAATCGGAACCATTGTCGTGTATCCGGCCACTAGGGTTGCAATCACGGCACTGCCGGCCAAAGTGGAACCGATTACGGCGAAAAGCATTGCTGCTAGGCGAAACATCCTGCGTACTCCTGTTTGTTCAGGGGCAAATTGGCACAAAATATATGCACATTCTTTGATGTGAATCAAAATAACGGAAGCTTACTTTTTCTTCACGAATTCTGTTAGAATAACAATGCGTTGGCCTTCGACACGGCCCTCGATATGGGCAGGATTGTCGGCGACCAATGAGATGCCCCGCACAGCTGTGCCGCGCTTGGCAGTAAAGCCGCCCCCCTTGACGGGCAGATCTTTGATCAACACCACGTTGTCACCCGCGGCCAGTGCTGCACCATTGCTGTCTTTGTGCAGACTTTCACGGATTGCACCCGCTTTGGCCCACGCCAGTGTTTCATCGTCCAGATAAAGCATATCCGTCAGGTCACGCACCCAAGCCT